>ERZ772880.3756-NODE-3756-length-10047-cov-18.448959_pt1 | contig 10047 bp, 10 predicted proteins | sample MGYA00580577_ERZ772880 | MGnify/ENA primary metagenome ERZ772880 (study PRJEB29015, sample SAMEA2737705) | human gut metagenome | biome: human gut; feature: human-associated habitat; material: faeces | place: China | collected 2012 ... | reverse complement strand
AGAAAACCGGTGGTCTGGTTATGTTCTTATTTGAGATGTTGTTCCTTTTGCTTGTTATCGCTGGTGCGATCTTATTGGTACAAGGTACTCGTAAGGTCCCCGTGCAATATGCGAAAAGAATTATCGGTAATAAACAATATGGTGGCGCGCGTCAGTATATCCCTCTGAAGGTGAATGCCGCTAACGTAATGCCTATCATCTTCGCTCAGGCGATCATGTTTATTCCTATCTCAATTGTAGGTTTCTCTAGTACGGGAGAGCAGAGCGGTTTTTGGGCTGCTTTCATGGATAATACGGGATTTTGGTACAACTTCGTGTTTGCGGTGTTGATTATCCTGTTTACGTATTTCTATACGGCTATTACGATCAATCCGACCCAGATGTCAGATGATTTGAAGAGAAACAATGGTTTTATTCCGGGTGTGAAACCGGGTAAGAATACCAAAGACTATCTGGATACCATTATGGACCGTATTACTTTGCCGGGTGCTTTTTTCCTTGCGTTGGTTGCTATCATGCCCGCTTTCGCTAGAATTGCCGGTGTAAGTATGGAGTTCTCCCAATTCTTTGGTGGTACATCTTTGTTGATTTTGGTTGGTGTGGTGTTGGATACATTGCAGCAAGTTGAAAGTCATTTGCTAATGCGTCATTATGACGGTTTGTTGAAGTCAGGAAGAATTAAAGGCCGTACAGGCTCTGTTGCCGCTTATTAATAGAATGATCTATTTAAAGACAGATGAAGAGATTGAGTTGATGCGTGAGGCTAATCAACTGGTAGGTAAGACACTTGGCGAGGTAGCTAAGCATATTGTCCCCGGAGTCTCCACACTTCAACTTGATAAGATTGCGGAAGAGTTCATTAGAGATAATGGTGCTGTTCCGGCTTTTTTGGGATATGGTGGTTTCCCTAATTCAATATGTGCCTCAGTGAATGATCAGGTGGTGCATGGTATTCCTTCTTCTAAGATGATCTTGAAAGAGGGTGACGTGATCTCTGTGGATTGTGGGACGATATTGAATGGTTTTGTCGGTGACTCCGCTTACACTTTCTGTGTAGGTGAGGTTGCGCCGGAAGTGAAGAAATTGTTGAAAGCGACGAAGGATTCACTTTATTTAGGTATCCAATGTGCTGTTGAAGGTCACCGTTTGGGTGATATCAGTAATGCGATTCAGACTTATTGCGAGTCTCAAGGTTACTCTGTCGTAAGAGAGCTGGTGGGACATGGTATAGGTCGGAAAATGCATGAGGAACCGGAAGTGCCTAATTATGGCAGACGTGGATGCGGACCGTTATTGCGTAACGGAATGTGTATCTGCATCGAGCCGATGATCAACATGGGAAGCAAGAACGTTGCATTTGAGAAAGACGGATGGACGGTTCGCACAAAGGACAGAAAGCCTTCTGCTCATTTCGAGCATTGTATCGCTATACGTCCGGATGGTCCCCAGATCTTATCTTCATTTAAGTTTTTAGAGGAAGTTCTAGGAGAAAACGCAATTTAATTGGATTTATATGGCTAAACAATCAGCAATAGAGAAAGATGGAGTAATTGTAGAAGCATTGTCAAATGCGATGTTTCGTGTAGAATTGGAGAACGGACATGAAATTACCGCTCATATCTCAGGAAAGATGCGTATGCATTACATTAAGATCCTTCCGGGGGATAAGGTAAGAGTAGAAATGTCTCCGTATGATCTATCGAAAGGTAGAATTGCTTTTAGATACAAATAAAATTAAACACGATATGAAAGTAAGAGCATCTTTAAAGAAGCGTACACCTGAGTGCAAGATAGTAAGAAGAAAGGGTCGCTTATACGTAATTAACAAGAAAAATCCTAAGTATAAACAACGTCAAGGATAATTTTATTATTAATTTTGCAAATTAAAAGATTCTAATATATGGCAATAAGAATTGTTGGTGTAGACCTGCCGCAAAATAAAAGAGGAGAAATCGCCTTGACCTATATCTATGGTATCGGTCGTAGTGCGGCGAATTCTATTTTGAGTAAAGCCGGCATTGACAGAGACATCAAAGTTAAGGATTGGACCGACGATCAGTCGGCAAAGGTACGTGAAATCATTAGTACCGAGTATAAGGTGGAAGGTGACCTTCGTACCGAAATACAATTGAATATTAAACGTCTTATGGATATCGGTTGTTATCGTGGTATCCGTCATCGTATCGGTTTGCCTGTGAGAGGCCAAAGTACCAAGAATAACGCCCGTACGCGTAAAGGTAGAAAGAAAACCGTTGCAAATAAGAAAAAAGCTACTAAATAATAAGTAAGTATGGCAAAGAAAACAGTCGCAGCAAAGAAGAGGGTTGTTAAGGTTGATGCCGTTGGCCAAGCCCATATCCATTCTTCGTTCAACAACATCATTGTAACGCTTGCCAATAGCGAAGGACAAGTGATCTCTTGGTCTTCGGCAGGTAAAATGGGCTTTAGAGGCTCTAAGAAAAATACTCCTTATGCCGCTCAAATGGCCGCACAAGATTGTGCAAAGGTGGCTTTTGATTTAGGTTTGAGGAAAGTAAAGGCCTATGTAAAAGGTCCCGGAAACGGTCGTGAATCGGCTGTGAGAACTATACATGGCGCTGGTATCGAAGTAACCGAGATTATCGATGTTACGCCGCTGCCGCACAATGGTTGTCGTCCTCCCAAAAGAAGAAGAGTTTAATTTTTCTTTATTTGTAAACAGAGAATCCCGAACAGTGAATAGATTGCATATTAATCCTCTCTGCAATCGCGGCTGCACTTTTCTCGGTTCGCAATATTATAATTATTAAAATTTTTAGAAATGGCAAGATATACCGGACCTAGAACAAAAATCGCTCGTAAATTCGGCGAAGCTATTTTTGGCCCCGATAAAGTTCTTACAAAAAAGAACTATCCCCCGGGACAACATGGCATCAATAAAAGAAGAAAAACTTCTGAGTATGGTGTTCAGCTTCGTGAGAAACAAAAAGCTAAATACACGTATGGTGTATTGGAAAGACAATTTAGAAATCTGTTTGAGAAAGCTTCGCGTACTAAGGGTGTGAAAGGTGAAGTGCTCCTTCAATTGCTCGAAGCTCGTCTCGACAATGTCGTATTTCGCTTGGGTATAGCACCCACACGTGCAGCTGCCCGTCAGCTCGTTTTACATCGTCATATCGTAGTCGATGGCAAAGTGGTGAATATCCCGTCGTATTCGGTAAAACCGGGACAAGTAGTAGGCGTTCGTGAGAAAGCCAAATCTTTGGAGGTAGTAGCCGATGCACTTGCTGGATTTAATCACAGCAAATATCCTTGGTTAGAATGGGACGAAAGCTTGAAAAGCGGTAAATTGTTGCATTTGCCCGAGAGAGCCGATATCCCTGAAAATATCAAAGAACAGTTGATCGTTGAGTTGTATTCTAAATAATAATTGATTCCATGGCGATATTAGCATTTCAAAAACCCGATAAAGTATTAATGCTGGAAGCGGACAATTTTTTCGGTAAATTCGAATTCCGTCCGTTGGAGCCCGGTTACGGTGTTACCGTAGGTAACGCTTTGCGCCGTATTCTCCTCTCCTCGCTCGAAGGCTTTGCGATTACGTCGATTCGCATCGACGGGGTAAAACATGAGTTTTCTACGATTCCCGGTGTAATCGAGGACGTGACGAATGTGATTCTGAACCTTAAAAAGGTGCGGTTCAAACAGGTCGTTGAAGAAATCGAGAATGAAAAAGTAACCATTACTGTTTCGGGTACGGAAGTGTTCAAGGCAGGAGATATCGGTAAGTCTCTTACCGGTTTTGAAGTTTTGAACCCCGACTTGGTTATTTGCCATTTGGATTCAAGCGCAAGTTTTCAAATAGATATCACTATCAACAAAGGCCGTGGTTATGTCCCCGCTGACGAGAACCGCAATCCGGCCGATGATGTAAATGTAATTCCCATCGACTCTATTTACACACCGATTCGGAATGTGAAATATGCTGTTGAAAACTTCCGTGTAGAACAGAAAACGGACTACGAAAAACTGATTTTAGAGATTACAACCGATGGTTCCATTCACCCCAAAGAAGCGTTGAAGGAAGCCGCTAAAATTCTTATTTATCACTTTATGTTGTTCTCTGACGAGAAAATTACGCTCGAGACCAATGATGCCGATGGTAATGAAGAATTTGATGAAGAAGTATTGCACATGCGTCAGTTGCTTAAAACCAAGCTTGTCGATATGGATTTGTCCGTACGTGCGCTCAACTGCTTAAAATCGGCCGATGTCGAAACTCTTGGCGAATTGGTAGTATTCAATAAGACCGATTTATTGAAATTCCGTAACTTCGGTAAGAAGTCGTTGACAGAGCTCGATGAACTTTTGGCGAACTTGAATCTTTCGTTCGGAATGGATATCTCGAAGTATAAATTAGATAAAGAGTAAAACGATGAGACATAATAAAAAATTCAACCACTTGGGTCGTACCAAAGCTCACCGCGACGCTATGTTGTCCAATATGGCTACTTCTTTGATTCTTCACAAAAGAATCTTTACCACGTTGGCCAAAGCCAAAGCGTTGAGAGTGTACGTTGAGCCTCTGATCAATCGCGCAAAAGAAGATACTACCGCTTCTCGTCGTGTAGTTTTCCGCTATTTGCAGAGCAAAGAGGCTGTTACAGAATTGTTCAAAGAAATTTCGGTGAAGATAGCCGATCGTCCCGGAGGGTATACCCGTATCTTGAAGACAGGTAATCGCTTGGGCGATAACGCTAAAACCTGCTTCATTGAGCTTGTTGATTACAATGAAAACATGCTTAAAGAAAAAGTCGCTAAGAAAGCAACTCGTACGCGTCGTTCTAAAAAGAGTGCCGCTCCTGCTGCTGTGACTGCCGAGGCTCCTGCGAATGAGGCTCCTGTATCCGAAGCACCTGCAACTCCTGCCGAAGAGAAAGCAGCAGAATAAACTTTATTGCTTCATATATGGAAAAGAAAAGGCTCCCGAAACGGAGCCTTTTCTTTTTTAGGAGGGAGGATAGAGGGTATCAGAGAGTATCGTTCCTTCTGCCGGTTCTTTGTTATGGTAGAGAAACATTCTTTCTGTGTATTGTTGTTCCGTAAAGAGATTGCTATGTATTATACTATATTGGCTTATGATAATGCCGTTGTTCGTAGGCTCATAGAGTCGCGAATGTTTCTGAATGAGCTTGTGTTTTGTAGATAGGTAAAAAAAGGAACTGAATTGTATTTTCAGTTCCTTTTTTATGATTACATTTCGTATTCACCGAAATGGATATAAGTCTTGTTATTTCACGACAACTTTGGTTGCGAATTGGCCGACTTTTACGATATAAATGCCGGGAATCGCCGTTAAATAACAATCTGTCTCTGTGACTTTTTGTGTGGAGATAAGGCGTCCGTCAGGTGTGAAAATAGAGAGCGTTTGTCCATTTGCTCCTGTTACGATAATTTTTCCTGTACCTCCGTATATTTTAGTAGAACTATCGACGGTTGTTTCGATTCCGCTTCCATTTAGATTGTCGATACGGATATTGTCGATGAGTATATAGGGTAAGAGAGCGTGATGCGAAAAGAGTCTCAGTTGTATAATTTGGTCTTTATAGTCGTTCAGAGAAACCTCGACTTTTACCCACCCGTCTTTGTCGGACAGCTCATACATTTTGAATGTTTTCAGAAGAGTAGAGTTTCCGTTGTGTACGACCGATACGCTTAGCTCATTATTGTTTGCTTCGTCTTCTCCTATGATATTGTATATATAGAACGTTAAGGTAGGAGTGGTGAGCCCGCTAAGGTCTATTTTCCCGGTGTCGAAAGTTCCGGTATCTTCTGAGTAAGAGCCCTCCGAACCCAAAAATCCATTGTCTCCATCTTGCGATTCAATCTCCGAGTCTTCGGTTGTATAAGTACTCCATGAAGCATAGTCTTCGGGGTAAATACCGAAGATGTGGGATGCTTTCCCTTCTGCGAATGATTCGTGATAGGGGGTGGAATAAGCCGGTCCGATGGGTAAAAGGGGAGAATAGACGTAGTTTGAGATTCCTCCTTTGGTCTCGGCGACTACCGAATATTGGACAAAGGTTTGAACGGAGGTGTCATCGAGAGCTTTGAATGTTTTGGAAGTCCCGCTGATGTTTGAGAACAAAAGATTCGACTGGGAGCCTTCGCTGTAAATTCGGTAAGTTACAAATTCGGGATCGAGATTATTTCCTCGAATGTCGGTGGTAACGGGAGTCCAGCCGATAGTTACTTCTCCGGGAGTAGATGTTTCTACGAGCGTGATTCCGGTAGGATCCGAAGGTTCGAGTGTGCCTACGAATGCTTTCGTTTCGACGGCAGGGCTTTCTCCCGAAGCATTTACAGCAATGGCAGAATAAGTGTAACGGGAGCACTCGGGAACTTCGTCCACGAATGTCAGTTCCGAACCGGGTTTAGGGGTAGAGAATGTTTTTATCAGGTTGCCGTCTCGCATGAGTTTCACGCTTTCGAGTTCTGTTAGGTCTTGTCCGTTCAGATCAAGAGTAGGAGCCGTAAGGGATATATCGGCTTTCAGCTCGCCGTTGGTACGAGTGTTAACCACGAGATTCGATGGGGCGGAAGGAGTAGAGGCTCCGGCAGCAGCGCCAATCTTCAAATTCTTAACACTTAGGCTCAGCATGTCTTTTTGGCTGCAACCGTGAATTCCAACGTAGAACGTGCCACTTTCTGCCGGAGAGATTGTCCCGGTGTAAGCCTTGTAAACCGTATGTGCTATCGAAGTTTTTTCTATAATGGGGTTGACCAGAGCTTCGGGTGTTTTATCCTTACCGAACATGACTTCAAATGTTTCATTGAAAGAGCCTCCGGTCATTATCTCTATGGAGAAGCTGTACATTTTACCGCCTTCGAGGTTCAGTGCCGGGGTAATCAACCAATCGTCCATATCTAATTCGGAGTTGTAGGAGATTTGAGCTGACCCTAAATAAGGCTCCCATTTTGTTCTGTCTTGATTACTGTCGATGATTGTATAGCTTTCTAAAAAGCTTTCATCGGCAAATGTTTCGGAATAGGGTGGCGTTAAAGGCTCCGCTTGGGCGTTTTGTGTGTTTGTGACAGATTGACTGACTTGTGATGTCGCACTTAGTCCTAATGACATAGCGGCGCATAGAGATAAAGCCGCCCTTTTAATGTAATGAATTCTCATAATTGTGAAAATTTAATTAATGGTTGGTACTATGATAGATTAACTCATGTATATATTTTCCCTGTCTCTCTCAAACCTTTAAAACAAATTTATAGACAAAAGAAAAATGTATGAATATGTTGAAGTTAAAAATGTATAAAATCTGTCTAGAATAATACAGTTTGGAGTATTTCTTTTCAATTGGAATAAAATCGATATTAGACTTATTTGTTTGATAAGATGGATAAAAATCGTATCTTGCCAAGAAAACAAAAGCGATTGTTTTTGTGTTTACTATTATAATACAGTTATAAACTAAATAAAGACCAATATGAAAATAGAAACGATCAAAGCTCGTGAAATTCTCGACTCTCGGGGAAATCCCACGGTAGAAGTAGATGTGATACTCGATTCTGGTATTATGGGGCGAGCTGCGGTTCCTTCTGGCGCTTCGACAGGAGTGCATGAAGCCCTTGAATTGAGAGATGGTGATAAGAACCGATATGGTGGAAAGGGCGTGGAAAAAGCAGTCTGTCATGTTAATGACGTTATTGCCAAAGCTTTGAAAGGGGCTAATCCATTTGAGCAAAGTCGCATAGATTCGGCTTTGATAGCCCTCGACGGTACTGCTACGAAATCGAAATTGGGGGCGAATGCTATATTGGGTGTCTCTTTGGCGGTTGCCAAAGCTGCGGCAGCACAATTGGGAATGCCGTTATATCGATATGTAGGAGGTGTCGATACTTATGTGATGCCTGTTCCTATGATGAATATCATCAATGGCGGTTCGCATTCCGATGCGCCTATTGCGTTTCAAGAATTTATGATTCGTCCTGTCGGGGCCGCTTCGTTCAAAGAGGCGCTTCGCATGGGAGCCGAAGTTTTTCATGCGCTGAAAAGCGTTTTACACGCTAAGGGATTGAGTACCGCTGTCGGTGATGAAGGCGGTTTTGCACCTGCATTGCCGGGAACGGAGGCAGCGATAGAGACGATTCTCGAAGCCATTAGCAAAGCCGGATATATGCCCGGCAGAGATGTGAGAATTGCTTTGGATTGTGCTTCGTCGGAATTTTATATCGATGGAGTGTACGACTATACTAAGTTTGAAGGAGCTAACGGTGTGAAGCGGACGACACAGCAACAAGCCGAATATTTGCAAGATCTCATTTTGCGTTATCCGATAGATTCGATTGAAGATGGTATGAGTGAAGAAGATTGGGACGGTTGGCGGTTATTAACCGATTTGATTGGAGATAAATGTCAGCTTGTGGGGGACGACCTTTTTGTCACCAATGTCGAATATCTTACAAAAGGTATACGCCAACATTGTGCTAATTCCATTTTGGTAAAGCTGAATCAGATAGGTACGTTGACCGAGACGTTGAGGGCTGTCCAATTAGCACAGCGCAATGGATATACGGCTGTTATATCGCATCGTTCTGGGGAAACCGAAGATGCCACTATTGCCGATATTGCGGTAGCCACTAATGCTGGGCAAATAAAAACAGGTTCACTGAGCCGCTCCGATCGTATGGCCAAATACAACCAACTTTTACGGATCGAGGAACAATTAGGAGATATTGCCCAATATGGATATAAGCAGGTAAACTAGTCAAAAGTTAGGAAAAAGAAAGGAAAATCCCAATACCCATATCGAGTATTGGGATTTTTTTGGAAAAAATGTTTAATTATAAAATCGTGAGGTACAGTCTATTGTATAATTTTCATGTTATACAGCATAAAAAAGTGGGAAAAATATTTGGAGCGAAAAGGGAAAATGAATTAACTTTGCAACCGCAAAAGAGGAAACGGGGCACGCTCCGGGGAATTTTTGCCAAGTTCATTGAGGAAATTGAAGAAGCAAGTGTAGTACAGGAAAGAAGAGAGAAAGAAGTCAATTCGGTCAGGTGACGCTTCGAAGGTATAATAAAGAAAAAGAAAAGATACAACGAAGAGTTTGATCCTGGCTCAGGATGAACGCTAGCGACAGGCCTAACACATGCAAGTCGAGGGGCAGCGAAGAGGTAGCAATACCTTTGCCGGCGACCGGCGCACGGGTGAGTAACACGTATGCAATCCACCTGTAACAGGGGGATAACCCGGAGAAATCCGGACTAATACCCCATAATATGGGCGCTCCGCATGGAGAGCCCATTAAAGAGAGCAATTTTGGTTACAGACGAGCATGCGCTCCATTAGCCAGTTGGCGGGGTAACGGCCCACCAAAGCGACGATGGATAGGGGTTCTGAGAGGAAGGTCCCCCACATTGGAACTGAGACACGGTCCAAACTCCTACGGGAGGCAGCAGTGAGGAATATTGGTCAATGGTCGGCAGACTGAACCAGCCAAGTCGCGTGAGGGAAGACGGCCCTACGGGTTGTAAACCTCTTTTGTCGGAGAGTAAAGTACGCTACGTGTAGCGTATTGCAAGTATCCGAAGAAAAAGCATCGGCTAACTCCGTGCCAGCAGCCGCGGTAATACGGAGGATGCGAGCGTTATCCGGATTTATTGGGTTTAAAGGGTGCGTAGGTGGTGATTTAAGTCAGCGGTGAAAGTTTGTGGCTCAACCATAAAATTGCCGTTGAAACTGGGTTACTTGAGTGTGTTTGAGGTAGGCGGAATGCGTGGTGTAGCGGTGAAATGCATAGATATCACGCAGAACTCCGATTGCGAAGGCAGCTTACTAAACCATAACTGACACTGAAGCACGAAAGCGTGGGGATCAAACAGGATTAGATACCCTGGTAGTCCACGCAGTAAACGATGATCACTAGCTGTTTGCGATACACTGTAAGCGGCACAGCGAAAGCGTTAAGTGATCCACCTGGGGAGTACGCCGGCAACGGTGAAACTCAAAGGAATTGACGGGGGCCCGCACAAGCGGAGGAACATGTGGTTTAA
>ERZ772880.3747-NODE-3747-length-10071-cov-6.119109_pt1 | contig 10071 bp, 7 predicted proteins | sample MGYA00580577_ERZ772880 | MGnify/ENA primary metagenome ERZ772880 (study PRJEB29015, sample SAMEA2737705) | human gut metagenome | biome: human gut; feature: human-associated habitat; material: faeces | place: China | collected 2012 ... | reverse complement strand
ATCCGCAACCTGGTGATGCGCCGCCGACTGACTTTCGCCGAAGCGCTGGAAGTGGACGATCTCCCGGGCCCGGAGGAACTTGATGACGTCGTTGACGTCCGGATCGTCGGAGAGGCGCAGGATGTTGTCGTAGGTGACACGGGCCTTCTGCTCGGCGGCCAGATCCTCCGTCAGGTCGGCGATCAGGTCGCCCTTCACCGCCATGCTGGCGGCGCTGTAAGGGAAGCCGGAGGCGGCGGTGGGGTACACGCCGGCGGTCCGGTCCACAAAATACGTGTCAAAGCCCGCGGTCCGGATCTGCTCCTCGGTGAGGTCCCTGGTCAGCTGGTGGACGATGGCGCCGATCATCTCCAAATGGCCCAGCTCCTCAGTGCCGATGTCGGTCAGCAGGCCCTTCAGCTCCGCATAGGGCATGGAGTACCGCTGACTCAGGTAGCGCAGGGACGCGCCCAGCTCACCGTCGGGCCCGCCGTACTGGGAGATGATGACGGAGGCCAGCTTGGGATTGGTGTTCTTGATCTTCACCGGGTACTGGAGCTTCTTCTCATAAATGAACATCAGTCATTGCCTCCTTCCTCCCAGGGCCACGGGTCCTTCAGCCAGGCGAAGCCGTCCTCCGGCGTCAGGTCCGTCTGCAGCAGGGGGCCGTACATCTTCTGGTACTTCTCACGGCCCTCTTTCGCCAGCTTGATATAGGACCAGTACAGCTGCAGCGCCTCCTGATCCTGGGCGTGGGTGGTGAGATACAGGCCCAGCTCGTCAATGGCAAAGTCCAGGGCCATCAGCTCCACCAGGGCGGTGTTGGCCATTTTCGTCTTGGCCTGGATGGCCGCCTTGAAAGGCAGGTCAAGCCCCGGGAACAGGGTGCCGGTTTGCAGGGCCTCCATCCGGCTGTACCGGACAGGGTTCTCCTCCTGCATGGCTACAAAGGGAAACACCATGGGTGCACAGGTGCCGGGCAGAGTGCCCTGGTTCGGCTGGCAGGAGCCGGACGGCGGCATGGAAGGCACGGACGGCGTGGGCGGCGTATTGGTGTTGGGTTTCTCCATCTGCATGGATGCCTCCTTCTGGGGTAGGGTGCGCATGGGAACACCTTTTTTACCGAGGGCGAGAGTGAGGAGAGCTTTGCCATCTGCGCATTGCTGCACGATCTGTGCAAGGCCAACTACTACAAGGCCGGCACCCGCAACGTGAAGAACGAGACCACCGGTCAGTGGGAAAAGGTGCCCAGCTACAGCGTGGAGGACCTGTTTCCCTACGGCCACGGTGAAAAAAGCGTGTTCCTCATTGAGCGCTTCATGAAGCTCAAGGTGGAAGAGGCCGTGGCCATCCGCTGGCACATGGGCGGCTTTGACGATGCGGCCCGGGGCGGCTGCTTTGCCATCTCGGAAGCCTACGACAAGTATCCCCTTGCCGTCAAACTGCACATCGCTGATCTGGAAGCCACCTATCTTATGGAGCACCGCACCAGCGCCGTGCACTGAGCATATTTTATCCCGATACCAAAAAAGACCCGGATACCGGCAGCACCTTTTTGTGCCTGCCCTGTGTCCGGGTCCTGTTTTTTATTCCTTGTTGCGGGCCTTGTTCTGGTACATCCGGTCATCTGCCTGCCGGATGGCCTCCCGCAGCGGGTGCACGCCGCACACACCGCCCACGCTGATGGACAGGCGGATCTCCGGGTGGCTCTCCACCCGGGCCTGCCGCACCGCTTCCTGGATGCGGTCCATCACAAGCGGCAGCCCCTCCGGCCGCAGCTGCGGCATCAGCAGCAGGAATTCGTCGCCGCCGTAGCGCACCAGAATGTCGCTCTCCCGCAGGCAGGCCTGCACCGCCGCAGAGACGCTCTCCAGCGCCTTGTCGCCCACCAGATGGCCGTAGCTGTCGTTCACGGCCTTGAAGCGGTCCACGTCAATGACCACCACACCGTTGATCTGCTCACTGTCGGCCAGGAACTTTTCAAAGTACCGGCGGGAGTAGGCCCCGGTGAGCGGATCGATGAAGGCACTGTTGTCAAAGTCCTCGCTGCGGTCCAGCAGCATGCGGCGGCCGCCCATGTCCAGCCAGCGTCCGTTGGACAGCTTGGAAACCATTTCCAGCACGCAGCCGCGGCCGTTGTTCTCCACATAGCGCGACAGCACAAAATAGGCGTCCTCGCCATTGAATTCGATCTTGTTCAGGGTCTTTTTGCTGGTGAACACCTTGGCCGAGATGCAGTTCTCGCACCGGCCGGCCTTGTTCCACACCACATGGCAGTGACCGGCCTGCTCTTCCAGCGTGCCGTCCGGGTGCAGGGTGAGCACCTTGGCCCGCTCCGGGTCCACCAGACGCACCAGGTCAAACACGCCCTGCAGCTGCTGCAGGACAGCCGCCATCGAGCCTCCGGAGCTGTGCAGCAGCACATCCGGCTGCGCCTTTGCATCCTCGGTCTGCTCCGGCAGCAGCTGGCCCGCCACGCTCACACAGCGGCGCTGCCCGCCGCGGCTCCACTGGGTGCGCAGCACCAGCCGGTGCGGCTGGTATCTGCCGCCGGTCTGCACCTCCACGGGGAAGCTGGCCTGCGGGATCTCCGGAGTTGCCTTTTCCAGCGCTTCCAACAGGCGGCGGCGGTCCTTCAGGGAGAGGAAGTTCAGCCCTTCGCCATGGTCAAAGTCCAGCACCTGGGTGCGCTCGGCGGCGCTGGCGTAGTGGTTGGTCACCGTCACCCGGCCGCTGAGCAGGTCGTAGTCGAACTGGATGCCGCCGCACTGGTCCGCATAGAACTGGGTGCGCTCGCGTTCCAGGTTGAGCAGCCGCTGGCTGCGGTCCTCCCGCGGGAGGGCTTCCCGGTGCAGGATCTCCTCCGACAAGCGGTGGGTGTCCTGGTGGAAGCTGCGGTCCCACTCGTTGCGCTGCAGCTCCTGCCGCAGCAGCTCCGACGACTCATTCAGGCATTCCAGCAGCAGCGGGTTGAAGGCCCCGCACTCGCCGTTCAGGATCATGCGCAGGGCCGTGTCGTGGTCGTAGGCCGGTTTATAGCAGCGGTCGCTGGTCAGGGCGTCGTACACATCTGCCAGTGCCACCACCTGTGCTGCGATGGGGATCGCATCGCCCTTCAGCTTGTCCGGGTAGCCGCCGCCGTCCCAGCGCTCATGGTGCCAGCGGCAGATGGCATAGGCCACCTGCAGCAGGGGCTCGTTTTCCTCGCCGATGGTGTTGCTCAGGTCCCGCAGGATGCGGGCACCCTTCACCGTGTGGGTCTTGATCATCGCGTATTCTTCGGCGGTCAGGCGGCCGGGCTTGTTGAGGATCTCAGTGGGGATCACGATCTTGCCCAGGTCGTGCAGGGCCGATGCCGTGCTGATGAGCGAAATGTCGCTCTCGTCCAGCTGATACCGGTCGGTCTTGCACGCCAGCTGGTGCAGCAATAGGTCGGTCAGGGTGCGGATGTGCAGCACATGCAGGCCGCTCTCGCTGTTGCGGAACTCCACCACATGGCTCAGGATGCTGATCATCAGCACGCTGTTGTGCTCTTTTTCGTACACCTGATCGGTCACCAGCCGGGTCAGGCGCTTCTGCTTGGCATACAGCATGAGCACGTTCTGCACCTGGCGCAGCACCATGACCCGCTCAAAGGGGCGGCGCATGTAGTCGGCCACACCCAGGTCGTAGGCACGCTCGATGTTGGCCGTGTCCTTTGCCGCCGAGATCATGATCACCGGGATCTCGTCCAGCCAGGAATAGCAGCGCATGACCTTCAGCACGTCAAAGCCGTCCATCTGCGGCATCATGATGTCCAGCAGCACCAGTGCGATGTCCGTGTGCTCGCGCAAAAGCTCCACCGCACGGACACCGTTTTCCGCTTCCAGATACTCATACCCGTCGCCCAGGATCTCCATCAGCAGCGCGCGGTTGATCTCAGAATCGTCTGCGATCAGGATCTTCTGTTTCACATTCATGTGCCTTGCTCCTCGCCATCCCCATCTGGCAATGTGCTGCCTTGCCGCAGCAAAAATCCCCTGTTCACACAAAAAGCTGCTGCACCAGCCCATGCCGGCGCAGCAGCTTGTCGAATCATTCTTGCATCATTTCATCAAACCGGCGCAGCAGTTCCACCGAAAGCTTTTCCAGCTCCGTTTCCGGCTGCCACACGGGTTCCGGCTGCGCCGCAGGCTGTGCGGCCGATCCTGCACAGCAGGCCACAGCTTCTTCGGGCGGTTCCGGCGTCGGGGCCTGCACCGGCACTTCCGGACAGGCAGACGTCCGGGCAGACTGCTGCTCTGCCTTTTCGGCACGGGCCACGGCCATCTGCAGCTCCTCCCGGGCCTGCTCACAGGCCGCTTCGAGGTCGGCATTTTCCCGCCGCAGAGCGATCATCTGGCGCTCGCAGGCAAACAGCCGGGTCTGGTAGCGGCGGATCTCGGCGTGGGCCGCTTCCAGCTTGCGGGTCAGCTGCTGCAGCTTGTCGCTGCCCTCTGCCCGCACCGATGCTGCGGCCTGCGCCGCCGCCTGCTGGGCAAAGCGCTGCCGCAGAGCTTTGTTCTCCTGCCTGAGTTGCGCCATGGTCTCCTCCATTCCCTGCTGCGTCTGCCGGGCAAGGCGGAGTTCTGCCGCATACGCTGCGCGGATGTGCGCAATACAATTTTCAACATCCAGTTTCCGGTACCCGAACCATCCGGTCCGCAGCGGAACGTCCTGTTTCAGCATTGCATTGCCTCCCTCCGCTTGCGCGCAAGAGACCCGCCCTCCTCACGGGCGCTGTGCCACGATGCGTTTATTATTTGCCAGCCTTACTTCCGCTTGTTCAGGATGGCCAGCAGCTCGTCGTAGTAACGGTTGTCGCTGCTTTCCTCTTCCACGGGCTTTGCGGCAGCTGCCGGAGCGGCCGGGGCTGCTGCCGGAGCAGCAGGAGCAGCGGCAGTGGCTGCACTGCCGGTGTCGCTGCTGAATACTGCCGACGGCACCGACTGGGCACCGCCCATGGCGTTGTTGATGCTGTTGCGCAGGTCGCTGGCACTCTTGTTGTCGAAGCCGGTAGCAACGACGGTCACGCGCATCTCGTCGGACAGGTTCTCGTCAAACGCAGTACCCCAGATGATGTTCGCATCCGGATGAGCGCTCTGGGTGATGAGGCCGGCTGCGGTCTCCACGTCCTCCAGGCCGATATCGGGGCTGGAAGTGATGTTGATGATAACGCCGTGTGCACCGGCAATGCTGGTCTCCAGCAACGGGCTGGAAATGGCAGCCTTGGCGGCGTTCTCGGCCTTGCCGGCACCCTTGGCGCTGCCCACGCCCATGTGCGCGTAACCGGCATCCTTCATGATGGAGCGCACGTCGGCGAAGTCCAGATTGATGAAGGCGGGCACGTTGATCAGGGCGGAAATGGACTCGACGCCCTGACGCAGCACGTTGTCGGCAGCCTGGAAGGCGTTCATCAGGGTGATCTTCTCCTGGCTGATCATCTTCAGGCGCTCATTCGGGATCACGATCAGGCTGTCCACATGCATCAGCAGGTTGGCAATGCCCTGCTCAGCCAGGCCCATCTTGCGCTTGCCCTCAAAAGAGAAGGGCTTGGTGACGATGCCCACGGTCAGGATGCCCAGGTCGTGTGCCACCTCAGCCACCACAGGAGCCGCACCGGTGCCGGTGCCGCCGCCCATACCGGCGGTGATGAACACCATCTGGGAGCCCTTGAGCGCGTTTGCGATCTCGTCCTTGCTTTCTTCAGCGGCACGCTGGCCGATCTCAGGGTCGGCACCTGCGCCGCGGCCCTTGGTGAGCTTGGAGCCCAGCTGGACCTTGACGGTGGCATGGTTCTTGGCCAGCGCCTGCTGATCCGTGTTCATCGCAATGAACTCCACGCCCTGCAGACCATCGCTGACCATGCGGTTCACGGCGTTGCCGCCGCCGCCGCCAACACCGATCACCTTGATCGTCGTAACATTTTCGTCCATTTCTTCATCGAGCATCAATGCCATAACTTTGTCCTCCATCCGGATTTTATCGTAGAACTGTGCAGAACGCACAGAAATATCAACCTACACTTATATAACTGTATCGTATCATCTTTTTGCCGTGAATGCAAGTCAAATTTACGTTTTTGAAGTTCTTTTTTTCGGGCAGTCTGCCCCGTGCGGGGTTTCTCGTGCAATTTGCCCACCCAGAGCCGTCAGTTTCTGTGCAAAATCGGCATAGCCGCGGTCAATGAACTCCGTATGGGTGATGCGGCTGCTGCCCTGTGCCGCCAGCGCCGCGATCACCAGCGCTGCCCCGCCCCGCAGGTCGGGCGCTTCCAGCACCGTTCCCTGCAGGGTGCCGCCGGGTTCCGCGTACAGGGTGCGGCCCTCCACCCGCACCCGGCCGCCCAGCGCCGCAAAGCCTGCCGCGCAGCCGAACCGCCGCTCAAAGATCACATCCTCGATGCTGCCGGGTCCCTCCGCGCAGAGCAGCACCGCCGCCAGCAGCGGGGCCGCGTCGGTGGCCAGCGCCGGGTATGTCCCGGTGAACACCCGCCCCGGCCCGTACAGCCGCCCGAACCGGGTAATAACGGCAGCATCGCTCCGGCGCACAACGCCGCACCCCATTTGTTCCAGAATTTCCAGCACCGGCGCATACAGCCGGGGCGCGCAGCCTGCCAGCTCCACCCGTCCCCCAGCCGCTGCGCAGGCACAGGCAAAGGTGGCTGCCGTGATCCGGTCCGGCAGGGGCGCAAAGCTGCATCCGTGCAGCCGCCGCACCCCCTGCACCCGCACCGTGCCGGTGCCTGCGCCCTGCACCCGGCCGCCGCACCGGTTCAGGAATGCCGCCAGATCTTCGATCTCCGGCTCCCGGGCCGCACCCCGCAGGGTCGTCTCCCCCTGTGCCAGCGCCGCCGCCAGCAGCAGGGTCTCGGTGGCCCCCACGCTGGGGAACCGCAGGGTGATGTCCGCTCCGTGCAGCCCCGCCGGAGCCGTGAGCAGCAGGCGTTCGCCTTCCAGCTGCGGGCAGGCTCCCATCTGCACAAGGCCCGCCAGATGCAGATCAATGGGCCGCGCTCCGATGCGGCAGCCCCCGGGCAGCACGGTCTGTGCCCGGCCCAGCCGGGCCAGCAGCGGGGCGCAGAACAGGATGGATGCCCGCATCCGGCCCGCCGGGCCTGCTGCCAGCGTCCCGCTGCCGGGCACCCCGTCCACCCGTACATCCGCCCCCTGCCGCTCCGCTGTGCAGCCTGCACTGCGCAGCAGGGCAAGGCTCTCGGCCACATCGGCCAGCTCCGGCACCCCGCACAGCCGCACTGGCCCGCTGCACAGCAGGGACGCTGCCAGCAGCGGCAGCACACTGTTCTTGGCCGCCGGGACCCATACCGTTCCATTCAGCGGCCGCCCGCCCGTGATGATGTAATCCCCTGCCATGCAAAGACCCCCGTTCTGCCAAAGATACCCCATGGTATGCAGAACGAGGGCCGTCGGTTCCCTGTTTTGTACCCGGACACCGCAAAACGCATTTGTCCGGTCGTTTGTCTGTTTTTTGCGTCTTTTGCGGGGCAAACATCCCATTTTGCGGCAGAAATGGCCGCCTTTATGTTTCCCCGCGGGAGACGGACAGCACGATGCCCATCTCGCCCAGCAGCATCATCAGGCTGGTGCCGCCGGAGGAAAAGAAGGGCAGGCTGATGCCGGTGTTCGGGATGGTGTTGGTGACCACGGCGATGTTCAGCACCGCCTGCAAGGCCACCTGCACCACGAACCCCACCACCAGCAGTGCCCCGAAGCGGTCCGGCGCGTGGGCCGCCAGCGTGACGCCCCGCAGCAGCAGCAGACTGAACAGCAGGATCACCGCGCAGGCCCCCACAAACCCCAGCTCCTCGCACAGGATGGAAAAGATGAAGTCGTTCTGCGGTTCGGGCACGAACAGGTGCTTCTGGCGGCTGCTGCCAAGGCCAAGGCCCGCCGCACCCCCGGAGCCGATGGCATACAGGCTCTGGATGGTCTGGTGGCCGTCGCCCAGCGGGTCGGCAAAGGGGTCCAGCCAGGAGCTCAGGCGGCTGGCCGCATAAGGCACCAGATCCGGCATGATGACGATGGCCGCCCCGATGGCACCCGCTCCGCCCACACCGGCCAGCACGAACCACCGCAGCCCGGTGCCGCCCACGAACATGAGCACTGCCCCGATGCCCAGGATCAGCACCGTGCCGGACAGGTGCGGCTCCAGCAGCATGAGCACCGCCACCGCGCCCAGTACCAGCGCAAAGGGCACCACCCCCACCGCAAAGCTCTTCATCCGGCTGTGGTTGAGGGAGATGATGTGGGCAAACACCAGCACCACCGCAAATTTGGCGATCTCGCTGGGCTGCAGAGTGCCCAGCCCCGGCAGCACCAGCCAGCGCTTGCAGCCGTTGTATTCCGGCATGAACAGCACCACGACCAGTAGCACCAGCGAGAGGGCCAGCAGCGGCCAGGCCAGTTTGTGATAGATGTGGTAATCCACCCGGCTGGCCGCCCACATGGCCCCGATGCCCATGGCCGCATACAGCAGCTGCGGCCGCACATAGGCCCAGGCATCGCCCCGCCGGTACAGCGCCACCGCGCTGCTGGCACTGTACAGCATTACCAGCCCAAAGCCCACCAGCGTGAGCACCAGGATCAGAAACGGCAGGTCCATGGCGGGCAGCGGACGCAGCAGTCCGCGCCGGGCCCGGGCAGGCACAGCGGCCCTGTGCATCCTCATCACCTCCGGCAGTCCTTTTGATCTATTGTACGCAGGCCGCCGGGCTGTTAGTCATAGCCGCAGGCCCTGCCCGCATAAACTGAGCCGGAAAAGGAGGTGCTGCCATGTCCCGGCCCGAACCCCTGCGCACCCTGCCGGAGCAGGCGTTCCGCGCCCGTGCCCGGCTGGTGGCGCTGCTTTTGTGCGGCATCTGCTTTGCAGGGCTTATTGCCCGGCTCTACTGGCTGCAGCTGGCCGCCGGGGACTGGTACACCCGGCGGGCACTGGGGCAGCAGCTGCGGGACACCGTGGTGCCCGCCGACCGGGGCCGCATCTACAGTGCCGACGGCGTGTTGCTGGCGGCCAACAGCAGCTGCTGGACCCTGCGGGCCAGCCCGCGGGAGATGCCTGCCGACAAACTGGAGCTGGCCGCCCACGGTCTTGCGCAGATTTTGGAGCTGGACGAAGCCGCCCTGCTGGAAAAGTTCCGGGACCGCGCCTCCAACGACTGTCTGCTGCGCTACCGGGTGGAGCGTTCCATGGCGGATGCCGTGCGGGATTTCTGCGAGGAAAACGGCATCACCGGCATCCGTATCAATCAGGACAGCAAGCGCTGGTACCCGCAGGGGGAGTTTCTGGCGTCGGTGCTGGGCTTTACCAATGTGGACAACGCCGGAGTGAGCGGGCTGGAGCTGGAATACAACGAGCAGCTCACCGGGCAGAACGGCGTGGTGCTCACCGCCGTGAACGCCTGGGGCTACACGCTGGAGCAGAGCTACGAGACCGAGCAGTTCCCGGTGGAGGGCAGCAGCCTGTGGCTGACCATCGACGCCAACATTCAACATTATCTCGAAAATGCGTTGAATTACGCCGTACAGGAGCACCATGTGGCCGCCCGTGCCGTGGGCATCGTGCTGGACGTGAACACCGGGGCCGTGCTGGCCATGTCCACCACCCCGGCCTACGACCCCAACCAGCCGCGCATCCTCTACGACGAAGCCGCCCGCGCCGCCGTAGATGCCCTCTCTGGGGAGCAGCGGGCGGCCGCCCTGCAGTTGGCCCAGCAGACCCAGTGGCGCAACAAGGCCGTGAGCGACCTGTACGAACCGGGCAGCGTGTTCAAGCTCATCACCTGCGCGGCCGCGCTGGACGCCGGAGCCATCACCCGGAACTCCAGCTTTTACTGCGGGGAGTCCATCTCGGTGGCGGGCACCCGGTTCCACTGCGCCAACCACAAGCGCCACGGGACCCAGACCGTGACGCAGGCGCTGGAAAATTCCTGCAACCAGAGCTTTATCCAGATCGGAGCGCGGCTTGGCAAGGAGGCCTTCTGCGATTACTTTGCCGCCTTCGGCCTGCGGGAGCCCACCGGCATCGACCTGCCCGCCGAGCCGAAAAAGAGCCTGT
>ERZ772880.3730-NODE-3730-length-10105-cov-3.765771_pt1 | contig 10105 bp, 7 predicted proteins | sample MGYA00580577_ERZ772880 | MGnify/ENA primary metagenome ERZ772880 (study PRJEB29015, sample SAMEA2737705) | human gut metagenome | biome: human gut; feature: human-associated habitat; material: faeces | place: China | collected 2012 ... | reverse complement strand
GAAAGCTGCGCAAGAATGGAGATTTTTATGTCACAGATTCAGGTAACAGATCTTACATATGGTTATGAGGGAAGTTTTGATACGATTTTTGAAAACGTATCGTTTGGGATCGATACGGACTGGAAGTTAGGTCTGATTGGAAGAAATGGAAAAGGAAAAACGACTTTTTTAAATCTGCGCGGGAAAAAAGGGTTTATCCTGGTATCGCATGACAGAGATATTTTAGATGCCTGCATTGATCATGTACTGGTTTTAAATCGAAAGACGATCGAGGTACAGAGCGGCAATTTTTCAAGCTGGTGGGAAAACAAGACGCGGAGGGATCATTTTGCGATGGAGGAAAATGAAAAACATTTGAAAGAAATCGCATCTTTAAAACAGGCGGCGGCAAGAAGCCGAAAGTGGGCGGATAAAAATGAGGCGACGAAAATAGGCTATGATCCGGTCAAAGAGCATGACCGCTCGGGTGCAACGAGAGCATATATCGGTGCCAAGACAAAAAAGATGCAGAGCCGTGTGACACAGTATGAACGCCGGATGGAACGGGAAATACAGGAAAAAGAGGGCCTTTTGCAGGATATCGAGCAGCCGGTCAGCTTAAAACTTATGCCACTGTCTTATCATAAGGAACGCCTGATCTCCTGCAAGGAACTTTCGGTGCGGTATGAAGGTGCAGAGGACGATGTATTGAAAAATCTGACCTTTGAACTGGTGCAGGGGGAGCGTGTCTTTTTACATGGAGAAAACGGATGTGGAAAATCGACGCTGATCAAGACGATTCTGCAGCAGGTAAATATCGGACAGGCAGGTTATGAGAGGAAAAATGTGCAGCAGATCAATACACAGCAGTCAGGCAGCAGTTATGCAAAATTGCTTGTGACAGACGGAGAAATCCGAACAGCTTCAACGCGTGTCGTGGAACTGTAAAGCTGTGATCCGACCGTTTTTGTAATCTGGCGATCAGAAGAGGAGGATAAAAAATGTTAGAACGGATTGAAAATGTAAATGAACAGGTAATAAAAAAAATGTTTTTATTATATGCAGAATCCATGGCGGATATGGAGGGGGAATTTAAAAATCGTGATGAAATGGAGGCATCATATGCGGCGTTTTTAAAGGAGTTTATCGAAAATCCAAAGCAGATGGTGTTTGTTGAAACTGCAGAAAAACAGTGGGTATGCGGACTCAGGGCAGTTGAGTCAGAGCCGGGGAAATGGTTTTTTGAGGCAGTTGAGACGATGCCGGGGCAGAGAAACAGAGGATATGGTAAAAAACTGATACGTCATGTAACGGAGTTTTTGAAAGGCATAGGCGCAAAAAAGATAGATTGCATTATAGGAAAAAGTAATTTATCATCAATAAAAATGCATTCGGATTGTGGATTTAAAGAAACGAAGGAGCCGCCGGTAAATTGTTGGGGAGAGCTTGAGGAGGGAAGAATTCTTTTCCGGCTTGAAATTTGATCATGTGCCATTTTGCACATGGTATAATCAATGAATTTATCTGCCATATGCTCAAGCGCTGATACAGGAGAGAAAAGAGGAACACGATGATAAATATTATAGAAATCAAAGATCTGGATGCCCCGGAGCTGCAGATTTATTACAATTTAAATGAAGCACAGCTATTTCACTATTTTGAGCCGAAGCCGGGGATTTTCATTGCGGAAAGTCCGAAGGTGATCGAGCGTGCCTTAGATGCCGGCTGTGTGCCGATGTCATTTTTGATGGAAAAAAAACATGTGGAGACACAGGCAAAAGAAATCCTTGCGCGTTGCGAAAAGTTACAAAGCCGAGATCTTACACAGAAGTCTTTGGTTTATAGGGAGGATGAGCATGAAATCCCGGTTTATGTGGCAGAAATCGAGGTGATGGCAAAGATCACCGGCTATCAGCTGACACGCGGCATGCTCTGTGCCATGTACCGTCCCACACTGCCTTCCGTGGAGCAACTCTGCAAAAATGCAAGGCGGGTTGCAATTTTGGAAAATGTGGTAAATCCAACAAATGTCGGAGCAATTTTCCGTTCTGCGGCGGCACTTGGAATGGGTGCAGTTCTTTTGACATCAGCCTGTGCAGATCCGCTGTACCGGAGAGCAAGCCGTGTCAGCATGGGAACAGTATTCCAGATACCGTGGACATATTTTGATAAAAATGCATGCTGGCCGGACGGTGCGATGGATGTGCTGCATAAGCTGGGATATAAAACGGCGGCAATGGCACTTCGGGATGACTCCGTGAGCATTGATGATGAAAAAATGATGGCAGAGGAAAAATTAGCGATCGTTCTTGGAACAGAAGGGGACGGACTGGCAGACCACACGATCGCGGACTGTGGTTATACGGTAAAAATCCCAATGACACATGGTGTGGATTCACTGAACGTGGCGGCTGCAAGTGCGGTGGCATTCTGGCAGCTTGGGATGAAGTGCGAACAGTAACAAACTAACTTCTTAGAGAAAGATGGAAGTGTGAAAAATAAGATTTTTCACACGCAAGAATGGAGATTTATATGAAAGTAGTAGCAGCAATCGATTCATTTAAGGGAAGCATGACGTCCATGGAGGCTGGAAATGCTGTAAAGAAAGGAATTCTGGCAGCAAAACCAGATGCAGAAGTATGGTTAAGTCCACTCGCAGATGGCGGTGAAGGAACCGTGGATGCATTGATCGAAGGTTTGGGAGCAAAAAAAATACCGGTTACCGTGACAGGGCCGCTTGGAGAAAAAGTGTCGTGTTATTACGGTTTTTTAGAAGAGACAAAATCGGCTGTCATGGAAATGGCATCTGCCGCAGGAATCACGCTTGTGACAAAAAAAGATCCATTGCGTGCATCTACCTATGGAGTGGGGGAGATGATTGCAGATGCCCTGAAACGCGGCTGTAAAAATTTCATGATTGGAATTGGTGGAAGTGCAACCAACGATGGAGGCATCGGAATGTTAAAGGCACTTGGATTTGAATTTTTTGATGAAGATGGAAATGATGTGGGAGAGGGCGCGGCTGCGCTTGCAAAGATTGAGGTGATCCGGACTGAAAATAAAAATCCGCTGCTTTCCGGTGCAAAATTTCAGATTGCCTGTGATGTGAAAAATCCGCTTTGCGGCAAACAGGGTGCAACTTACATATTTGGGTCACAAAAAGGTGTGACGGAAGAGCAGAAAGATCAGATCGATGAAGCAATGAGACATTATGCGGATGTGACTAAAGAAAGTCTTGGATGTGACTTTGCGGACTGCGAGGGCGCCGGTGCAGCGGGAGGACTCGGATACGCGTTCCTTTCGTATCTTGCGGGAGAACTGATACCGGGTGTGGAACTGATTTTGCATGCAACCGGTCTGGAAGAAAAAATGACAAATGCAGATGTTGTGGTGACCGGAGAGGGACGTCTGGATGCACAGACGGTCATGGGAAAAGCACCGGTTGGTGTTGCTGCGCTGGCAAAAAAATATAATGCGAAAGTCATTGCATTTGCAGGGAGTGTTGCACCGGAAGCTTCCGTCTGTAATCAGGCAGGGATTGACGCATTTTTCCCGATCGTAAGAGGCGTGACAACATTAGAAGAAGCAATGAAAAAAGAAAATGCAATGGAAAATATAGCCGCCACGGCAGAGCAGGTATTTCGGCTGCTGTGAGGGAAAAGAATGGAGATTTGTGTGAAAATAAAATTTTTCACACGCAAGAAAGGGGGTTAATATGATTCGTTTTGAAGAAATTACAACAAAAAATGTCTGGGATGTATGTATGATGATGGTCTTTTGATTGGTTTTGTGATGCTGGGCTATGGGAAGACCGGCCATGAAGATGATCCTGAAATAGCAGAGAATAACTACTGCCTGTGCCTCACTTTGAATTGACGGAGTACTGGGCAAATGAATTACTTCGGCTGGTGTTAGAAGGTAGGTAGTCTATCAAAGATAGAGGAGTAAGTGTGAAAAATAAGATTTCGCGCAGAAATGGAGATTAATATGAGATATAAGATCAGTCATGCTCTCGTCCAGTTTGGCGGGGATGTGATTTTACGCGATGTCAATTTTGAGGTGCATGATAAAGAAAAAATCGCCATTGTAGGACGAAACGGCTGTGGAAAGACCACGCTGCTGCGTCTGATCGCGGGCGATATTTCGATGAATAATTTAGACAGCGATGAAGAATGTGGTATTACGATGGCAGGAAAACAGGAGATTGGTTTCCTGCGTCAGGTTAATTTTACGGAAAAAGATGTGACCGTGGAAGAGGAAATCAAGAAAGTATTTGAGCCGGTGTTTGCGTGTGAAAAGCGGATGCGGGAACTTGAAAATGAGATGAAAACTTCCGCGGACAAACAGCTTTTGCGCGAATATGACAACTTACAAAGCCGCATGGAGGCAATGCGGGGATATTCGCGGCAGCAGGATATGGAGACTATGTTTCAGCGGTTCGGGTTTGCGTTAGAAGATCTGAAACGCCCGATCGGAAGTTTTTCCGGTGGACAGCAGACGAAAGTGGCATTTATCAAACTGCTGTTAAAACGTCCGGATATCATGCTGCTCGATGAGCCGACCAACCATCTGGATCTTCCGACAATCGAGTGGTTAGAAGGATATTTAAAGACTTATGATAAGGCGGTCATCATTGTTTCACATGACCGTATGTTTTTAGACAAAGTGATCGATGTGACCTACGAGATCGAATATCATGAGATCAAGCGTTATGCCGGCAATTACACGGCATTTATGAAGCAAAAAGAAGAGGCACTGATCAAACAGGAAAAAGACTATGAGGAGCAGCAAAAGGAGATCAAACGTCTGACGGACTGGATCGAAAAATGGAAAAATACGCCGACGAAAGTGGCGGCGACACGTTCAAAGCGCATGGCGATCGAACACATGGTAAAAATCGAAAAGCCGAGACATTTTGATACGAAAGCATTTCATGCGAGATATGTACCGCGCATGGAAAGCTACACGAATGTGATTCATGCCAAAAATCTTGAGATCGGTTACGATACCGTCTTAAGTAAAGTCTCATTTCTGCTTCAAAAGAAAGACAGACTTGCAATCATTGGGGAGAACGGTAAAGGAAAATCCACACTTTTGAAAACCTTAGTCGGCGAACTGCCTGCGTTAGGTGGTGAATTTTCATTTGGACAAAATGTAGAATGGAGATATTTTGACCAGCAGAAAGCAGTGCAGGAGCATTTCCGGGAAGATCAGACCGTGCTTGAAAATTTCTGGGAGGCATATCCGTCTTATATGAGAGAGGAAGTGCGCAGTGCACTGGGAGGATTTTTATTTTCCGGAGAAGATGTAGAAAAGAAGATGGGACAGCTTTCCGGCGGAGAGAAAGTCCGCCTTGCACTCTGTAAAATGCTGCAGACAAGACCGAATCTTCTGTTCTTAGATGAGCCGACGAACCATATGGATATTGTTGGAAAAGAGGCGTTAGAACAGATGTTAAGAGAGTACGAGGGAACAGTACTTTTCGTCTCACATGACCGTTATTTTATCAGCAGGATCGCAACCGGGATTTTGGAGTTTTCCGAGAGTGGTGTGAAACAATATGCCATGAGCTATGAGGAGTATCTTGCAGAAAAACAAAAAGAGATGGAGATTTCCGGAAAAGGGCGAGGAATGTCACAGAGTGCGAGGTATGTGTCAGGAAATGATACACAAAATTCTGTGGGGAATGAGAAACACAATCAGCATCAGAGTGGCATAAAAACAGACGCAGATGTTCCTACTTTAACGGATGTGTTTGACAAAAAAACTTATTACAATCCGGGCAAAATCCGTTCAAGACTGCAGCACCAGTTAGAAAAATATGAAAAAATGTTAGAGGAGAGCGAAGAAAAACTCGCTGAAATAAAAATGCAGTTCATGGATCCGGAGCTTGCCAGTGACTATCCGAAGCTGATGGAACTGCAGAATGCACTTGACGCAGAGGAAAAGAACCAGGAGAGTCTGTTAGAGCGGATGCTTGAGACGGAGACAGAACTTGCAGAATTTGAGGAGGATTGAGAATACAGACATGAATCAATTAAAAAAGAACACAGCATACTACCATCTTCCAGGCCTGTTTGAGTTTTATGAATTGTACCATGTGTTTCTGCCACTATTCCATGAACACAGAGAATACTTTTACGACTGGTGTGAGATAGGTTCTGTCTATGGTGCTCCGTCAGACTGTATCTGGGGCGGAGGCCGTACCTCGTTCGGAGATCATGATCCGCGGGAGGTTTTAGCGCTGATGCAGGAATATGGGATTTCAGCGCGGCTTACATTCAGCAATTCCCTGCTTGGGCAGGAACATCTTTGGGATAAGAAATGCAATCATCTCTGCACTTTATTTGAGAAAAGTGAGGGTGTCAGAAATGGTGTCATTATCTATTCGGATCTGTTGCTGGAATATCTGAGAAAAAATTATCCGGGATTTTATTTTGTTTCCTCCACCACCAAGGTTCTGACGGATTTTGAGCAGTTCGTAAGGGAAGTAAACAGGGAAGAGTTTCTTTATGTCGTACCGGATTTCCGGTTGAATAAGGTTTTTGATAAATTAAGTACATTGACAGGGGCACAGAAAGACAAAGTGGAATTCTTATGTAATGAATGCTGCTGGTTTGGCTGCGGGGACAGGAAAATCTGTTATGAAGCTGTCAGCCGCAAAAACCTTGGAGAAAATGGTCCGGATCACCGCTGTGCAGCTCCGGATGCAGGGAATGGCTATCGTTTTTCGAAGGCAATGGAAAATCCCGGGTTTATTGGAGTGGATGATATGAAAAACAGCTATCTGCCGATGGGATTTTCCAATTTTAAAATCGAAGGCAGGGGACTTGGCAGCGCCCTGATTCTGGAGTTTCTGCTCTATTATATGACAAAACCTGAGTATCAGCTGCAGGTCAGAGAGGAGATATATCTGGATAATATGCTGGATCTTTTTTAAATAAGTCCCTTTAACACTTTCTTGTTATGGTACATCATCTCATCTGCACGTTCACGCACTTTTTCTATGTCGGCATCATCCGGTGTGGCTAACGCATATCCGCATGCGATTCCAACTTCGGTTGGAATGATATTTTTATTATTGAGTATCGCAATATCCTGCTGCATCTTTTGGATAAAACGTTCTATCTGGAATTCTGCCGCATCCGGGATGAGGCAGCAGAATTCGTCGCCTCCGATACGGTAACATTTGCCAAACCGATCAAAAGTGGTTTCTATGATATGTGCAGAATGAATGATATAGGCATCCCCCGAACTGTGACCGTAGTTGTCGTTGCACATTTTGAGATTGTTAAGATCAAACGTTACCACCATATAATTTTTAATATTCTTTTCATTATATATAAAGTAGTCATAGGCATTTCTGTTGTAAAATCCTGTCATGGAATCATTCAGTGCAAATTGTTCGAGTTCCTCTATCCTGCGCCCTTTTTTCAAGCTGGCGACAGCCTGTCTTGCGGACTCTAAACCGAGGATTATAATAAATACAAGGAAAGATAATCTTCCCCAAATTCCGGAATTATTTCTTGTTTTGTAATAACTGGCAATATCCACAATAGTTGCAATGACGACGAAGGCAAGAGCTGCCATGCAGACTTTCAGTCTCTGATCAGCCTGTTTTTTTATAATTTTATATATGATAACTGTGATCAGATAAATCAGCACTATACAAATGGAAAGGTGAGTGATCCAGACGCTTCTTCGAAACTCATAGAATCCGGTAAAGTGCAGCAAGCTGCAGACAACTGTCTGAAGCATACACAGATTGCAGAAGATCTTCCAGATTTTATCATCATTGATCTCAAGGAAGCTCTTTACAAACATCAAAAATGGGATAGGCATTATCATCAGAAACATAAAAGCAGCAAAAGCAGATGATCTTCTGTTTAGGAGCATCAGAGAACAAACATCTGTCTCATTGGTGGCCCAGAGTCCAAGCAATATGGAGAATATCCCCAGATAAAAAAGAGTTCCGTCTATATGGCTGCTGTTGTGAATAAACACCCAGTAACACGTGATAAAAAAACCGGCTAACAGAATAAATACACTCGCTATAAAAGTGGGCATAGACTGACGCAATATGCCTGTATAGATTTCATTTCCGGTTCCTATATAATATTGTTCAATTTGACCGGCTGTTTCCGGATAACAGGGTTTCAGCCTGACTATGACTGTTTCTGTATATGCCGGCAGTTTTACAAAATTCCAGACATTTCCTGTTGTATGCCCCCATATTCCACCGGAATCATCCAAATTGTATATTACGTTGTTTTTAGTAAAAACGGTCACATGCTGATGTGAGGTAAAAAATACAAGTGAGCCTCTGCTGTTTTCATTGCGGTTAATGTTAAAACTAAGCAGTACCATTCCATCATCCAGGTATTGTATTTTGTCAGGCTGACGTGCTTTGAGTTTGCTTACAGAGGCTGCATCCTGATTTGTAAATATGGTACAAAGCAGGAGCATGATAAATAATGTCAAAATTACGCCTGTCAACATTTGCTGTGCGTTTTTTTCTTTATTTTGTCTTAAGTTCATCTATGATCAGATCTCCACAAATAATACTTTTACTTTATTTTACCATGTTATGGGATAATATTCTATAATATTGCGTGGATTTTTGATGGCGTTCAAGATATAATAAGACTGCCGGGCGAAGCTCGTGTAGATCATGATCATGAAGCATTGCTTCAAGATATAATAAGACTGCCGGGCGAAGCGAGTCAAGATACTTGTATAAGTGGCAAACGGCGAATTGGATAAATAAAGGAGCAAAAAATGTACACACTATTATTACTGTTAATTTACATGGCATTTATAAGTCTTGGCTTACCGGACTCTCTGCTTGGTTCGGCATGGCCGATCATGCATGAGGCATTTTCGGTGCCGCTGTCCTATGCGGGACTGGTCACAATGATCATCTCTGCAGGGACGATCTGTTCAAGTTTAATGTCGGAACGCCTGACAAAGAAATTTGGAACACAGATCGTTACGGTATGCAGTGTCCTGTTAACGGCAGCTGCCTTGTTTGGTTTTTCGACGTCGAGCGCATTTTACATGTTGTGCCTGTGGGCGATTCCGTATGGACTTGGCGCAGGAGCTATCGATGTGGCACTCAATAACTATGTTGCATTGCATTATTCATCAAAACATATGAGCTGGCTGCATTGTTTCTGGGGCGTGGGAACAATCATCAGCCCGTACATAATGAGCTATGCACTGACCACCTCATCCTGGCAGAACGGTTACCGCATGGTATCTTTTCTTCAGATGGGGATCACAATGATTCTGTTTGTGACACTTCCGGTCTGGAAAGTCAACAAAACGGCAGAACAGCAGGAAGAGCAGCACGAGGTGATTGGAATACGCGGTGCAGTGAAGATCAAAGGCGTACCACAGCTCTTGCTTGGATTTTTCTCTTACTGTGCATTGGAATCTACACTGATCCTCTGGTCAAGCAGTTATCTGGTCGGTGCAAAAGGTATCTCTGCGGAGCGTGCGGCGGCATATGCGGCATTGTTCTGCAGCGGTATCACGCTCGGAAGATTTTTGGCAGGATTTGTGACGGAAAAATTAGGTGATCATAAGATGATCAGGCTTGGCACAACTATTTTACTGGCTGGCTGTGCTGCAGTACTTCTGCCGATTCCGTCTGACACGGCAGCTCTGGCAGGACTTGTCGTGATGGGGATTGGATGTGCACCGGTCTACCCATCGATCATTCACGCAACACCGGCAAATTTTGGAGAGAAAAATTCCCAGGCAATCATCGGTATCCAGATGGCGAGTGCTTATGTCGGCTCTACATTTATGCCGCCGGTTTTTGGACTGATCGCAAATCATATTTCCATCACACTGCTGCCGGTCTATGTGCTGATTTTCATTGTGTTAATGTTTTTCATGGTGGAAAAGACATTCCGGCTGGTGCGGTAATAGAGAAGAAAACAAAAAATGAAGGGAGACTGTTTCACAAACCGTGAACAAAAAGATATGAGCAATTTACACACACACGACAACAAAAGAAGTTCTTTTTCCGGGAAACTGGGTTATGTACTGTCCGCCGCAGGTGCGTCCGTAGGACTTGGAAATATCCTTCAGCTCTACCGTAGTCCGTCCCAGACGGCTG
>ERZ772880.3727-NODE-3727-length-10106-cov-50.432395_pt1 | contig 10106 bp, 8 predicted proteins | sample MGYA00580577_ERZ772880 | MGnify/ENA primary metagenome ERZ772880 (study PRJEB29015, sample SAMEA2737705) | human gut metagenome | biome: human gut; feature: human-associated habitat; material: faeces | place: China | collected 2012 ... | reverse complement strand
GAATGGTGTAGGAAAAGGTCTTTTCTATGGCGGTGGATTCACACAGCTTGGAATTCAGGCACTTGGTATTATCTGCGTTCTTGCATGGGTTGGTGTAATGATGACTATTACATTTACAATATTAAAGCACACAGTTGGTTTAAGGGTTGCACCTGAAATTGAAATTGCCGGTCTTGACCAGGCTGAGCATGGTCTTGCTAGTGCATATGCAGGTTTTGAAATTTCTACATCTGAGCTTACATCTGACAGCGATTATGATGTAATTGGTTCTGAGAAGATGGAAGATTCAGTTCCGGCAGTAGTTAAATCTCTTGATGTTCCTGACGGAAAGAAGATTACAAAAGTTGAGATACTTATGAAGCAGGAAAGATTCGAGAAGTTAAAGAAAGCAATGAACGAAATCGGTGTAACAGGTATGACAGTTACACAGGTTCTTGGATGTGGTACACAGAAAGGTGCACCTGAATATTATCGTGGTGTTCCTGTTGAAATGCAGCTTCTCCCTAAGATTCAGGTTGAGATGGTTATATCAAAAGTTCCTACGATGGATGTTATTAATGCAGCCAGACAGGCACTTTATACAGGACATATTGGTGATGGCAAGATATTTGTATATGATGTCGAAGATGTTGTCAAGGTACGTACCGGTGAATCAGGATATGATGCATTACAGGGTGCGGACGATTAATTAGCTGCTATATTGCGTTACTCCGGCAATATAGAATATATAACACATAATACACAAAGACCGGCTGCAGTTTATCTGTGGCCGGTCTTTGGTTATGTATTATAGGAAATTATTCCTGTAAATACATTACGTTCTTGAACTATTATAAAAATGTGTGATAGAATAAATAAAAAATAAGGAGGTTAAATCTAATATGGCATTAAAACGTATTTCCGACAGTATTTTATATGTTGGAGCAGATGATAGAACAATAGATTTATTTGAAAATCAGTATCCTGTAAGCAATGGTGTTACTTATAACTCATATGTCATTAAAGACAGTAAAATTGCTGTTATGGATACAGTGGATGAAAGAGCGACAGACCAGTGGTTTGATAATCTTGAAGAAGCATTTGAGGGAAAGGCACCGGATTATCTTGTAGTGTCACATCTTGAACCTGACCATTCAGGAAATATTGAGCGTTTCTTAAAAAAATACCCGGATACAATTGTTGTTGCGAATGCAAAAACATTTGCAATGCTTCCGCAGTTTATTGATATTGATGTACCGGAAGATAAAAGATTTGTTGCGGCAGAAGGAACAACACTTGCACTTGGAAAGCATGTTCTTACATTTGTGATGGCTCCAATGGTTCACTGGCCTGAAGTTATGGTGGAATATGAAAGTACAGAAAAAGTGCTTTTTTCTGCAGATGGTTTCGGAACATTTGGTGCATTGGGAGACAGGCTTAAAACATCAGAACTTGAAAATATGCCACAGAGCTGGGCGGATGAAGCAAGAAGATATTTTATTAATATTGTTGGAAAGTATGGTCCTTCAGTCCAGGGTCTTTTAAAGAAAGCATCTGCACTTGATATAAGTGTGATAGCACCTCTTCACGGACCTGTGATTGATAAGGATTTTGATTTTTATATTGATAAATATATGAAATGGTCTGATCGTGGTAACCAACATATGGCAATGGATTTTTATATTCCTAAAGGGGCGCCTGTTATTGACCATACTACCGGTGATATTGTATATGCCACTGAAACTCATTACGGTGAATATCCTTATCCGAATAATTCCGATACTTCGGCAGGTGGATATTTTTCTGATAAAGGTAGCGCGAAGGGAGAAGGCTTTCAGTATCAGAAGACTTCTTTTGTAAAGGTAAAAAATATCTGTTTGGGATATACTTTCCCTAAGAAGTGGATTACTAAAGCAGGATTACAGCATTTGCGTCTTTATATCAATGTGCTTAATCCATTTTGTTTTACGGATTATGATGGATTTGATCCTGAATGGGCAAATGCTAAATTAACTGATGGTGGTCCTGCATCGGTAACTTATCAGATAGGTGCGAATATTAAGTTTTAATTTCAAAGGAAAGGTAAATGATATGAAAAAATATATATATACGGCAGTCATATTGGTTGGCTTTGTTTTGACTACAAGTTGTGAAGATTTTCTGACTACAGATAATAAGTCAAATGTAACGGACAAAGAATATTTCTCGACTAAGACAGGTTTTGAATCTTTGGTATCAAATGCTTATAGTACTTTACGAGATGTTTATGCAGTATCCAGTTATACTACTTATTTTAATGCAGGTACGGATATGTATGCTGATGGGCGTAATTATATCAATGATGAGTTGCATGAATATGAAACTTTAAATCCTGAAAACAGTGTGATGAAAGAGCTTTATACGGCATGTTATAAAGGTATCCGTGCGGCTTATGCTATAAAACATTATGCGGCGGATGATATTTTTCGGAGTTGTAGTCCATCCACCAGTCTCCGAATTGTACACACGGCTATTGCTGATGCTATTCTGCGTTGCCGAGAAGTTGACGTGCGACATAATACCACGCTGCTTTTCGGCATTATACGTATTATAGAAGAATCGCATGTTGTGCGTGAAGGAAGGCTTCAAGCCCGGATTACCGATACGTACATTCTGCGGATTGGAGTTGTCCACAATCGGCAACAGATTCTCCATACTAGGTTGGCTGCTACGCCCACGGTATGTCATACGCAGCTGGCTCACCTTGGAGAAACGGATGCGCAAGTCCAGGTTCGGAGCGAAGTTGAACACATTGCGAGTGGTATCAATCATATAGTTGCCGCGTTTATAGGACAACACAGAATGCTGTGGCTGGAACGACATACCTGCGCTCAGCTGGTACTTCTCGCGGATAAAGCGCAAGGACACGGATGCATCGTGGTTGTAGTAGCGGTATTCCGCATATTTGCCCAGACTGTCCACCGCATGCTCTTCATACCCCGTGGGAAGCTGGGTTGACAATCCCCAATCCGGAAAGCCCTGCAAATCATACGTCGTCTTGTCGCTCTCGCTATACTTGTACTGGAACTGATAGCTGAATTGCAAGAAAGTGGCGCGGGCTATCGGTTCGCTGTAAGTCAGCTGTGCACTGTAATTGTAGTTCTTGGTAGGAGTAGTGATGTACTGGTTACGAACCAAGATGGAGTCTCCTCCCAAAGCATTCAGTAACTGGAAGTAATGTGTTTCCGACTCCGTATACTGGTTGTTGTCATTATTGGTATAACCGAATCTTCCACGGAACGTGACATTGCGTCCTTTGTCATTCAGCTTTCTGTTCAACTGCAAGGTTGCATCCGTAGACACACTCTTGTTGTCGTTCAGCGAACCGCTGTTGATGGCATTTATACGGATACTTCTCAACGGGTCATCGTCCGGATTGAGAATCTTCTCCAGATTCAGCCAGTTATTGGGGTCGCTCACCAGACTGTAAGGGTCGGAATTGAACGTGCCGCTCTCAGAATTGGAGAGATTGTCCGTTTTGCCGTACGAGAAGTTGGGACGGAAAATGATATTCGTCATCGAGTCCGGCTTCCACTCCATACGGAAATCGGCATTGAAATTCTTGGCTTTGTTACGTTGCCTGCTGTTCGAGTTGGAGTAAGAGTTGCCGTCCGGCAGAAAGTCCTCGGTAGAACCGATACTTGCAATATCCCCATCCTGATAGTTGTAGCGTGCACTACCGCCCAGTTCCAGCTTATCGGTTTGGGTAGCGAAGTTCACACCCAGCATTTTCGTTGCAGTAAGTCCGTTGTTCCTGCGCCAGCGCGGAGGACCGCCACCGCCCGAAAAGCCCTGGTCGTTCACGTTATTGGCAGAACCCACTACCGACACCTGGGTTTTGTCCACGAAGCGGTTCAGCATGAAGCGGCCCATATAGCGGTCTTCCGTCCCTCCGGCCACGTCGGCATTACCGAACCAACCCTGGTTCATGCCTTTCTTTACGGTCAGGTCGAGCACCGTCTCCTCCTCACCGTCGTCAATACCGGTGATACGTGCCAAATCAGACTTCTTATCGTAGGTTTTCAGCTTCTCTATCATATCTACCGGCAGGTTCTTCAAACCGGTCTTTACGTCTCCACCGAAGAACTCCTTGCCGTCGACCATAATCTTCGACAAGTCCTTACCGTTGATTTTCACATTACCCTCGTCGTCAATCTCCGCACCGGGCAGCTTCTTCACCAACTCCTCGAGCATGGCTCCCTCGGGGGTACGATAGGCAGATGAGGTATATACCAGTGTATCTTCCACCACCTGCACTTGCGGCGCTTCCGCCGTAACCACAGCCTCGGCCAGCATCACCGCATCCGTTTCCAGTGTCAGTGTACCCATGTTCTTGGCAGTTGTCGTAGCATAAAGGTGTAAAGGGATGTACTGGCTCTTGAATCCAATGTAGGAAACCTTCAGCACGTATTTACCCGCACTGACTTTGGGAAGAGTGAAATAACCTTGTGCCGTAGTGGCCGTACCCGATGCCTGAACACTGTCTGGTAACAAAAGCAACTGCACGGTAGCTTGTATCGCAGGCTCCTTGGTGTCCTCCACGACACGGCCCGATACCGTAATGTTTTTGGTCTGTGAAAATGCAGACAGCGTTGTTACCAACAGCAACGCCATCCCCGTGATAATTTTCTTCATGTGTCTATTCTTTGTCTATTCTAAATGAACAATGCCTTTTATTCACTGTTTCATTTGACAGACTTCCGGGCAAAAGGTTTAATGCCCCACATGACGATTTGCTTTATTTATCGACTATTCCGCTTAAATAATCTATCAACTGTCGCTTTCTTTATACCAAATTCCAAGCAAAGCACATTCAATATAAGAAATATGAGAAAAGAAGAAGAATCGACCGAAAGGAGGTCACCCTGCGCCACCCGGTAGAGCATACCGCCGAAGATAAAAAGAACGGTCAGAAAGATGGCATTGCGCGTGGCCTTGTTGCGCACCTGCTCTATCTCCTTATTCTCGTTCTTCGTCAAGGCAAAGATTATCATCAGTGCCCCCATCATCATCAGGAGTTTGGAGCATTCCTTATAGAACAGCAAGTTGGCATCTGTCACTTTTCCCCACAATAGGAATATGAAAGGGAGGAACAACGCCAAAGCTATGATGAAATAACCCAGCGGACGGCAATAAACGGGAAGTAATGCTCTCATTTCTATCAATCAATTACAAATTACTAATTACAAATAGCGGGAGGCAGATGACGGAAACACCTTGCCACCCATAGAATTTCACGGGACAAAGATAACGTTTTATTGCCAAAAGAGCTATCTTTGTGCCACAATATAATGAAGAAGGCTCCCTTTCCTTCATAATCCGTAACATCAGTAATTGGTAATTCGTAATTTGTAATTAACAAGATGAGTAAACAAGAAGTAATCCTTTGCGAAGGACTGGCAAACAGCCTGACGCATGCCATAGAGAAGTGTCCCCATGACAAGCTTTTCATCCTTACCGACGAGCATACCCACCGCCTCTGCCGCCCGCATCTGGACGGTATCCCCGCCCTGGAAGAAGCGGAAGAGATTATTATCGGGGCAGAAGATGTGCACAAGAATATGGAAACGCTGGCTGCCGTATGGCAAGCCCTGAGTGAGAAAGGGGCCAGCCGCCACTCCCTGCTCATCAATCTGGGCGGTGGCATGGTGACCGACCTTGGCGGTTTTGCCGCTTCCACCTTCAAGCGGGGCATCGCCTACATCAACGTTCCCACTACGCTGCTCGCCATGGTCGACGCTTCCGTGGGAGGCAAGACGGGCATCAACTTCAACGGTCTGAAGAATGAAATCGGCGTCTTTGCTCCTGCCGCCTGCGTGCTGCTGGAAACCGAGTTCCTGCGCAGCCTCGATGCCCATAACTTCTTCTCCGGCTATGCGGAGATGCTGAAGCACGGCCTCATCAGTACCCCGGAACATCTGGCGGAACTGCTGGCCTTCGATACGGAGAAGATAGATTATGCCTTGCTGAAGTCCATGGTAGGACGTTCCGTGCAGGTAAAGGAACGCATCGTAGAAGAGGACCCACTGGAACATGGCATCCGCAAAGCCCTGAACCTGGGGCACACCGTAGGACACGCCTTCGAAAGCCTCGCCCTTGCCGAAAGGCGTCCGGTGCTGCACGGCTATGCAGTGGCATGGGGGCTGGTCTGCGAACTCTACCTTTCTTATATAAAGACCGGATTCCCGAAGGACAAGATGCGCCAGACCATCCAATTCGTCAAAGAGAATTATGGCAGCTTCACCTTCAACTGCAAACAGTACGACCAGCTGTACGAACTGATGAAGCATGACAAGAAGAATACCGCCGGAGTCATCAACTTCACCCTATTGAAAGAAGTGGGTGACATCTGTCTCAACCAGACGGCAGACAAGGAGACTATCTTCGAAATGTTCGACTTTTATAGGGAGTGCATGGGGGTATAACGCTCCCGCTCCCTCTTCGGCAGGCTCTCCACAACCAGCCGATAGGAGCGTGCCACCAGTTCTCGGATAATGCTGTCCGGTACATCCTGATTAAAATACACACTGTTCCAATACTTCTTGTTCATGTGCCACCCCGGCTTCACCCCCTCGTACCTTGCCCGCAGCTCCGTTGATTCCTCCGGGCGGCACTTGATGCAGCAGAAGTCGAACACTTCGATATTGACAAAGCAGAACCACTTGTCGCCCACATAAAAGCAAAGCACATCGCGGCTGTATCTGTCGGCCACATTAGGAAAAGGCATCTTCTCGCTCACTCCCGGCAAGGAGAGACAGTATTCTCTGAATTCTTCCACATTCATCGCTCACTCCTCCCCCACAAAGTCCTCCGTATCATTTTCCATCCCAACCGGGTCTTCATCCGGAATTCCCGTCTTTCCCTCGGCCCGCTCCTTTCGCAGCGTTTCCGGCCGCAACATATCGTGAGGGAAATATCGGCTAAGCGGATAACGGTAGAAATCCATCCCGCTGTTCAGCCTCGCCACCAGCGACTTATCCGGACGAAAATAGACACGGGATAAGCGTACCTTGCCCGGCATCACATCATCGGGATGCTCAAACCCGTCACTCGTCACCGCCACATGGAAGGAACCCAGCCCCTTAATGGTCACCGACTCTCCCTCCATCAGCGCTTCCTCTATAAACTTCGGCAAATCTATCAATACACTCTGCACGTCTCCCGCGCTCATCCCTTTTCTGGATGCCATACGCTGCGCCAGCAACTCTGCCGTCACACCTCCACACCGCTGTAACACACGCTGCACAGCATAATAGAGTTGCTTCCCCCCTTCCGCCGTGCGGAAAACCTTCTTTCGAACCAAATAGACTATACTCATACTCTTTTCACAATGAACATAATGTTTCTTACTGCAACCAGACCGCTGACACCCCACCCGAAGGTTACTTCCCCTAAACAGAAAGCCAGTTTCCATACGGCCGGACAGCTATTCCCCAACATGCACGAGATGCACATCTCATACAGTTCGAGACATACATCTCAACACACGCGAGATGTGCATCTCATACAGCAAAGGTAATCATATTCCACCTGATATACAAATATCTTTCATGTATCGGGGAATAATATTCCGCACCAGCTTACTCCGGCTCTTATCATTAATTAACAATGCTGCATGCAGGGTTTTCGCAAATATGCTATTTCTATAAAAGCAAGACCTATTCCAAATGTTTAATTTAAAAGAGTACACTATGAAAATGAAGTCAATCTTTAACAAGAAAATTTTAATCGCTATTGCAACCATCAGCTCCTTAAGCCTCCAATCGTGCCTGGACGACGATGATAATTATGCCATGAGATTCCCCAATGCCCTGGTAACGGTAAAGACCGATGCAGACCAGACAGTCTTTCTGCAATTGGATGACAAGACCACTCTGCTGCCTACCAACATGACGAAATCTCCCTACGGCGAGAAGGAAGTCCGCGCTTTAGTAAACTACAAGGAAGTGGACGAGCCCAGCGATATCTACACCCAAGCTGTACATATAAACTGGATAGACAGTATCCTTACCAAACCCATCGCCCCGGATTTGGGTGAAGAGAACGATACCGTATACGGCACCGACCCGGTGGAAATAGTGAACGATTGGGTAACCATCGCAGAAGACGGTTATCTGACCCTTCGCTTTAGAACTCAGCAAGGAGACTATCAAACAAAGCACTTTGTCAATCTGCTGCTGAGCGAGAATCCGGAAAACCCGTATGAAGTAGAATTCCGCCACAATGCCAAGGGCGACATTTACGGCAGGTATGCGGACGGACTGGTTGCTTTCAAGTTGGATGCCCTGCCTGATACAGAAGGCAAGACCGTTAAATTGAAACTGAAGTGGAAATCATTTAGCGGCGAAAAATCTGCGGAATTCGATTATTGTACCCGGAAATCCGTAACGCCCGAAAGTCCGGCTGTCACTTCCGTAAGAAACAGCCTAAACCTGCAATAACTTCATTCAAAGTATGCCTGCCCGCTCAAAGCCATTGCCTTGCGAAGCAGGCATACAAGTAAAAAGAGAGCAGGACACGTTGACCGAAAGCCTTGAAACTGCAAAATATAGGTTCATTCAATAAAAAAAGCACTATAAATATTTGCTATTTTAAAATAAAGCCGTACATTTGCACCCGCAATTCGGGATGTAGCTCAGCCCGGTAGAGTACGCGTCTGGGGGGCGTGTGGTCGCAAGTTCGAATCTTGTCATCCCGACTACCGATAAAGCATTGATAATCGCAAGGTTATCGATGCTTTTTGCTTTTAATGGCAATACCCTGTTTACCTTAGTTTAATGGTCGAAATTAAACCAGCAATTAAACCAAGAATTAAACCAAATTCTTATGGATGCTATAATTTCGGTTATCTGCTACAAAAGTAAAACCTTAGCAAATGGAGAACATCCTTTAATGCTAAGAATTGCACAAAATGGAAAAAGCACATATAAAAGCCTTAAAATTTCCGTTGCTGCAAAGCATTGGGATTTTGATAAGAATGTGCCCAAACCAAACAATCCACATAAAGACTTAATTCAAAAAATCATTCTAAAAACAAAATTAGATTACCAACAACGGATTTTAGAAAAGAAAGCCAACAAAGAAGAATTTACGGCTTCTTCATTGATAAATGAACAGAAAGAAATAACAAAGACGCAAACAGTGGAAGAGTTCTATCTATTCATTATTGAAGAACTGAAACAAAAAGGGCAAATCGGGACAAGTTATGCTTACCTAAATTCTTATAATACGCTTAGGAACTTCAATAAAGGTAAGAAGCTGAATTACACTTTCAGTCATATTGATGTGTCTTTTTGCAAAAAGTACGAAGATTGGATGCGCAGTAAAGGCAACAAAGATACCACACTTAGTTATCAGTTCCGTACTTTGCGTGCTGCATACAATCGTGCCATTGATGCAAAAATAGTATGCAGAGAAAAGAACCCTTTCATTGAATACAAATTAAGCCATCTCAATACGAAAACCATGAAAAGAGCATTATCTAAAGCGGACATTCTAAAAATCATCAATGCTGACTGCAACGGTCAAAGTAATCTTCGGAAACTGACACATGACATATTTACTTTCTCTTATCTATGCGGAGGAATATCTTTTGTGGATATAGCTAATCTGACACCTAACAATATTATAGAAAATAGACTTATATACCAAAGGCAAAAGACACATGGCAGCATCAATCTTGTCTTATCCGAACAAGCCAAGCAGATAATATATCAATATTCAGACTACCAACAAGAAGCAGAATATTTATTTCCTATTCTACATTGCAAACGTCATATAACACCCATGCAAAAAAGTAATCGGGTACATAAAATCTGCCATCAAGTCAATACAGAACTTAGAGTATTCGCACAAGAGTTAGGAATAACAGCCGAAGTAACGACATACGTTGCCCGACATTCATTCGCAACGATTCTAAAGAAATCGGGAGTGAACATAGGCATCATATCGCAAGCATTGGGACACCAAGACATAAAAACCACGCAGATATATTTAAGTAAATTCGATAATGAGCAAGTGGATGAAGCCATGAAGAACCTACTATAACAAAAAGAAGTCTGTAATCCGGCAAAGATTGCAGACTTTTC
>ERZ772880.3714-NODE-3714-length-10132-cov-11.058648_pt1 | contig 10132 bp, 10 predicted proteins | sample MGYA00580577_ERZ772880 | MGnify/ENA primary metagenome ERZ772880 (study PRJEB29015, sample SAMEA2737705) | human gut metagenome | biome: human gut; feature: human-associated habitat; material: faeces | place: China | collected 2012 ... | reverse complement strand
GTGGTGGTCTTATTTTAGTGCCTAATTTTAACCATGTAAAATTTTATATTTTTTTTCCCATTAAGTCTTGACTTTTTATTTGCAGGCTAAAGTAACGAGAACGCGGTGTGCCGTTTTTCAAACATTTTTCGAAATAAAAAGACCCATAGCCTTTCACTATGAGTCTTTTTCATACATCCCTTTTCTCTACTGGATAAACATAGCATCCCCAAAACTAAAGAACCGGTATCTCTGCCGGATCGCCTCTTCATACGCCGTGAGCACGTGTTCTCTGCCTGCCAGTGCGGATACCAGCATGACGAGTGTGGACTCCGGCAGGTGGAAGTTTGTGATCAGGCAGTCCAGAATCTTGAACTGGTAGCCCGGATAGATGAAAATGTCGGTCCAGCCGCTGCACGCGCGGATCGTGCCGTCCTCAGCCGCTGCGGATTCAATCGTCCGGCAGCTTGTCGTACCGACGCAGATGATGCGTCCGCCATTTTTCTTCGTCTCATTGATCATGTTGGCGGCATCTTCCTCGATACGATAGAACTCCGAGTGCATATGATGATCCAGTACATTCGAAACCTTGACCGGCCGGAAGGTTCCCAGACCCACATGAAGTGTGACATGCGCGATCTTGACGCCCATTTCCTGAATCTGTGCCAGCAGTTCCTTGGTAAAATGAAGTCCGGCAGTCGGAGCAGCCGCGGATCCCTCATGTTCTGCATAAACGGTCTGATAACGGTTTTTATCTTTCAGACGGTGTGTAATATACGGTGGAAGCGGCATCTGACCAAGCTGGTCAAGAATCTCCTCGAAGATCCCCTCATAGGAGAACTGAATCAGACGATTTCCCTCTTCTACCACATCAATGACGGTTCCTTTTAACAAACCATCGCCAAAATTAATTACGGTTCCCGGTTTTGCCTTTTTGCCCGGCTTTACCAGCGTCTCCCAGATATCGTTCTCACGGCGTTTCAGAAGAAGAATCTCGATGTGTGCATCCGTTCCCTCCTTGCTTCCGATCAGACGCGCCGGGATAACCTTTGTATCATTGATCACCAGGCAATCGCCCGGATGAAGATAATTGACAATATCCTTAAACACCTTATGCTGCATCTCACCCGTCTTTTTATCCAGCACTAAAAGCCGGGAAGAAGAACGATCTTCCAGCGGATCCTGTGCAATTAACTCCTGTGGTAAATCATAATAAAAATCTTTTACATCCATTCTTTGTGCCTCTTTGTCTTTCTATATCTGTACTTTCACTTTTTATAAATCAATCGATTTTATATCTTATATACTATCAGCCATTTCTCCATACTCCGGCATATCCGCTTTTCAGCTTTCCATACCTTAAAAACTTTATTTTTCCAGCCAGACGAATTCAATAAAGCATTTTAAGGATTTGACGCAGCCGGTTCTGACTCCTCCTGCATATAAGATGCGCCCTGTTTCATAAATTCCACGCGCTCTTTCAGCGCTTCATCCTGCTCCATCGCCGCATCCATTGCTTCATCCGTCTGCTTGCTGAGAAGGCGCACATCCTCATTGACCGACAGCTCTTCAAAATACTGCGTCAGCTCTTCGGACATTTTCCCGTCATCGATCTGCCAGCTTCCGTCCTCCGCCCGGATCGCATAGATCCGCACCAGACTCGGTGCCGGTGTCTCCACGCCCGTATACAAAATCTCATAATACACATACGCTGCCATCTCACCGTCCCTAAGCCCCGGCGTCGTATAACATTTCACATTCTGGTACCCGGAAATGTACTGCTTCTGTTCTTCAAATTCCTGACGGTAGTGTTCTTCCTCACTCGTATCCTGTGAGGTAAACAACTTCACAAACGTATCCATATCACAGTCGGAAACCGCCTGAAAATAAGTATTCATCAGCTCTGTGATCCCCGGCTCGCCATTCTCTGTCAGAATACATCCGCCAAAGTCCTGAATATATTCTTTCGTGTCCGGCTCAATCACCATTCCAGATCCGCCTGTATCCACCATTTCTGCCGGTAAGCCATCCTTTTTCCCCAGAATGTTTGTTATTTTCCCGGAAAACATCGCCACCGCGCCAATCAGAATCAATACAATCACCGCCGCAAGCAGCATCACATAGCGGCGCAGTTCCCAGTCCGTTCCGTTCTTCCGGCTGCGTCCCGGTTTCTTTTTCGGTTCTCCCACCCGACCGCCTCCTGACTTATTCGATTGTTAATATTATAGCGGTGATTTGGTTACTCGGCAAGCGGTATTTCCGAAAAAAAACTTGCAATTTTCTAAATATTATAGTATCATACAAGTAATGCGTCTGTAGCTCAGTGGATAGAGCGCCGGCCTCCGGAGCCTGAGGCGTAGGTTCGATTCCTATCAGACGCATTCTTAAAAAGCGACAGCGGAGATATCTCAGCCGTCGCTTTTTGTGTTATTCATGATAAAAGGAGGACTCTTTCCGTGGAACTCATACACGTTTCTGGAAATACAGACTGCCTGCTTGGCAAAACAGCCGTCGGCGTCTACCGCATCGACGACACCCGCTGCATCCTGTTTGACAATGGTTACTCAAAGGAATATGACGAGCTGGTCGGCTCTCTGAAAGACGCCGGGCTGACCCCGGCGGGGCTGATCGTTTCCCACGCGCACATCGACCATCATGGAAACAGCAAACGCCTGCGCGAAGCCTTTCAGATTCCACTGGCTATGTCGCTTGGCGAAGCCGGGCTGATCGCCTCCCAGGCGGCGCTGGAACGGTATACCAATTATTTCGGGCGCTCCGAGGAGGAAAAGATTTCCATCGACACCGAGCAGCGCTGCCCGGTTGACTGTATCATCCAGCCGGAGGATACTTCCGTGACACTCTGCGGCGTAACCTTCCCGGTTCACCATCTGCCAGGGCATTCCCTCGACCACATCGTCATCGGCACACCGGACGGCGTCTGCTTTGCCGGAGACGCGCTTTTAACCGAAAATGTCCTGCGTCACGTCAAGCTTCCATACTGCGACCACGTCGGTCTGGATCTGGAAAGCAAGGAAGCAATCACAAAACTGCCTTACCAGCACTGGATTTTATCGCACAAAGGTCCATTTGATGGCAATATCCGGGAACTGGCGGACAAAAATATGGATCTTGTCCGTCTGCGTCTCGCAGAGCTGGCAAAGCTTTTGCAGAGACCAATGACGCGTGATGAATTTTATCAGGAAAGCCGACGCCTGATCGGAATGCACATCGGTACCTACGACCAGCTCATCCGTCAGGAACGCCACCTGCGCCCATATCTGGAACAGCTGGTGATCGATGGGACGGCACGGCTGGAAGTAAAGAATGACACCATATATTTTTACTTGAATGAATAAACTCTTTCTGCATGAATTATCACTCTCCTGTTGTTATCGTTTCCGAAAATACACACACGCCACCGCAAATCCCAAGATTCCCGCTCCCATCACGGCGAAGCGGGAATATGTCTTTAACAGCACCAGAATACGTTCCCACGATGCCCCCGCCACCGCGCCGGCTCCGATGAGCACCGTATTCCAGATAAGACTGCCCGCTGTTGTCAGCAGGAGAAACGGCAGCAGTTCCATCTTTGCCATCCCCGCCGGAATCGAGATCAGGCTTCGGATGATCGGAACGAACCGGCAAAAAAAGACGGCTGACCGTCCCGTTCTCTCCAGCCATCCGTCTGCATCTTTCACATCTTCCACTTCTACTCCCAGCCGTTTTCCCCATGCCCCGCCCAAAAATGCATAAAACTTCTGCACGGGAATGTGCCGCCCCAGCTCATACAGAATCAGCGCCCCCAGCACCGAGCCCGCCGTCGCTGCCAGAACTGCCCCGGCTATGTTCATCCGTGTATATGTTGTCATAAATCCACCAAAGGTTAAAATCACTTCGGACGGGATCGGCGGAAACAAATTCTCAATTAGAATCAGGGCAAACATTCCCGCATATCCGTATGAACTTAAAAGTTCCAGCACTATATCACGCATGATATATCGCACTCCACGTTATCTCCACATATTCTATTTATTTTATGCGGAACGGAAAAAATCCAGGCATCTAATTTTCATTTTTCATGCCCGGATTTTAATTAAACCTAGAGAATCATCACATCCCCCACGGCCCCTGTATCCGAGAACTCTGTCCACTCGCATACATTGACCGCGTGATCGGCGATTCGCTCCAGATACTTAGCAACCATCAAAAGATCGACTGCCACATCGGATTTATCCCCATCTTTTTTCAGAAATTCGATGACTTCCCGTTTGACACGCTCAAAAAAGGCATCAATCAGGTCATCTCTCTGTTCAAAGGTTTCTGCGGTTTCGGTATCACGCTCGATGAAAGCGCGAATTGCATCTTTAACCATCGTTTTCACATTTGCCACCATGGCCGGAAGATGTTTGCTTACAAGACTAATATCTGCATCCTCCAAACGCAGGGACAGATCGGCAATGTCCGCCGCCTGATCGCCCATCCGCTCCAGATCGGTCACAACCTTCAGCGCCGTCGAGATATGGCGCAGATCACTGGCAACCGGCTGCTGTTTTAACATCAGCGTCAGGCAGTGTGTCTCGATCTTTCGCTCCATATTGTCCACATCCCGGTCTCCTTTGATAACCTTCTGTGCCAGCTCTTCATTATGCTCGGTAAGCGCTTGAAAACTACTGTCAATCGCATCCTGCACCATCTGGCTCATCGCGTTCAATTCCTGATTCAGCCCTTCTAACTCCTGTATAAATGCCTCTCTCGTCGCCATCCCGTATCTCCTCTCCATCTCCCCTGTTTTCTGCCCAGAAATTTTCCACTTCTGAACAACAAACTGATTTTCTACTTATTTTTAAATCCTCAATCTTACACCTATCATCCAAACCGTCCGGTAATATAGTCTTCCGTCTTCTTCTCCCGCGGATGCGAGAACAGATCCGTCGTCGGTGCATACTCGACTATCTCACCCACCAGGAAAAATGCCGTGTAGTCCGCAATACGGGTCGCCTGCTGCATATTGTGAGTAACGATGACAACGGTATAATTCTTCTTAAGCTCGCCCATCAGATCCTCGATTTTCAGCGTGGAAATCGGGTCCAGTGCCGAGGTCGGCTCATCCATCAGGAGAATCTCCGGCTCAACCGCCAGCGCACGCGCGATGCAGAGACGCTGCTGCTGTCCGCCGGAAAGTCCCAGTGCAGAACGTTTCAGGCGATCCTTGACCTCATCCCACAGGGCCGCGCCGCGCAGACTCTTCTCCACAATCGCGTCCAGCTCTGGCTTTCCCTTAATGCCGTGAATCCGCGGTCCATACGCGATATTGTCATAAATACTCATCGGAAATGGGTTCGGCTGCTGAAATACCATGCCGACCTTCTTGCGAAGAAGCGTCGTATCAACCTTCGGATCATAGATATCCTCGCCGTCGATCCACACCTTTCCATTGATTGTTACATTCGGCACCAGATCGTTCATGCGGTTCAATGTTTTTAAATAGGTAGACTTACCGCAGCCGGACGGTCCGATAAACGCTGTGATCTGATTTTCATATATATCCAGATTGATATTTTTTAATGCATGATTGTTTCCATAGTACAGATTCAAATCCGACGTAGAAATTTTTGTCTCCATATCATTTCCTCATTTTTTACTTTATTTTAATTTTGTCACATCAAACCGGTTGGTCAAAAATCTCGTCAGCAGGTTGATTCCCAGCACGATAATCAGAAGCACGACCGCGATTCCAAACGCCTGATCGTATTTTGCTTTCTGCATCGACAGGTAGAGCTGGATGGTCAGCGTGCCACTCGATTCAAACAGTTTTCCAAACAGGTTTTTCGGAAGCTGGAAGCCGCTTCCGGCAGTAAACAGAAGCGCCGCCGACTCTCCCACGATACGTCCAATCGAAAGAATGATGCCGGTCAGAATACCCGGTGCCGCGCTCGGCAGCAGGATTGTCCGGATCATATACCATTTCGTTGCACCGATTCCCAGCGCGCCGCTGCGGTAGCTGTCCGGAACGGTTTTGAGTGCTTCCTGTGTGTTCCGCGTAATCAGCGGAAGCACCATCAGGGTAAGCGTGAAGGATCCGGTCAGAACCGAATAGCCCAGCTTCAGCGTCATTCCGAAAAAGACCATACCGAACAAGCCAAAAATAATCGACGGAATACCGGACAGGATCTCGGTTGTAAATTCAATCGTCCTCACCAGTTTTCCCGGCTTTGCATATTCGTTCAGATAAATGGCGGAGCCGATTCCGATCGGCGCTGCAATGATAAGGGTAATTACAATGATGTAAATCGTGTTGATGATATTTCCCAGAATACCGAAGGTGCCCTTTAAAGAGCTCTGCACCGTGGACAGAAACTGCCAGGAAACCTGCGGCAGACCGCGCACAAACACATACCCCATGATGCCAACTAACAGCGCGATCGCCACGCCAGCTGCCAGATAAATCAGCGCTTTTAAGACATTGTCCCCGATGCGGGTGCGCTTCTGGTAAATACTTTTCATTCTATTATCAGTCATTTGTGCCGCCCTCCTTCACAAACATCCGGCTGAGCACCGTGTTGATAAACATGATAAATACGAACAGCACCAGACCGATGGTAAAGAGCACTTCCCGGTGAAGTCCCTCTGAATAAGACATTTCCGCCACGATCGCGGTTGTCAGGAAACGGACGGAGTTAAATGGGAGCGGCAGATTGACTGAACTTCCAGATACCAGGCTGATCGCCATTGCCTCCCCGATCGCACGTCCGCAGCCTAAAACCACCGCCGTGATGATGCCGGAGTGCGCTGCCGGAACGATTACTTTGAAAATCGTCTGGATATGCGTTGCACCGAGCGCCAGCGATGCGCTTTTTAAATGTTTCGGGACTGCCCTAAGCGACGCTTCACTGATATTGATGACGGTCGGAAGAATCATGATTGCCAGAACCAGAACCGCCGATATCAGGTTCGCACCGCCGGTAAACTGATGCGTCGTGGAACCGGCAAAGATTTTCATTTCCAGCTTATACATCAGGGGATTTAAAATCAAAATTCCTAAGAGTCCGTAGATAACCGACGGAATACCTGCCAGAAGTTCAACTGCCGGGCGGACCACTGCCGCTACCTTCGGCGGCGCAACCTCTGCCAGAAAGATGGCGGTAAACAACCCAATCGGAACACCGATCAGGATCGCCAGAAAGGTTCCGACGATGGAAGTTAAAATAACGTAGAGAATTCCGAAAGACGCCGGATTTCCAGTCGGCTTCCAGACGCTTCCAAATAAGATTTCCGGAACACCCACCTTAAAAAGTGCCGGGGTACCGCTGATAATCATGTATAAGGTAATTGAAAAAACTGCCACCACCGCCAGCAGGCCGCAGGCGGTAAAAATAATTTCCGCTGCCCTCTCTACCGCTGATTTCGTGGCATGGCTTCCAAAAATGGTAAATTTCTTTTCGTGCATATGTCTCTCCTGTCCCGGATTGAACAGCGAGCCGCTTTCGGTCAAAGCAGAGTTTCCTTTCTGCGGCTTGACTGCAAGCGACTCGATATTATTTGAATCTATTCAATATTATGCGTATTCGTGAATTTCTGATTTTTCTATCCTTACCTGTCTCCACCGGTAATTTTATCCACATTCACAAATTCCGATGCAGTTTCTTACTTCGTAGTAATCAGACCTACAGATTTAATCAGGTCATCGCCTTCTGCAGAGTATACATAGTCAAACAGAGCCTGTACCAGCTCGTTCTGCTCAGAAATTTCTCCCTTGGTTGCCATAACGAATGGACGGCTTAAGAAATAGCTGCCTGCCTTGATGTTCTCCTCCGTCGGCTCTACATCATCCAGTTTAACTGCCTTAACGGTATCATCGACTACATCCAGGGAAACGTATCCGATGGAACCCGGTGTAGATGCTACTTTTGCCATAACTGCACCGGTGGAATCCAGCTCGTTTGCATATTTGCAGGCATCTTCCAGACCCAGCAGCTCCTCAAATGCGCCTCTAGTACCGGAACCTGCTTCCCGTCCGACTACGACAATCGGCATATCGCTGCCGCCTACATCCTTCCAGTTTGTGATGCTTCCGTCGTAAATGCCGGTCAGGTCATCCTTGCTCAGACCATCTACAGCGTTGGACGGGTCAACGACAACGGCGATACCATCGATGGCTACGATATTTTCAACAGCACCTTTTGCTTTCTCATCATCCTTTAATGCTCTGGAAGAATCACCGACATCACACTGACCTGCCAGCACGGACTCGATACCTGCGGAAGAGCCGGTAAATTCAGCCTGTACGGTCACGTTCGGATATTTCTCCATGAACGTTTCTGCCAGTGCATTTGCAAATTTTTCCATTGAAGTGGAACCTGCCAGGGTGATAGAACCACTCAAATTTTTTGCATCTGCGCTGTTCTCGGTTGTATCTGCTGCTGCACCACTTTCAGCTGCACTGCTGTCTGCTGCACTTGTATTTGTATTGCTGGAACCACATCCTATCATTCCAGTTGCCAGAACGGCTGCTCCTAATACTGCGATTGTTTTCTGAACATTTTTCTTCATAATAAAATTCCTCTTTCCTCTCTCTTTTTTCTCTCAGAGTTTTTTATCCTTGATTTCTTACAGTACGCAGTATAAAAGATTCCTGGATTTACAGAAATCATGTTTTGGTATCGTTTATGTAAAATTTTGGTAATTTTTGTGGGAGTGAATGTAAGATATGGTTTCGGATCTGCTCTGTTTGTCTCCATGATCCGAAACGCCGCCGGACATCTCTTCGGACTTTGCTTGAAAGCCCGGGCAAAGATCGCCGGCGGCGTAATTCTGATTTTTATACTGAGTTTCATTCTGCTCTCAAACAAGGCAGGTGAATTTCCCCAGACATCCTACTTCAGAACAATCTTCTTAAAGTTTTTCTTACCTCTCTTGACAACCATTCCTTCGCCGGAAAGCTGATCTTTCGTAAAGACTGCCTTAACATCCTTTACCTGGTTTCCGTCTACAGATACGCCGCCCTGCTCGACATTTCTTCTTGCCTCGGAACGGGACGGAGCCAGACCGGATTTCTGCAGGATGGAGAGAATATCGATCTCATCACCGTTGAAATCATCCTCCGTCAGCTCGTAGGTCGGCATATTCGCTGCATTTCCGCTGGAAAACAGTGCTTTCGCTGCTGCCTGTGCCTTCTCAGCCTCTTCCTCGCCGTGTACCAGCTTGGTCAGCTCGTAAGCCAGGATCTCTTTTGCAGTATTTAACTGGCTGCCTTCCCATTTATCCATCTCATCGATCTGCTCAAGCGGCAGGAAGGTCAGCATACGCAGGCATTTTAATACGTCCGCGTCAGCGACGTTTCTCCAGTACTGGTAGAACTCGAACGGGGAGGTCTTGTTCGGATCCAGCCATACAGCACCTGACTGGGTCTTGCCCATCTTCTTGCCCTCGGAGTTTAACAGCAGGGTGATGGTCATCGCGTGTGCGTCCTTGCCAAGCTTTCTGCGGATCAGCTCGGTACCTCCTAACATATTGCTCCACTGATCGTCGCCGCCGAACTGCATGTTGCAGCCGTATTTCTGGTACAGCATGTAGAAGTCGTAGCTCTGCATGATCATATAGTTGAACTCAAGGAATGTAAGTCCACGTTCCATACGCTGTTTGTAGCACTCGTGAGAGAGCATACGGTTTACAGAGAAATGTGGTCCAACATCACGAAGTACTTCTACATAATTTAAATTCATCAGCCAGTCTGCATTGTTTACCATTAATGCCTTGCCGTCTGAGAAGTCGATGAAACGCTCCATCTGTTTCTTGAAGCAGTCGATGTTGTGCTGAATGGTCTCCACTGTCATCATCTGACGCATATCAGATCTTCCGGACGGGTCACCGATCATACCTGTTCCGCCGCCTAATAATGCGATTGGTTTATTTCCCGCCATCTGCAGACGTTTCATCAGGCAGAGCGCCATGAAATGTCCTACATGAAGGCTGTCTGCGGTAGGGTCAAAGCCAATGTAAAATGTGGCTTTTCCATTATTTACCATTTCTTTGATCTCTTCTTCGTCTGTTACCTGGGCAATCAGACCACGGGCTTTCAGCTCGTCCCAAACTGTCATTGTTGTTTCCTCCTCGTAATAAAATAAAACACTTCGCCATATCCGTGTACATTTCT
>ERZ772880.3713-NODE-3713-length-10133-cov-2.911887_pt1 | contig 10133 bp, 11 predicted proteins | sample MGYA00580577_ERZ772880 | MGnify/ENA primary metagenome ERZ772880 (study PRJEB29015, sample SAMEA2737705) | human gut metagenome | biome: human gut; feature: human-associated habitat; material: faeces | place: China | collected 2012 ... | reverse complement strand
GAAGGAGAGCAGCTTAGAAACGAATCCCATTTGGTTTCCTCTTCACGATGACCCATACACACGCACACGGAGCATCCACATGCTGCTATGCATGGGGCATAGACACAATTAAGGAAACTTTAGCCAAATGAAACGCATACTATGCGCAAGATATACGTCCTCACAGGGAAACTATCTCCGTAGCGCTTATGACCCCTCGAACGCCCGCGTCGTAGCACATGTCTCGCGCATATATATGCGAAAAGCCCCGCACCCAAACGGGCACGGGGCTTTATGCGTACGTCATGCCAGACGAAAGCTACTCGGCAGCAGCCTCGGTCTCGACCTCAGCCTCAGCGGCGGTCTCCTCGACAGGAGCCTCCTCGGCCTTCTTGGCGGCCTCAGCGGCAGCCTTCTTCTCGGCGGCTTTCTTGGCCTCGAATGCTTCTAAGCCTTTCTGCTTGTCGTTTTTCCAAGCTTCGAATTTTGCTTGTGCGGCAGCTTCATCAAAAGCACCCTTCTTCACACCGCCACGGAGGTGCTTCATCATGTAGACACCTTCCTTGGACAAGATGTTGCGAACCGTGTCGGTAGGCTGTGCACCTACTTCCACCCAATAAAGAGCGCGATCGAATTTCAAATCTACAGTGGCGGGATTGGTGTTCGGGTTGTATGTACCAATCTTTTCTGTAAACTTACCATCACGTGGTGCTCTTACGTCTGCAATAACGATGCTGTAGAAGGCGTAGCCCTTACGTCCGTTACGCTGCAATCTAATTTTTGTTGCCATAATTAATGTTTTGTTTTTAATATAGGTTTGAAATATGCCATTAACTCGTAACGGCGGCGCAAAGTTACACTTTTTCTCCGACTTGCCAAAGGTTACCCTTTGTTTTTTAGGCGTTTTTTCTCTTCTCCGTCATTTCTTGATGCGCATGCTCGCCTTTATCATATATATAATAAGTAGAACATACATCAGCAGGGAGAGCCATTCGCTGGCCGGATTAGCCCACCAGGCGGAATAGTCGAACGAGATCCCTCCGAAACGCAGGGCTGCACTGACTACGCCCATCAAGGCTCCTCCGGCAATGAATCCGGAAGCGATGAGCGTACCTTTCTCGCCTCGTTCCTTGTTGACTTGCTCTTTGCTGCTCCGTGTGGTGACATACCAGTTGATAAGCCCGCCGACCAACAAGGGCAAGTTCAGTTCGAGCGGAATGAACATGCCTAAAGCGAAGGCAAGGGCCGAAACGTTGAAAAGGGTGAGAAGGATGGCAAGGGCCGCGCCGATACCGTAAAGCAACCAGGGGGCACCCGCACCGCTCATCAGCGGTTCGATGACGGCGGCCATGGCGTTGGCTTGAGGTGCGGCAAGTTGTCCGCTTGTGAATCCGTAAGTGTCATTCAATATCATGATGACTCCGGCCACGGTGGCGGCTGATACAAGGGTACCCAGAAACTTGAACGTTTCTTGTTTCTTGGGCGTGCTGCCCAGCCAGTAGCCGATTTTCAAGTCGGTGATGAAACTTCCGGCCGTGGAGAGGGCGGTGCAGACTACTCCGCCCATAATCAGTGCGGCCACCATGCCAACCGGACCTTTCAGGCCGACGGCCACCATGATGACGGAAGCCAGGATGAGGGTCATCAGCGTCATTCCGGATACGGGGTTGCTGCCGACAATCGCAATGGCGTTGGCCGCAACCGTAGTGAAGAGAAAAGCGATAACGGCTACGAGAAGCACTCCGGTGAGCGTGAAGAGCAGGTTGCCTTCCATGACCCCGAAATAGAAAAACAACAGGATGGCCGCCAAGGTCAGGAGAGAGCCGACAGCAATGATTTTCATCGGCAAGTCCTTTTGTGTCCGGGGAACGGCCGTGTCGCTCTTCCCCTTGCCTTTCATTTCTTGTGCAGCCAGACCCACAGCCCCCATGATGATTTTGCGGCTTTTGAAAATGCCGATGATACCGGCCATGGCGATACCGCCGATACCGATGCTCTTGGCGTAATACTTGAAGATTTCTTCGGGGCTCATCATGCCTACCGTAGAAGTGATTTCGGGGTTCCATGCGTTCAGCACGCTGTCTCCCCAGATGGCGGACATTCCCGGAATGATGATCCACCATACTGCCAGTGATCCGGCACAGATGATGGAAGCATATTTCAGTCCGACGATATAGCCCAGACCGAGTACGGCAGCTCCCGTATTTACTTTGAATACCAGTTTCGCTTTCTCAGCCAGCATTTCTCCGGCTCCGCATACGCGGGTGGTGAAGTTCTCGTTCCACCAGCCGAAAGTGGCCACGATGAAGTCATACAATCCACCGATCATTCCCGCCATCAACAGCGGTTTGGCCTGGCTGCCGCTCTTTTCTCCGGACACCAGCACCTGTGTAGTAGCGGTTGCTTCGGGGAAAGGATATTTGCCGTGCATATCGCTGACGAAATATTTGCGGAAAGGAATCAGAAACAGGATACCCAGTACACCACCCAGCAGCGAGCTGATAAATACCTGCATAAAGCTGACTGTCATCTCAGGATATTTGACTTGAAGGATATAAAGGGCGGGGAGGGTAAAGATGGCTCCGGCAACGATTACACCGGAACACGCTCCGATAGACTGGATAATTACATTTTCTCCTAACGCATTTTTTCTTTTGGCTGCACCGGAGACTCCTACGGCAATGATGGCTATCGGAATAGCGGCTTCGAATACTTGTCCCACTTTCAGCCCCAGATAGGCGGCGGCTGCCGAGAAAAGGATGGCCATGGCGATACCCCATGTTACTGACCAGAAGTTTACTTCCGGATAATTTTTGGAAGGACTCATCAGGGGATTGTACACTTCTCCTGCTTTTAACTCTCTGAACGCGTTCTCGGGTAGTCCGGTGAATTTGTCTTCTTCTTGTTTCATATTATATTTTTAGTAGTTTATGCTTAATGGACTTCAAAGTAAACAAAAAAAAAGGAGAATCGAAAGATTCTCCTTTACGTTATGTCTATTTTTTCTTACTTCTCGTCTTTCGGGGTCATATCGCCTTCGATATAGAGGCGTACCATTTCGGTTTTTGCGTTGGTACGCAGGGTAATCGACTTTTTGAAGTGTCCCGGATATTTACCTGTTCCGTTGTAAGTTACTTTGATTGTACCTTTCTTTCCCGGCTGGATCGGTTCTTTGGTATATTCGGGCACTGTGCATCCGCAAGACGCTACCGCCTGATGAATTACTAAAGGAGCATCACCGATATTAGTGAAAGTGAATACGCAGCTTACTACCGGACTGTTTTCTGAGAATTTTCCAAAGTCGTGTGTTGTTTTGTCAAACTTGATATCAGCGTTAGTCTGGGCAAAAGCGAAACTTACTCCTACCACTAACAAGGTCATTAAAAAAAGTATCTTTTTCATTTTTCCTTCTTTTTATTGATTACAAACGCCAAAGGTAACGCTTTTCCCTGAAATTATCCCGTCGGCAGAGTTAATTTTATCGAAAAAGGGAATAAAATAACTTCTGTTTATCATCGTCCTTGGGCTTGGCAATCCTGACCACCGAGGTGGGGAACACTGAGCGCCGAGCTGAATGAGAGTAAGCAGCGAGGCGAAAAACGCTGAGCACCGAGACGAGCAGAAGTGAGCACCGAGGTGAATACTGCCGATCTCTGTTCGCTAAATTAATTCATTTCAACACGCTAATGAATACTCATATTTTTTGTTTATCGCATAAAAAATTACTATATTTGGAACAAACCCATAAAATCCAGCTATTATGAAAACAAAACTTGATTTCTATCATATGACTCCCTTTTATGAGTTGAATTACTTTATAGCATTTATTGTTAAGTTGTACAAACGCATTCAACAACGTAGAGAACAGAGAGAACATCGAATCAAAGATGAACTGGTCTGATTCATTTCTACACCGAAAGTGAATCAGCGGCGGCGAAATTCTTTCTTCTCTTTCTTAGTAATTCTATTTCTTTAGAATAGAATTATATACTCTACTCTTCTCTACTGGTTAAGGTTCGGTTTCCCTTTCGGTTAGGATTCGGTTTTCGAGCCCTGCCAGAAGGCGTTTCAGAGCTTTTGGTTTTGCAAATAAAACACTATTTCTTCAACCCGAATCCCAGCATCATCCCGTCGTAGTTTTCAGCCAGTGAGCTGACAGTTTTCAGTGCTGTGCTGTTTGTCTTGCTGCCGAGGAATGTCATTAATTTAAGCAGCTTGTCGGAGTTGAACAATAAATCCATAGAGTTGGAAGTGCAGTTCACTTTCGCATGCAGATTCAGCAGTTTCAAGTACTTTAAGTCTACCTGCTTGGTGGAAGCATTGTACGAATAAGTGCCGCTCAGTTTCTTTTTTCCGACGGTGCTGGTGAAAGTACTGTCGGCGTTGAACGTGAAGCTCATTTGTCCTTCTTTGATGCCCACTTTACTCAATTGCTCGTTCAATTTGTTTTCTGCCATCGTGGCGGCTGCGGCTCCTCCTGCTTTCATCAGCAGATTGTCCGATTCAAATTCTACTGCCGAACCGCTGTAAGTCCATGTGCCTGTCATGTCTATCGTTTCGGGTGTTCCGGTGATGGCATTTACTACTTTGGAGATGTTGTCTTTGTTGAGCAGATCCTTTAATGATTGTGCCTGACTGTTGCTTGCAAAGAGTGAGAATAATGCAACCCATGCAATAAATAAAATGTTCTTTTTCATTTTCGTTTACTTATTTTTATAGACTTCTTTACTGATGTTTTCTATGTAGTCGAGGATTTCCGTGCGTCCTGTGCGGTTTTCCGATGAAGATATGAAATACGGGGGAAGTTCTTCCCATTCCTTGCTCAGTTCACGCAGGTAGTTGTTGATATTCATTTTCAGACGTCCGCCTTTCAGTTTGTCTGCTTTGGTGAAGATGATGGAGAAAGGGATGCCGTTTTCGCCCAGCCATTCCATAAATTCCAAGTCTATTTTCTGCGGTTCCAGACGGCTGTCTATCAGTACAAACAGGTTGGTCATCTGTTCCCGTTCGAGGATGTAGTCTTCGATGATGGTACGTATCTGGTCTTTTCCTTTTTGTCCGCGTCTGGCGTAGCCGTATCCGGGAAGATCGACCAGGTACCAGCTTTGGTTGATCAGGAAGTGGTTGATAAGCATTGTCTTTCCCGGTGTGGCGGAGGTCATCGCCAGTCCTTTGCGGGCAGTCAGCATATTGATAAGGCTCGACTTTCCTACATTCGACCGCCCGATGAAGGCGTATTCGGGAAATACTCCTGTCGGACATTTCTTCACGTCCGTGTTGCTAATCACAAATTCTGCACTCGTTATTTCCATTTTATTGTCATTTATTTCTTTGTTTTTCTGCTTCTAATAAACTCTCTTATCGTTTATAATAAACTATGGTCACGTTTATAATAAACTCCACTACTTTTTATTATAAACTCCGGACGCCAGTTTTCAAGGCGTTTTCGCCGTTTTCTCTTTTCCGGACAGCAGCATGAGCCCCGCAAAGGTAAGGCTTCCGTTCAACATTAGCAATTCATAGCCGAATTTATATCCGGTTTCTTTGTTTATCCACCAGTCCAGAGCGTAGCAGAGCACCGGAGAGGCGATGGCGATGAGCGGGACCAGCCGGTCTTTTGTCTGGCGCCGGGTGAACAGTCCGAAGGCGAACATGCCCAGCAAAGGCCCGTATGTGTAGGAGGCGATGATGTAGATCGCGTCAATCACGCTTTTGTTGTTCAGCATCTCCACCAGGCAGATAAAGAAAGCCAGCAGGATGGAGAGGGACAGGTGTACTTTCTTTCTTTTGCGACGGGCTGTTTCTTCCGTGTCTTTGTCCGTCTTCAGCAGGTCTATACATACGCTGGTGGTCATGGCGGTCAGCGCGGAGTCTGAGTTGCTGAAAGCTGCGGCGATGATGCCGATGGTGAAAAGAACCAGTACCGACTGTCCCAGATATCCTTGTGTGGCAAACATGGGAAGGATATCGTCATTCATGGCCGGTAGTTCCAGTTGCATTTGTCCCGCTAATGCGATCAGCAGAATGCCCAGGCACAGGAACAGGAAATTCAGCGGGATGAATGAGAATCCGTAGCAGTACATATTCTTTTGGGCTTCGTGCAGATTGCGGCAGGAGAGGTTCTTCTGCATCATGTCCTGATCGAGTCCGGTCATGACGATGACGATAAAGATGCCGCTGAAGAACTGTTTGAAGAAGTTCTGGCGGGACATCCAGTCGTCGAATACGAAGATGCGGCTGTGTTCGCTGTGGCGGATGGTCTGTACGATGCCGTCAAAGCCTATATCCAGCTTCTGTATGGTGAAGTAGATGATGAATAGCAGGGCTGCGATCAGACAGAATGTTTGCAGGGTGTCCGTCCATACGATTGTCTTGATGCCGCTTTTGTGGGTATATATCCACACGAGGGCCACGGAGCCGACGGCAATCACCCAGAAAGGGATGTGCATATCCTGAAATACGTGCGTATGCAGGATCAGACAGACGAGATACAGTTTGGCTGCCGTTCCCAGCATACGGGAGAGCAGGAAGAAGAAAGAGCCGGTGCGGTAGGCATTCACGCCGATGCGTGTACCGAGGTATCCGTAGATACTTGTCAGATTCAGCCTATAGTAAAGAGGCAGCAATATGTGTGCTACGATCATATAGCCGAAGAAGAATCCGAATACGGTCTGCATATACGTCATGTCCATTCCGCGAACCATGCCCGGTACGGATACGAAAGTCACGCCGGAAATTGTAGCGCCAATCATGCCGAAGGAGACTATATACCAGGGTGATTTGTTTTCTCCTTTAAAGAACGCTGCATTTGATCCGCCTTTATGTCCGGTAATGTGGGCTATTAACAACAAGCCCGCAAAATAGCATATAATAATGACTAATATCATCATATCGGCTGCAAAGGTAATACTTTCTTTGTATTAAAAACAATAATCCGTATCTTTGCGCCCGAAACAGATAGAATTTCATTCGTAATCTATGAACCAACAATATCCTTCCGTACTGCTCGAAAAGGCAGTAGGCGAATTTTCCAAACTTCCGGGCATCGGGCGCAAGACGGCAATGCGGCTTGTATTACATCTGCTCCGGCAGGACACGGCTATTGTGGAGGCATTCGGCAACTCCATCATTACGCTGAAACGTGAAGTAAAGTACTGTAAAGTATGTCATAATATATCTGATACCGAGACTTGTCAGATTTGTGCCAATCCGCAGCGTGACGCCTCTACTGTCTGTGTGGTAGAGAATATCCGTGACGTGATGGCGGTAGAAGCCACCCAGCAGTATCGGGGACTTTACCACGTACTTGGCGGAGTGATCTCGCCAATGGACGGGGTAGGGCCGAGCGACCTGCAAATAGAAAGTCTCGTACAGCGGGTATCCGAAGGAGGAATCAAGGAAGTCATCCTCGCTTTGAGCACCACGATGGAAGGAGATACCACCAACTTCTACATCTACCGTAAACTGGAGAAGATGGGTGTCAAACTCAGCGTAATAGCACGGGGCATCTCCGTTGGTGACGAACTGGAGTATGCTGATGAGATCACTCTGGGACGCAGTATTGTCAACCGGACTCTTTTTACCGGAACCGTATAATCTAACTTTATTATTTGAACGAATATCGTAACTAACATGGAAGAACAGATAAAACGCGCAGTGAGAAATTTGAATATCAGTTATGTTTTCTTTTGGGTGCTTCCCGCCTTTTTGCTTGGGGCAGGGGAGTTCGACCTTCTTCCTGTGGGAGCTTTGGTCGATAACCCACAGGCCACCTATTATATGGAGACGGCAGGTATCTTGCTGACCGCCTTGTGTGTGCCGCTTGCTTTGAAACTGTTCAGTCTGGTACTGAAAAAGAAGATAGACCTCCTGACGATTCCTCTTGCGTTGAAGCGTTATGTGCAGTGGAGCATGGTACGCCTCGGATTGCTCGAAGTGGCTATCGTCCTCAACGTATTATGCTATTATCTGACTCTTAGCAACACCGGAAATCTCTGTATGCTGATCGGGCTGACCGCTTCCCTTTTTTGTCTGCCCAGCGAGAAAAGACTTCGTAACGAACTCCATATTAATAAAGAATAAGCCGGTATGAAACAGTCTTTTTTAAGTAATGACCGCATCTATCTTCGTGCGGTAGAGCCGGAAGATATGGATGTGATGTATGAGATGGAGAATGACCCTTCCATGTGGGATATCAGTAATTTTACCGTTCCTTATTCCCGCTACGTGCTCCGGCAATATATAGAGGGTTCCCAGTGTGATGTGTTTGCCGACAAGCAGTTGCGCCTGATGATAATGAGTAAGTCCGATCATCGGATATTGGGGACGATTGATATCACGGATTTTGTTCCTCTCCACTCTCGTGGTGAGGTCGGCATAGCCGTTCATAAAGACTATCGCCGGCAAGGTTACGCATCGGACGCTTTGCAGTTGCTGTGCGAGTATGCTTTCGATTTCTTGTCGCTGACTCAACTTTATGCCCATGTGGCTACGGACAATGAAGTCTGTATGAAACTGTTTACTTCCTGCGGTTTCGTCCAATGCGGACTGTTGAAGGATTGGTTACAGGTCGGTGGATGTTACAAAGATGCTGCTATCTTCCAGTATCTGAATCCGAAGAGACATTAATTGAAAGTCGGCACTTGCGGAAAGCGTGACCAGGTTTCATACTTGCTGCCTAGTTTCTCCAAGGCTTGTTTCCACATATCCTTGGTGTCTCCGTTCATCAGATAGGCATTCTCTTCTTTGGAGACGAGCCATGTGTTCTCTTTGAGTTCGGTGCTCAGTTGTTCACTTTCCCAGCCGGAGTATCCCAGGAAGAAGCGGATGTAGCGGTCTACTTTGTTTCCTTGCAGTATGTATTTCTTTATCTCATCAAAGTCACCGTTCAGATACAGTCCTTTGCTGATAGGTATGGCACCCGGAATGTCTGCCAGTGTATGAAGGTAGAACAGGGTATCTGTAGCGATAGGTCCGCCTTTGTATAAAGGTATATTTTCGATATACTTGAATTCTTTGATAATGTCGTTGACAAATATCGGCAGTTGTTTGTTGATAATCAGCCCCATGCTGCCTTCTTCGGTATGGTCGATCAACAGAACTACAGATCTGCCGAATGTGGCATCACGAAGGAAAGGTTCGGAGATGAGAATCTTTCCTCGTGATGGCAATACATTATTCGATTGAATTTTAAATATGTCAGAGTCTATATTCATGCCATCAGATTGATATTCGTGCCACTAATATAAGAAAAGAAATGGAATAATAGCCATACTTTCCCATTTTTTTTGTTTTAAGAGCAGCTTTTATGAATATTCGCATCTGACATGAACATCAGTTCCGGCATAAATACGCTATTCGGCTGTCAGGCAATCGGGTGATGTTCGGCAAACAGCTTCATTCTTTCGTCGAGCTGTGCGTACTGGTGGTCTTTAATAAAAGAGGTACACGCGCGTAATCCTTCCTGATGGCTTCCTGTAGTTACTAATGAGATAGCGCTGACTCCGTAGTACATCAATTCTTTCGCCAGTTCGCCACTGGTCATTCCCGGATAACCGATGGTGAAATAAAATCCGTCTGCAATCGGCTCGCCCAGATCGTTGTCATATACCAGATGAAAACCGTGACGGAGGAAGATTTCTTTTAATTTCCGTGCTCTTTCACCGTATATCTTCACTTCGTTAAGGAAATTATATTGTCCTTCGTTGGCAGCTTTCAGCATGGCGGCCATGGCGAACTGTGCAGAATGACTAGTTCCTGAAGAAAGCGCATAAAGCACACGGTGAATGAAAACCGTTCCGAAAGTTCCGCCACCATATCGTTTGGTCAGTCCCGGATAGCTTCGGTGGTATAGTTTATCAGAGATACAACTTACCCCAATACGTTGCCCGGCGTAGCTGAATGCTTTTGAGCCGGAAATCAGCAATACGTAATTGTCCGTATAATGGGCAACTGATGGCTGGAAAGGAGGTTGATACGGTTTACTTAAATCTTGGCGGAAGTCCATGGCAAAATAAGCCAAATCCTCCAGAACAATCACATCATACAGTGTTGCCAATTCACCGATAATCCTCAATTCTTCTTCTTTCAGGCAAATCCAGCTGGGATTATTGGGATTTGAATAAATGATGGCTGATATATTTCCTTTTTTCAGA
>ERZ772880.3711-NODE-3711-length-10140-cov-19.723352_pt1 | contig 10140 bp, 6 predicted proteins | sample MGYA00580577_ERZ772880 | MGnify/ENA primary metagenome ERZ772880 (study PRJEB29015, sample SAMEA2737705) | human gut metagenome | biome: human gut; feature: human-associated habitat; material: faeces | place: China | collected 2012 ... | reverse complement strand
ATGGAGGACAACGGCTGGTATTGATGCGTTTGAATGAAGGTCCTATTTTGCTGATTTCTTTTACTGAGCATCCTTATCGTACTCCGAAAGAGGAGCGTGGAATGATGTTTACTGATCAATCAGGAAAGCCTTTTAAAGGATATGGCATGTATGCTGCTTTGTCATACGATGAAGGTAAGACCTGGCCTGTAAAACGCTTGTTGACTGATGGTATTTATCGTTTTCTTAATGGTGGGGCTTGGACCCAGTTTTTTGAAATGGATGAGAATCATGCTGAGCCTCGTGGCTACTTGGCCGGAACACAAACACCTGATAACATGATTCATCTGATAACAAGCCGCTTTTATTATAAGTTTAATTTAGCTTGGCTGAAAGGAAACGAAAGTACACTCTTCCCTCAAATGTTGTTTGATTGAGAGATATATAGTATATATATTTAATGATTTGTATTGATCGTTTTCTTTTGTGTGATTATATATACAAGAAACGAAGTAAAACGAAATTAAATAAAAAAGAAAATAATGCGAAATAATTTTTGTTTTCCGAAAATATTTCTACTTTTGCAATGTGTGATTTAAGATACTATGATTATGAAACATACTTAAAGAGAACACAAAAGGAACTATTAAATCTAAAAATGATTATTTGTTAACCCAGGAAAGTATGGAAAATGTTCAGAAAACAAGGCGTTTGTTTGCAAGCGCATACGGTTGTAAAGCCAGCCGTTCTTTTCTTATTTGGAGCTTGTCGGCCGCAATGTCCATAAGTGTCGCACCGATGATGGCTGAGGTTTCTGCCGATGTTAGGAACTTTGGCACTCAACTTGTTACTCAGGTGAAAAGGGTCACCGGAACCATTATTGATGAAACAGGTGAGCCTATGATTGGAGTATCAGTCTTGGTTCAGGGAACTACTACAGGGACGGTTACGGATTTGGATGGGAAGTTTGTATTGGAGATTCCCGCAAATGCTACATTGGTTATTTCGTATATCGGATATAAGACTCAGAACATAAAAGTCGGTAGCCAGCATGCGTTTGCTATTAAAATGGAGAGTGATAATGAGGTGCTTGACGAGGTAGTTGTAATTGGTTATCAAACAATTAAACGAAAGGATTTGACAGGTTCAGTTGCTTCTGTCAGTGGTAAGACTGTATCGGTCATGCCTGTTTCTAATGTGGCGCAGGCTATGCAGGGTAAACTTCCCGGTGTGAACATTACATCACAAGACGGGCGTCCTGACGCGGCTATTTCTATCCGTGTGCGAGGAGGAGGCTCTATTTCGCAAAGTAATGAACCTCTGATTCTGGTAGATGGTGTAACAGTGAATTCTTTAAATGATATTCCTTCCGATCAAGTGGAAAGCATTGACGTCCTGAAGGATGCGTCTTCTACTGCTATTTATGGTGCACGTGGTGCCAATGGTGTAATCCTTGTGACTACAAAGGGAGCGAAAGAAGGGAAAGTTTCTGTTTCTTATAATGGTTATGTTAAATTTAATACGCCGACTAAATATTTGGAAACATTGGATCCTTATGATTATTTATCGTTTGTTTGGGCGAATGCTGCGGCTAGTGGCGATGCATATCGTCTGCCATTCGAAAAATTGTATGGCATCGGTGATTATTCTGGTAGTAATACGGGAGGTATAGAAAGTTATCGTAACACCAAGAATTATAACATCCAGAAAGATGTGTATAATAGTTCTGTGTCCCATAACCATGATTTGTCTGTTAGTGGAGGTACAGAAAAAACAAAGGTTTTGTTTGCGATGAACTATATGGATGAGGAAGGCATGAAGCTGAACTCTTATGCCAAGCGTGGAGGGATTTCGTTGAAGGTCAATCAGAAGTTACGTGATAATCTGGATATTAATCTGGATACCCGTTATAGTGATATGCGTACTATGGGAGATGAAGGGACAACTAATGGCTCTGGCTCATTGCTTTCATCTTCTTACCGTTTTCGTCCGATTGCTACCGGTGATATCTTGGGGGATTTGAATGCTTTGCGTGAAGGAAATATGGAAATGTATGGGCGTCAGTCCACTTGGGACACTTATAGTCCGGTTGCCCGTATCGGTGATTATGATCCGTTATATATCAAGCAAAGACTTCGTGGAACTTTGTCTTTAAATTGGAGATTGTTTGACGGCTTTGCTTATCACACTGATTTTACTTTAAATCAGTCATGGGAACAAGATAAAAAATGGGGAGGAGCTATTTATAATAATTATTTGGATGACGAAACAGGCGCTAAGCTGTATGCGGGAAATGTGGAATATACGAAGCGTGACAGCTGGGGGCTTCGCTGGACGAATACAGTGAGTTATGATTTTAACTTCTTACCCAAACAGCATCGCCTGAATATTCTGTTGGGTCATGAGGTTACAGATTCAGGTGGTAGTAAAGTGTCGATTTCAGCTAGTCACTTCCCATCTAATTTCACAAAGGACAATGCTTTTGCTATGATTAACCAATATGATGCGGAACATGGAACAAGTAAATTCTCTTCTGGAGTAGATATTCCCGGACGTATTCTCTCATTCTTTGGTCGTGCTAATTATACATTGATGGACCGTTATTTGTTTACTGTGACATTCCGTGCCGATGGTTCTTCTAAGTTTTCGCCCGAACATCGTTGGGGATATTTTCCTGCCGCTGCTTTCGGATGGCGTCTTTCTGAAGAATCTTTCATGGAAGGAACGAAAGACTGGTTGGATAATCTGAAAGTTCGTTTGTCTTATGGTACGGTAGGTAATGATGGCATCAGTTCTGATTTATGGTCACAAACTTGGACTTCTGAAACTGATTTGCGATATCAATATATATTGAATAACCAGTATTCATCTTCATACGATCTTTCAACGGAACAGATGGCAAATAAAAATCTAAAATGGGAAACAACTATTACACGTAACCTTGGTTTCGATTTCGGATTTTTAAAGAATCGTTTGTGGGGGTCTTTGGATTTATATTGGAATACAACGAAGGATTTGCTGATGTTGACTTCGCTTCCCGGAATTACCGGATTCACCTCTACGTATGATAACATTGGCCAGACTAGTAATAAGGGAATTGAGTTTTCTTTGTCTGGTGTGATTTATGAAAATAAAGATTGGAATATCACGGCTGGTATGAATATAAATTTCAATAAAGGCAAGGTCGATAAATTGGCAGAAAATGTAACAGGTTTATATGGCTCTAGTTGGTGTGGCAGCAGCAGTTTCCCTGGTGAGGATTATATTTTGCAGGAAGGAAAACCTGTGGGCATGGTCAGAGGTTTTATATATGACGGCTTTTATACCACAGATGATTTTAATTATGTAAACGGACAATATATATTGAAAGAGGGTGTGGCGGATTTAGGTTCTTTTATTAATCCTGTACATGGGGTGGACCGTCCGTCCGGACAAAATGCTTATCCGGGTCTTCCAAAATTTAAGGATATGGACAATAGTGGCGGCATTGATGAGAAAGATGTTACCATTATTGGTGATATGAATCCTGTTCATACAGGTGGTTTCAATATCAATACAACTTATAAAAATTTTGATTTAGGATTGTATTTTAACTGGAGTTATGGTAATGATGTGTATAATGTGAATAAAATCGCTTCTTTATACGGTGCGAAAGAAAAGGGAGTATATGAGAATAAACTTGGTTTTATGAAAGACTCCTATAAGATTTATGACGTGGTAGATGGGAAATTGGTTCGTCTCACTACTCCTGAGCAATTAAATGCAGCTAATGTAAATGCTAATTTGCCATTACCTTATAGTGAAAATGGGGTTACTTCCAGTATTGCTATCGAAGATGGTTCTTATTTGCGCTTGAACACACTGACATTGGGATATTCATTGCCCGATAAAGTTTTGCATAAGGCTGGTTTGAGCAAATTGCGTATTTATGGAACAATTTACAATTTGTTTACTTTGACCGGTTACTCAGGCTTGGATCCTGAAGTTAGTGCCAATACCTCTCAGAACAAGGCGAAATATCCTACAGTAGGATTGGACTGGGGAACTTATCCTAGAGCACGTTCGTTTGTGGTAGGCTTGAATCTTGCTTTCTAATCAAAAAAACAAATCATTAAATTAATTATTATGAATAAATTAGTAACATATATATCTGCATTGGCACTATGCTGTTCTTTTGCTCAATGTAGTGATTATCTGAATACTTCTTCACCGGAGAACACAGGAGATGAGTTTGTAACCTCTTCTACTTCTGAAACTTTTAAAATTCTGTCTTGGTGTTATGCTAATTATCGGCAGAATTGTATTATGGGGGCTTATCGTTGGAATGATCCTATTGGTTCAGACTCTGAAATATATCCGGAAATAGGTTCTTTGAATAATGCCAACGCCAGACTTTTACCAGAATTGTTAAGTGTAAATGCGGGCGGTTCAGGCTTCAACGGGCTTTATACTACGATTGCACGTGCATCTAGAGTCGCAGAATTGGTAGCTGGTAAAACTGCATTTCAAGATGCTGTGGCTGCAGGAAAAGTAAATGATTGGACTCAACTTTATGGTGAGGCTTTAACAATGAAGGCTTTCTGCTATTTCGATTTGGTAAAACATTATGGTGATGTACCTTATGGATATGAAAATAACAATGTGGAAGATTATTCATTAACTTCCCGCTTTGAAATTTATGATAATCTTATTGAGATATTGAAGGAGGCAGAGGCATTGATGTATCCACTGGGAGAAGGTGGCATTACTGCAGAACGTTTTTCTAAAGGATTTGCTGAAGCGTTGTTAGGACAAATAGCTCTTTATTCCGGTGGATATCAGACAATTCGTACAGATGTGCCCGGCTTGTATGGTGACGTGCAGTTTACGACAAAAGGAAAAGAAGAATTGGGATGTGTCTATGCTCGGCGCAATGATTATCTGGATTATTATAAGATTGCCGAGAAATATTTTCAGGCTGCTTTGAATAATAAAGGAACGGCTGCTTTAGTTACGGTTGATGACCGGAGTTATGCGAATAATCCGTTTCAGCGTCATTTCCAATATACTCATGATCTGGCTCTTAGTCCGGAATCTATTTTTGAAGTAGGTAATATACAAGGGGGGCAAAGTGGGCAGACTACTACCAGTGAATATTCTTATGCTTTTGGACGTCCGTCCAGTGGTGGTAGTAATCAAGCTGCGCCTTGCAAGTCGTTTGGGGCATTACGTATTATCCCTTCTTTTTATTATGGTGAGTTTGAAGCGGGTGATATGCGTAGAGATGCTAGTGTGACTGTAACCGGTAGCAAGGGGGATGGCAATGAAGCTTTGTTGTCTTTTACTCCGGGTAATAAGTTGGATGGGGGAATTGCGATTAATAAATGGGATGAGAATCGTATGGATCCTCCTTATACCACATCTCAACGTACTTCAGGGATGAATTGGCCAGTGTTGAGGCTTGCTGACCTTATTTTAATGCAAGCTGAGGTCAAAGCGGAATTGGGAACGGAAGGAGAAGCAATCCAATTACTTAACCAAATCCGTCAACGCGCTTTTGGTAATTCCGATCATGCCATTTCAGCTTCAGGTGAAGTTTTGAAGGAAGCTATTTTACAGGAGCGCAAATTAGAACTTTTAGGTGAAGGTACTCGTCGCTGGGATTTGATTCGTTCGGGTAAATTTGTGGAAAAAGCTTTAGCTGTTCGTGCAGAAATGACGGATATGGTTCATGATTTGCAAACAAAAGGATACCATGAATTTGCTAATGGTAATGTGATCTCGAATTATGTATATACTAAGAAAGTGCATTTAAGTTCACCGTTGACTTTTGATCCTGATGAGTCGGATCCAGCTCTGTATCCAGGATGGAGAGGACAATATGATTATAGTACCACTTCGGTAAAAGTTACTGGAACAGACCATAACCTAGCTATTGAGGGGCTGTTTAATTATATAGATCCCGATGGTGCTGAAGCAAAGAAACTGCTTGACGAGGGTTATGCAAAGGTTGATTGGGGAGCAACATTGGTGAAATATGCTGATCATTATACGAATAGTAATTTGTTGCCGGGAGTAAAGGACGGTAATGTTCCTCCCAGATATTACTGGCCTATTCCATTCGAAACGTTGAGCAAATCTAAAGGCAAGATAACGAATGGATATGGTTTGGCACAAGAATAAGAATTATATATGAAAAACATTTTATCTGTTTGCGCATTTTTGCTAGTCTTTGGGGCGCTCCCTTTATGGGGGCAGTCCCAAGATCCTTTAAATGAGGATCAAACTACTGTACGCTTCAACACGCAAGAAAAATTCCGGAGCGAACGATGCCTAAATCAATAATGCGTCTGCTGGCTGCTTTTGGATTCATACTGTGCTCAGCCCTGCCGGGCATGGCTGAACCGACGGGTATGCCCCTCATTGCCGGAGCGGACACCGCGGGCGGGTACGCCGGGGATGTCCTCGTCAAGGTGCTGCCCGCATGGCAGCCCCCGGCGGGCGCTTCCGGCATAGTCACCAACTCCCTGCGCATCGGCAGCGACGGGCGCCCGCTGTACTGCGAGGCAAGCCGCAAGTCGGGCAATGCCGCGCTCGACGAGTCCGCCTGCCAGGCCGTCGTGCGCGCGGGCACGCTTCCCACGCCGCCGTACGGGGCCATCACCGAAGTCTATCTGACGTTCATGACGGATCCGGGCGCCCTCAAGGGGACAGCGCCTCAGGGGCAGGCTTCCGCTCCCAAGGAGCGCAGCTACGCCGAGGAAATCATGTTCCGGGCCAAGCCCTACATCCAGATCCCGCAGGGCGTCCACGGGGAATACAGCGTGGAACTGACCCTCCGCATCAACGAAACCGGCGGGATCGAACAGATGTCCGTCTCCAAGTCTTCGGGGAAGGCCGAAGTGGATAACGCCGTCCTCACCGGGGTCATCCGGGAAGGGGTCATCCCCCCGCGCCCGGCGGGTTCCGAACCTCTGACCATGCGTCTCCTCTTTACCCTCAAAAACAATTGATCTAGACTCGCGCCGCGTAAGCAAAAGGTCTTCCGTGGCAAAAACGGAAGGCCTTTTTACCGAAAAAGCGGTAAGCCAAATCCTGCGGGAGGACCTCCCGTTCACCCCAAACCCCTTTAAAGGCATCATGAAACCATTTCGCCTGTTTTCCCAAGTGCTGCTTCTGCTCGGCCTTGTGATGGTCTGTGCCGCCGGTTCCTCAAAAGCCGCCATGCAGATCGACATCTACGGGCCCGGTCAGAACATCGTCAATCTGGCCATGGCCGCCCCGCTCAGCACCGGCCAGCCTGCCCAAGGGCTTGGCAAGGAGCTCGACGCCGCCATCCATGACAACTTGAGCTTCCTGCCCTTCATGCGGCTGACGGATCCCAAAGCTGTCCTCGGCGGTACGACTCTCCCCGGCTACCAGCCCCCGAACGTCGACTTCAAGCGCTTCCAGCTTGCGGGCGCGGACCTGCTCGTCACCGCCGGCTGGCCTCAGGGCGACAAGTCCGGGTCCACAGTGGAGCTGCGCGTCTATGAAACCTTTTCCGGACAGTTCGTGTTCGGCAACGCTTACAGCGGCGTAACCAAAGAAGAAGTGCAGGATGTGGCCGACCGCTTCTGCGCCGACCTCATGAAGGCCCTCACCGGCCACGGCGACTTCTTCCTCTCCACGCTCGCCTTCGTGAAGAACAGCGGCAAGAACAAGCGCGACGTGTGGATCACCAAACCCACCGGCCGCAACCTCCGCAAGATCACCGATATCCCCGGCATCGCCATGTCCCCGTCGTGGTCGCTCGACGGCCGCTTCATCGTATTCAGCCACATGGACGACAAGAGCCACGCCCTCGGCGTATGGGACCGCCTGACCAACCGGGTCCAGCGTATCCGCTTCCCCGGCAACACCGTCATCGGCCCCACCTTCACCCCCGGCAACAAGGTCGCGGTGAGCCTCTCCACCGGCAAGAACCCCGACATCTTCATGCTCAACCACGCCTTCCAGAAGGAACGCACGCTTGAAGCCAACGGCACCATCAACGTGTCGCCGACCTTCGACGCCGCCGGCACCAAGATGGCCTTCACGTCCAACCGCATGGGCGGGCCGCAGATCTTCATGAAGGACCTGGCCTCCGGCTCCGTCTCCCGCGTGACCAAGCAGGGCAACTACAACACCGAACCGAGCATGAGCCCCGACGGGACGCTGATCGCCTTCTCGCGCCTCACATCGGAAGGGAACCGCATCTTCGTGCAGGATCTAACCACCGGCACGGAACAGCAGATCAGCTTCGGCCCCGGCAATGACGTGCTTCCCTCCTTCGCGCCGGACAGCTACTTCATCGCCTTCACCTCCAACCGGAGCGGCCCGAACCAGATTTACCTGACGACCCGTCACGGCGGCGACGCGAAGAAGGTCCCCACGGGCAGCGGAGACGCCTCGTTCCCCCGCTGGGGCGCGATTCCCCGTTAGCCGGGCTTGACGGAAAAGGGAGCGTTTTTTAGATAGGCGGAAACGGGCGGGAGCGGCCCTCCGCAACCGTGTTTTTCCCTCGTGAATCTTCGCGGGAAATCACTGAAATAGCCCCCTACCAGCTTGACAATACAGGTTTGCCGGAATAACCTTCAGCCCTTGCGTGTGCAGGGTAGTATACGCAAGGAAGAAGGAATTTTATCAACCGTTTTTCTGTGCGGGGAAACTCGCTCAGGAGGAAAAAGAGATGAACACTTTCAAACGTTTGGCTCTCGTTGTGACTCTCGTTGTGGCTATGGGTGCTGGCTTTGGTTGCGCGAAAAAGCAGACTGGCGCTGACGTGGCTCCCGCCACCACCGCCGACGACAACGGCGCTGCTAACGCCGCTATCGAACGCGCCGCTCAGGCGATCACCGACGGCATCGTGTACTTCGACTTTGACAAGTCCGACATCAAGGCCGAATCCCGCGACATGCTCCGCCAGAAGGCTGAGCTCATGAAGGCCTATCCCAGCATCCGCGTGCGCATCGAAGGCAACTGCGACGCCCGTGGCACCCAGGAATACAACCTCGCCCTCGGCGAACGTCGTGCTCGCGCCGCTTACGAATACCTCGTCATGCTCGGCGTGAACCCCGACCAGATGGAAATGATCTCCTTCGGTAAGGAACGTCCCGCCGTTGAAGGCACCGGTCCCGCCGTGTGGGCGAAGAACCGCCGCGACGACTTCCGCGTTATCGCGAAATAAGTTTGCTTTCTGAAAACTCACGCCGCCTTCCGGGGCGGCGTGAGCCGTAACGGAGCGTGGCGCAGCTTGGTAGCGCACCTGGTTTGGGACCAGGGGGTCGCTGGTTCGAATCCAGTCGCTCCGACCAGAATAACGCAGAAGGATTCCAGCACAGCCGGAGTCCTTTTTTTCTGCCCGTCGTTCTCCCCTTCGCCGCTTTCGGCCTCCTTCCGCGCATCTCTACAAGCCCCGTTTCCCGCCGCGTCCCTATCCCTGCGGCCCCATTGCCATCCCCCGCACCGCCGCGCACGCATCTGCCTCTCTTCCCTCTCCTGCAAGGCACCTCACGCCTCTCATCGAAACAATCATTGTTTCGCCCCGTTGCGCCTCCTATGCTCTTGGGAACGACACGTAACCGGAGGTTTGGGATATGCGTACTTACCTGAAAGCGTTCCTTTTTCTGGCTCTGACGGCTTCCATTGCCTGCGCCGGGGCGAATTTCGCTCAGGCCGCTGAAACGGCTCCTGCCGCCTCCGCCGGGAACGGCATGATGCCGCCCGTCGGCACCTTCGACAACAACGCGGCCTACCAGACTCTGACGCCTGAAAAACAGGCCAAATACAATGAAATCGTCAAATCGGCGGAAGAAGCCATGTTGCCCCTTCGTGAAAAGATGATGGCCAAGCGCCTTCAGCTTGATACGATGGCGAGTATGCCCAACATGAACGAGGAAGCCATTGCCAAGGCCGCCGCCGAGGTCGCTTCGCTGCACACGCAGATGATCAAGGTTCACGACATGATGGCTGATCGCCTCGCTAACGAGCTCGGCATTTCCATCCAGCGCGGGACCTGCTCGGACGGCTACACGCCCTGTCCCATGCATCGCGGCATGATGCGCGGCTACCATCATCAGGGCATGATGATGCCCATGTATTGATTGGAAATGGAGCATTTGGGGGAAGGGAGAGGGGCCCCTTTAAAAAGGGGCCCCTCTC
>ERZ772880.3708-NODE-3708-length-10145-cov-6.389495_pt1 | contig 10145 bp, 12 predicted proteins | sample MGYA00580577_ERZ772880 | MGnify/ENA primary metagenome ERZ772880 (study PRJEB29015, sample SAMEA2737705) | human gut metagenome | biome: human gut; feature: human-associated habitat; material: faeces | place: China | collected 2012 ... | reverse complement strand
GCATTCCTGTCGGTCGTTCTGGCTGTCATGAATATCCTGCCGATTCCGGCGCTGGACGGCGGACACGTATTGTTCCTACTGGTCGAAGTAATCACCGGGCGACGACCGAGCGATAAATTCCTCGAACGGGCGCAACTCTTCGGCATCATCATCCTGTTCGCGCTGCTGATCTACGCGAACGGCAACGACATTTACCGCTTCTTCATCAAATAAACCGTTCCGACCGATGGCCAAATTAAAAAAAGCGTTTTTCTGCCGCAGTTGCGGGTACGAGTCGGCCAAATGGGTCGGCAAATGCCCGGCGTGCGGCGAGTGGAATACGCTGGTCGAAGAGGTCGTCGGCAAGGAATCGTCGCGTACGACCTCGTTCGCACCGGCGCGCGGCAGCAACCGCCCCGTGCCGGTGCACGGGATCGAACGGCAGGCTTTCACGCGCACCGACCTGGCCAACGGCGAGGTGAATCGCGTGCTGGGCGGCGGCCTGGTGCAGGGCTCGATCATCCTGCTGGGCGGCGAACCGGGCATCGGCAAATCGACGCTGAGCCTGCAACTCGCGCTGAAAGCAGCCGGGCTGAAAACGCTGTACGTATCGGGCGAGGAGTCCCCGCACCAGATCAAGATGCGGGCCGAACGGATCGGTATCGTGAACGAAGCGTGCTACATTTACAGCGAGACGAACCTCGAAAACATCATCACCCAGATCACGCAGCACGGCCCCGACCTGGTCGTGATCGATTCGATCCAGACAATTTACACCGAAACGATCGACTCGTCGCCGGGCAGCGTGTCGCAGATCCGCGAATCGGCCGCCTTGCTGCAAAAATATGCCAAGCAGACCGGCACATCGATCATCGTAATCGGACACATCACCAAGGACGGCATCATCGCCGGCCCGAAAATCCTGGAACACATCGTCGACGTGGTGCTGCAATTCGAAGGCGACAACAACAACATCTACCGCATCCTGCGCAGCATCAAGAACCGGTTCGGAGCGACGTTCGAAATCGGGGTCTTCGAGATGCTCGACGCCGGACTGCGGGGGGTTGACAATCCGTCGGAAATCCTGCTGACGCACTATGAGGAGCCGTTGAGCGGCATCGCCGTGGGGGCATCGGCCGACGGCGTGAGGCCCTACCTGATCGAGGTGCAGGCGCTGGTGAGCGGTGCGGCGTACGGCACGCCCCAGCGTTCGACGACCGGATACGACGCACGGCGCATGAACATGCTGCTGGCCGTGCTGGAGAAGCGCGTGGGGATGAAGATGTTCCAGAAAGACGTTTTCCTGAATTTCGCGGGCGGATTCAAGGTCGCGGACCCGGGGCTGGACCTCGCGGTCGTGGCGGCGGTGATCTCGTCCTACTACGACCGTCCCGTGGCCGAGGGGGTCTGCTGCGCCGGCGAAATAGGCCTGTCGGGCGAAGTGCGCCCCGCGCCCCGCACCGAACAGCGCATCAGCGAGGCCGCAAGGCTCGGATTCAGGCGCATCATCGTGTCGGGCTATCTGGCCAAAGGCGGCAAGCGTCCCAAAGGCATCGAGGTAGTCCCGATAAACAGCGTCGACCAGCTCCCGAAGGCGCTTTTCACAGAATAGGCCGACATCAAAAACAACAGATAAGGAAAGGAGCGGCTTCTGGCAGTCGCGGCCGGAAGATTTTCGATTCGCCTCGGGTGAATCGGCAGGCCGCAGCTCCGCCCTGCGGAGCCGCTCGTAACAGCCCTTCGAGCGGACCACCGCGAGCTGCCGCCTGAAAACGCGACAGAAGTTCCGGAGAGCGAATCTTCCGACCTCGCATGGGCTTCCGGCCGGATTGCCGCCGGTATGGAATGGATTTTGCTTTTTCCCCGGTAAAAGGGAAGAAAATGCAAAAGAGAATAGTCGTACTGGGCGGCGTGGGATTCATCGGCTCCCACCTGTGCCTGCGTCTGTTGAACGACGGGCACGAAGTCTTCTGCGTGGACATACGCGACACCGCCGATTCGCCGCTGCTGCGCGACATGCCGCCGCACCCGGAATTCCGGTACGTCCGCCACAACATCGTCAACGCATTCGGCATCCGCTGCGACGAGATTTACAACCTCGCGGCGCCCTCGCGCGTGCGCTACAACAAGGCGCTGCCCGTCGAGTCGCTCAAGGTCAGCATACTGGGGTCGATAAACGCCCTCGACACGGCCCGTTCGGAGCACGCACGCATCCTCTACGCATCCACCGGAGACATCTACGGCACGGGATACCGCGACACCTCGGTCGAGGCGGCGGACGGTTGTCCGACACACCGCACCCTCGCCGAAGGCAAACGGGCCGGGGAGGCCCTGCACCGCGCCTACCAGTATGAATTCGGGGTCGACGCACGCATCGCGCGCATCTTCAACACCTACGGCAGCGGCGCCGACCTGATGGACCAGCGCGTGGTGATGAAGATGATCGTGGCGGCGTTGCAGAACCGCGACATTCCGATCAACGGCAGCGGCGAGCAGCTGCGGACCTTCTGCTGGGTGGAAGACGTGGTCGACGGACTGGTGCGGCTGATGGAGGCCCCGCCGGCCGAGACGACGCGCACGGCCAATTTCGGCAGCAGTCACGAGGTGACGATCCGCTCGCTGGCCGAGAAGATCATCGCCCTGACGGGCAGCAGCTCGCACATCGTCCACGCCGAAGCGCGCATCGACGACATACGCCGCCGCACGCCCGACATCTCGGCGACACGGCGCGAACTGGACTGGGCGCCCCGCACACCGCTCATCGAAGGCCTGCGGCGCACGATCAGCTACGTCGAAAAGGAACTTGCGGAGAAGAACTATGCGGGAATATCGTGGGTGGAAATAAACTGATCGGAAGATATGACCATGACGGACTTTGACAAGATCATCTGGCGGGACGCGCTGACGTTCGTAGACTTCTTCGCCACCTGGTGCGGGCCGTGCCGGATGATGATGCCGGCCATCGACAAGTTTCGGGAGCGGATGAACGGCCGCGTCGACGTCTACAAAGCGGACATCGACGACCCCTCGATGCGTGAAATCATACGGCGCTACAACATCATGTCGGTCCCGACACTGATGTTTTTCTGCCGCGGAGAGGTATTGTGGCGCGAGAGCGGCCGCGTGGGGTACGAACACCTGATCAACGTGCTGAACGAACTCGAAAAGCGCGAACAGGTGATGCAGCCCTAAACCTCCAGTCGCCAGGCCAGCTCCTCGTGGACGCAGGCTTCGGCAGGGAGCTGACCCAGAGAGCCGGCCGCGCGGAGAACCGCCTGCCGGTTCTCTTCGTTTCGCGTCCCGAGGGCCGTGAACAGCGCCACGGCGCCATGAGCCAGCAGGTGCGCTTCCGGGATGCTGGCCGCAGCGGCCCCGTGCACGACGGCCGCAGCCGGAACGGCCCACGCCGGAGAAGGATGCGGAACGCGGGCCGCGGCCATCAGGGCCGCATACTGCCGCAGCCACCCGGCATCGGGCGCAATCCACGCCGCGAACAGTTCGGGGAACGCCCCGATGCGGCTCAACAGCGCGAAGGCGGCCTCCGCGGCGATTTCGGAATTGAGAAGCCCGTCGCCCCAGAAGGCGAACTCCCCGGGCGTAAGGCGCGCCGGATCGGCGATGTGCAGCGCGGCAAGGCGCAGGCAGCGGACATCCTGCCGCCAGAGGTATTTGGCGAAATCGTGATCGGCGGCCTCGGCACGCGCCAGCGTGCGGAGCGTCGGCAGGCTCACGCCGTAATTCAGGCCGCAGGGTGCGCCGTAGAAGCGCATCGAATCGGCAACAGCGCCGTTGCGCTCGCGGCGGAATGCCCCGAGCAGCACCGCCATGCGGGAGGTGAAATCCATCGGAAGATTATTTGCGGCGCGGCAGGGCGACGTTGATCGTACGGCCGAATTCGAAAACAGGAAGCACGGCGCGGGCATACTCGCGGCCTCCCGAGACGACGATGCAGGTCGAGGGATCGGCCACGCGGCACGCCACGACCTGCGTCTCCTTCGGACCGGCCTCGAGGTCGCTCTTCGCGACGCCCGAAGGTTCGATCTGCAACAGCACGATGTCGCCCGAAAGGTCCGTGTCGGGAAGCAGTCCGGCCGCAGGGCTGAAGCGGCAGACGATATACTGTTTCTTGTCGGCCTGCGGGCAGACCACGTAGCGGCGGGTCTCGGTCGAGACGATCCGCTTGCCGAGGAACAGCTCCAGATAGCTCTGCTCCAGACGGTCGATCTCCTCCAGCGCGGCCTTCAGGCCCTCGCCGAAGACGTTCTCGCCCGCTTCGCCCGTGACCAGCTCGATGCGGTGGCGGCGCAGCGAGAAGATTTGCGCGGCGGCGGTGCGCGCGGCGTCCTCCAGCGCGGGCGTCGTCATGTCAGTCTTGTCCGGCTGCAAGCGCGCGAACTTGTTTTCGGAGGCGGTGTGCGACAGCACGCGGGTCGAGGCCGGAGCCGGAGCCGCGGCATTGAGGTAGGTGTCGCCGTCGAGCAGGGCGATCTGCGCCCCGGTAACGCTCCACACAGTCTTGTCGGTGAGCGGAGCGCGCACCCCGAGGTATTTCTGCGCATAACGCGCATAGGGTCCGCTCAAGGTGACGTCGTGTTCGACGGTGACGTCGACGGCAAGGATCGTGCGCGGCTGGGCGACGGTAAGGCCGCCGGCGGTTTCGTTCGCGCCCTGAAGGGAGATGTATGGGTTCTGGGCCGAGACGCCGCCCGAAAGCAGCAGGGCAAATGCCAAAAGTCTGAATTTCATGGTCCGAAAATTTTATTGCGGTTTCACAAATGTAGCTTATTTTCGCGTGCCGTCAAAATTTCAGGTAAAAATCACGGGTCAGGGCGCGGTATTCGGGCGTGTAGCATTCGTGCTCTCCCGTGCCGACGACCAGTTCCGAGACCTCGGGCGCGGCGGCGGAACAATCGGCAGAACGATCGGCGGGGCGGTCGGCGCGGACGAACTCCATCAGCGCCCGTTTGGCCGGGCGGCGGGGCGTGGTGCGCACGTCGGTGCGGCGCACGAGGGCCAGTCGTCCGGCACAGACCGCGAGGAAACGCTCCGCTTCGGCCGTGGGAAGGATGACGGCAAACCGGCCTCCGGGAGCCAGCAGGCGGAGGACGGCGTCGCGCAGGTCGCCGAACGGCAGGTGCACGGCATGGCGGGCCGCGGTGCGCCCCCGATCGGGGCAGGTGAGCGAGTCGACGAAAAACGGCGGGTTGGAGACGATCAGATCGAACGGCTCCGGGGTCTCGAACTCCTGCACGGGGCATTGAGCGAACGCCACCCTGCCGCTCCAGGGCGAAGCGGCGGCGTTCTCGCGGGCCTGCCCGACATCGTCGATGTCGACGCCCGTGACATGCGCCTCCGGGGCGCGCTGGGCCAGCATCAGGGCGATCAGCCCCGTGCCCGTGCCGATGTCGAGCATCCGCCGGTCCTGCGGCCGCACCGCGGCCCATGCACCCAGCAGAACGCCGTCGGTCCCGACCTTCATCGGGCAGCGGTCCTGACGGACCGTGAATTGTTTAAACCGAAACCCGCTTAAGAAGCGGGATTTATGAGTATTATTCATTGTTCATTCAAATAGCCGTCCATGCCTGCGCCGAACAGCGAGAAATCGTACCGCGCAGGATCCTCCGCATCGAATGCGCGCAGGGCGTCCGTCAACTCCTCGACGGCCCGCCAGTCGTTCTGGCGGCGGCCAAGCAGTCCCAGCGCACGCGCCGTCTCGCCGACATGGACGTCCAGCGGCAGGTAGAGGGCCGACATCGGGATACGCCGCCACAGACCGAAATCGACACCCCGGTCGTCGCGGCGCACCATCCACCGCAGATACATGCACAGCCGCTTGCAGGCCGCGCCGCGCTCGACGGACGAAACATGCTTCTCGCAGCGCGGAGCGTGCTCCCCGGCGAAAAACTCGCGCCGGAAGTCGGCCAGCACGGCGGGCATGCTCTGCGCGGCCTCATAGCGCGTCTCGAAGAAATTCCCGATGCCGCCATGGCGCTCCTCCATACGCCGCAGGGCCAGCACGAAATCGCGCAGGTCCCCGCCGTTGAACGTGCGGTGGACGTAGGACGAAAGCAGCGCCAGTTCGCGCTGCGAGGCGTTGCGCACGAAATCCGCCGGAGCGTCGTCCATGAAGTGCATCATGCGGTGGCCACTGCGGACAATGGCCTTACGGTTGCCCCAGGCGATGGTCGCGGAGAAAAATCCCGCGATCTCGCGGTCGGCGCGGTCCGTATAGCGGTGCGGTACCGAAATCGGATCGTCGGCGATGAAGTCGGGGCTGTTGTATTTGTCGTGGAGCGCGTCGAGCAGCTCCTTCAGATCGGTGTTCGTCATGGCGTGCGGAGCATTCGGAGCAAGACATCGGTTTGCGGGATGCCGTAACCCAGTTCGCAGCCGGGAGCTGCGGCCCGCGTGCCGGAAGCGTGCAGCAGTCCGATGAGTTCGCCGCGTTCCATAGGACGGTATTCGAGCAGGCAGGCGCAAAGCCCCGCGATAACCGGCGTCGAAAACGAAGTTCCCGACGGCGAGGCTCCGGCGACGAAATCGGGCTTCACATAGCCGGCATCTTCGCGTCCGACACCACTGGAGCGGGAGCGGGAAACACCGTCGGAATCGCACGAACCGACCGTGATGACCTGCCGGACATCGGCCGGAAAGGAGACATTGCGCCACGCCTTGTCGCCCTCGTTGCCGGCGCTCTGCACGAAAACGAGTCCGGGGCGCGCCGTGAGCAGGCTGTCGAGGTAGCGCGAGAGCGTCGAGGTGCAGCCGTCGAGCATCGCGGGCGTATAGCCGCTGAAATCGTCGAACGTCGTATAGCCCAACGACGAGGAGATCACGTCGACGTCATGCGCCAGGAGCCACTCGATGCCGCGGATCAGCTGCCGCTCCTCGGCGCGAGGCTCCACTTCGGCGCGGTCGGTTTTCGCAAGATAATACTCCGCGCCCCATGCCAGCCCGCGGATCGTATCGCCCGAACGGCCTCCGAGGTTGGTGCAGACCCTCGTGCCGTGATCTGTGGCGTCGTCGAAGAATGCCGTCTCGTCGCCGCCCGTGAAATCGCGCCAGGCGGCGACGTGCAGCCCCCGCGTCCAGCGGTCGGTGCGGAAGCCCCCGAAACCCGCGTCCAGCACCCCGATGCGGACGCCCCGTCCGGAGAGGTTCAGCGAATCGAACGCCCGGGACATCGTCTGCCCCACGGCGCGCGAATAGGTCCGGGAGTAGTCCGAGGTCCACGTCCCGCGCACCTCGCGCACGAGGTCCCACGCACCGTAGGCGGCAAGAGCCGGAAGAAGCAGCCAAAGCAGTTTTTTCATGTTACCGGACCGTTTCGCAGCCGAGGATCAGACCGTCGGACATGGTGATCTTCCGGTCGGCCATTGCGGCGAGGTTTTCGTCGTGGGTGACGATCACGACGGTCTGGCCGAGCCGTTCGCGCAGGTCGAAGAACAGGCGGTGGATCTCGTCGCGGTTGTGCGAGTCGAGGTTGCCCGAGGGTTCGTCGGCCAGCAGCACGGCGGGCGAATTGACCAGCGCACGGGCGATGGCCACGCGCTGCTGCTCGCCGCCCGAAAGCTGTCCGGGCTTGTGGTCGCGCCGCGCCGCGAGGCCCATCATGTCGAGCAGTTCGGAGGCACGGCGTTCGACATCGGCGCGCGGACGCCGGCCGATCAGCCCCGGAATGCAGACGTTCTCGAAAGCCGTGAACTCCGCAAGCAGGTGGTGGAACTGGAACACGAAGCCGATGCGCTCGTTGCGGAACTGCGACAAGGCCCGATCGCCCAAGGCCGAGACATCGCGGCCGTCGATCTCCACGCGCCCGCCGTCGGGACGCGACAGCGTGCCGATGATCTGCAAAAGCGTGGTCTTGCCAGCGCCGCTGGCCCCCACGATGGAGACCACCTCGCCCTGCGCCACGTCGAGCGAAACGCCTTTCAGCACCTCCAGCGTGCCGAAACTCTTGTGTATGTCGGTAGCCCGTATCATTGGCGGAACATATTGAACAGTTTGACCGTGTCCACAGCTTCCCGCACGTCGTGGACGCGGAGTATCGCCGCACCCTGGCGCAGACACTCCCAGCCCAGGGCAACGGTTCCGGCGAGCGATTCGGCGGGAGTGGCGTCGAGGACCTTATAGATCATCGACTTGCGCGAAAGCCCCGCCAGCACCGGGTAACCCAGCGCGCAGAGGCGGTGCAGACCCGCGAGCAATTCGTAGTTCTGCTCCGTGGTCTTGGCGAAGCCGAAGCCGGGGTCGAGGATGATGTTTTCACGCCGGATGCCCGCGGCGAGCATCTCGTCGGTGCGGCGGCTGAAATAGCCGACGACCTCGGTGACGATGTCGCGCCGGTAGTCGGTCTGCGACTGCATGGTTTTCGGATCGCCCTTCATGTGCATGGCGATGTAGGGTACGCCGCAGTCCGCAACGACGGAGAGCATCGCGGGGTCGAGTTCCCCGGCCGAAATGTCGTTGACGACGAGCGGCCCGAACGTTTCGACAGCCTTCGCCGCGACTTCGCTGCGGAACGTGTCGACCGAGACGGTCATGCCGGGCGCCAGCCGACGCACAGTCCCGACGCCCAGCCGGACGCGACGCCACTCCTCGTCGGCGGGGACTTCGTCGGCCCCGGAACGCGAGGAGTAGCCCCCGACGTCGATCAGCTGCGCCCCTTCGGACACGGCTTCGCGGACGCGGCGCTCGACGGATTCGGCCTCCGGAGTGCGGCTGCCGGCATAGAAAGAATCGGGGGTGACGTTAAGAATCGCCATCACCTGCGGCGAGGAAAAATCAATGTTCATGGGCTTCATGGCTGAAAATTCGGTGCAACTCCGCGACAGCGGGTTCAAGGTCGGATTCGAGGATGTTGACAAGGGTGTAGTCGGCCTTCGCGCTCAACGTATCGTCGTCCGTCTGGGCGGCGATACGGAGACGGACCTCCCCGGGTGTGCGCCCGTCGCGGCGGCAGGTGCGTTCGATGCGCAGCGCCTCGGGGGCGAGGACGGCAACCGTGCGGTCGACGCAGGCATCGAACCCCGCATCGAAAAGAAGGGCGCTTTCGAGGATCACGTAGTCGCCCTCCTGCCGTTCGGCCCACACCGCGAAATCGGCCCGGACGGCCGGGTGGACGATGGCGTTCAGGTCGGCGAGGGCCTGCGCCTCGGAGAAGACCCGTCCGGCAAGGTAGGTCCGGTTCAAGGTCCCGTCCGCATAGGCTTCGGCCCCGAAACGGTCCGTGATGCGCCTGCGCAGCTCCGCATCCTCCGTCATCAGCCGTTTGGCCCCGGCGTCGGAGTCATAGACCGCGACGCCCAAACGCGCGAAAAGACGGCAAACGGTGCTTTTGCCGCTGCCGATGCCGCCTGTGATTCCGACCTTCATCATGGGTTACGGGGAACGTCGATTTCGGGAATGTCCCCGATGGAAATGATCTTGATGTCGCTGAACCGCGGCGCAAGGGCGTTTTGCAGCGACTGGGGGTCGATGATGAGTTTACCCTCGTGCCCCTCCTCATACGAACGCTTCGTCTTGAGTTCCGCAAGCGGAATGCGCAGCGTCTTGTTCATGTAGACCCGGTAGCCGAAAAGGTTCGTACCGACGCCCTCGACCACGCAGGTAACCTCGAAAGGCTGTCCGTCGACACTCACCCTCACGGTCTGCTCGGTGGTGTACGTATAGCTCAATTTCGCGATATACCAAAGGATGAACGACGCGACGAGCAGCGCCAGAAAAACCGGCGACACGTAGCGGTGCATCCATTTCAACCAATTTTCCATCATGGGAACCTATAATATCCGTATGACAAAGATAGTGCAAGGCGGGGCAATATCAAATTTATTTTGCACATTGCCGAGCCGCAGCCTGCCCAAGCGGGCGTCTGCTTGCCCGCAAAGATAGTGCAAGCCGGCCGCAATGCCAAATTTATTTGAAAAAACGGACCGCACCGAGAGGTGCGGTCCGTTTTTGTCGGATCGGGAGTCTATCCATTACTTCTCCACGTCGGTCTTGGCGCGCTTCGTCATCAGATCGTAAGCGATCGGCGTCGCGAGGAAGATCGTGGCGGCCGTACCTACGACCACGCCGATGATCAGCGCGAAGATGAAGCCGCGGATCGTCTCGCCGCCGAAGAAGAAGATGGCCAGCAGCGTCACGAGCGTCGTGCCCGAGGTGTT
>ERZ772880.3705-NODE-3705-length-10151-cov-3.719691_pt1 | contig 10151 bp, 8 predicted proteins | sample MGYA00580577_ERZ772880 | MGnify/ENA primary metagenome ERZ772880 (study PRJEB29015, sample SAMEA2737705) | human gut metagenome | biome: human gut; feature: human-associated habitat; material: faeces | place: China | collected 2012 ... | reverse complement strand
CGCCTCGGTCTACGATCTGCTGCGCTCTCTGCCCGATACACTTCGCGCGGCCTGCCATCTGGACGGCCTGCTGGACGCTGTGGGCGGCGTTCTGCCGCTTGCCGAGGCGGGGCTTGGTTGGATCTGCCCGACCCTTCTCGGTCTCGTCATCGGCCTCATCGTCCATTTCGCGAAAAAGCCCCGCACAAATTGAACCTGAAAAACCGCATCCACCGTCGTGGATGCGGTTTTATTTATTCTGTTCCGATCTCGGCGAGCAGCGCCTCCGCGCATCGCAGTCCGTCGACCGCCGCGGACGTGATGCCCCCGGCATAGCCCGCGCCCTCGCCGCAGGGATAGAGGCCCCGCAGCCCGACTGACTGCTTCGTCTCGCCGCGCAGGATGCGCACGGGGCTGGAGCTGCGCGTCTCCGGCGCGGTCAATACCGCGTCCGGACTGGCAAAACCGTGCAGCTTCCGATCCAGCGCCGGGATGGCCTGTTCGAGCACGGATGTGATCCGCTCCGGCAGAACATCGTGCAGATCGCAGAGCGTCACACCCGGCCGATACGTCGGCCGGACACTGCCCAGCGATGTACTAGCCCGGTGCGCCAGAAAATCGCCCGCCAACTGCGCCGGAGCCTGATAATTCGCGCCGCCCGCGCGGAACGCCGCCCGCTCAATTTCACGCTGCCAGCGCATCCCGCCGAGGACATCCTTCTCTGGAAAATCCTCCGGTGTGAGCGTCACGAGCAGCGCCGCGTTCGCGTTCTCGCCGTCCCGCGCAAAGTCGCTCATCCCGTTCGTCACCACGCCGCCTTCCTCGCTCGCCGCGGCGACGACGTGCCCGCCGGGGCACATGCAGAACGTGTAGGCCGACGTTCCGTCCGGAAAACGCACATTCAGCTTATAGTCCGCCGCACCGAGCCGGTCTGCAAACGCGCCGTACTGGCTTTTGTTCACCATCTCCTGCCGGTGCTCGATGCGCACGCCCATTGAAAACGCCTTCGGCTCCATCGGCACGCCGCTTTGCAGCAGCGTCTCGAACGTGTCGCGCGCACTGTGCCCGATCGCCAGAATGGCATGGCGGCACGGGAGCGTGTACATTTCTCCCCTTTCACAGACCTCCAGCCCGGAGAGCGCACCATCCTCCCGCAAAAATCCCGTGGCCTGTGCGCCGAAGCGCACCTCGCCGCCGAGTGCGAGGATACGCCGCCTCAGATTCTGCACCACGGTCAGCAGCGCATCGGTGCCGATGTGCGGCTTCGCATCGTAAAGGATGGACTCGTCTGCGCCCGCCGCCGCAAACTGCTCCAGGATCCACTGGATGCGCGGGTCGTTGACGCCGGTGTTGAGCTTCCCGTCGGAGAATGTTCCTGCGCCGCCCTCGCCGAACTGCACATTGCTCGCCGGATTGAGCGTCCCGGTTTCCCAGAACCGCCGCACCGCCTCGTGCCGCGCGGCGGCGTCCTGCCCGCGCTCGAGCACGATGGGCCGCAGCCCGGCGAGCGTGAGCGCGAGCGCCGCGAACATCCCGCCAGGCCCAAACCCGATCACCACCGGCCGTTCGTCCGTCTGCGCCGCGCGAGGCGGCTCATATATAGTTGTGACCGCGATGGCCGCCTTCGGATTCCGGGCCATCTGCAAGATCTTCTCTTCCTTCCCGTCGACCGTCACGTCGACGGTGTAAATCACACGCACGTCCTGCTTTTTCCGCGCGTCGACCGAGCGGCGATGGATGCGCAGCTCCGTGATTTTATCCGGAGCAAGGCGCAATGCCTTTGCCGCCGCACACAGCAGCGCCGCCCGGCTGTCCGCTCCGGGGGTGAACGTCAGATTCTGAATTCGGATCATGCGTCCTCCCCGCCCTTCCCGAGCTTACCAGCGACATATCCGCTCGACCATGCCCATTGCAGGTTGAATCCGCCGCAGTCCCCGTCGATGTCCAGCACCTCGCCCGCCGCGAACACGCCGGGCGCGATCCGGCTCTCGAGCGTATCCGCGCGGAATTCCGAAACCAGCACACCGCCCACCGTCACCTGCGCATTGTCGAAGCCTTTCACGCCCGTGACATTGAGCGGAAACGCCTTTACGAGTTTACATAAGTCATCTATTCGTGCATCGCTGACGCTGTCGAGCGGCTCCGCCATCGCAATGCCAGCCCGCTTGAGCACCGTCTTTCCAAGACGCGACTGCAAACTCCCGGAAAACAGTTCTTCCGCCGGAAGCTGCGGGAACCGTTCGCGCCGCTCCCGCAAAAACGCCGCCAGGGCCTCCGCCGGATAGTCCCGGAAGAGGTCAAGCACGAGCGTCAGCCCTTCCCCGCCGGTCGACGCGGCGCGCGAGAGTTCAAACGCAACCGGCCCGCTCACGCCAAACTCCGTGAATTGCAGCTCTCCCGCTGTCTCCTGGATCACGCGCCCGCCGCGCCGCAGCGCGACACGGCAATCGGCGCGGACGCCTTTGAGCGCTTTGACCCACGTCGGGTCGGTCTCGATCTGCGTCAGGCACGGATAGAGCGCCGTGCAGGAATGGCCGAGCTGTCCGAGCAGAAAATAGCCGGACTTCACGCCGCCGAGGCGCTTGCCCGCGCAGCCACCACAGCAGACGATCAGCTTATCGCCGAAATACTTCTCCCCCGTCGCAGAAACGGCTTCATAGCCGCGTGCCTTTTTCTTGACCTCGATCACATCGCACGACGGCACGACCGTCACGCCGCGCAGCTCCACCGCGAAGCGCAGCACATCGAGCACGCTCGACGCCTGATCGCTCAGCGGATAGACCTTGCCGTCCGCCTCTGCCACGGTCAAAAGTCCCAGTGCACGAAAATAGTCCAGCGTCCGCTGCACGCCGAAGCGTTCCAGCGCCGGTTTTACGAACTCCGGTGCAGCCCCATGATAGCGCGAAGCGTCCGCGCCGAGATTCGTCAGGTTGCAGCGGCCATTGCCCGTGGCCAGCAGCTTGCGGCCCACGCGGCCCTGCCGCTCGAGCAGCATCACGCGGTTCGAGCCGTCCTCCGCCGCGCTCAGCGCGGCCATCATTCCGCTGGCCCCGCCGCCAATGATCAAGACTTTCATACGTTTCCTCGCTATTTCGTAATGTTCTCTTTTTATTATAATCCATTTCATTGGGCTTGCCAAGCGGCAATTCGGCTGGTACAATACATTGCGAACGAACGTATAAAGGAGGCCCCGCCATGGACAGACGCGAACAGATCGCGCACCTTGCCGCGACGCGCGAGGAAGAAATGCTGCTCGTGCGCGTGTGTGAAAAGCTGGATACCGCCGTGCAGCGGGACATCCCGGCGGCGACGAATTTCCTCTCGAAGCGGGAACAGATGCTCGTTTGCGAGGTGCTGCGCGGCGCGCCGATCCGCTTTTTCGGCGGGCTTTCCACGGCGGAGCGCGAGATCAGCTGCTACCTGCCGGACTATCTGGACGAGGATTGGCTGACGGGCGAGGATGGTCCGGTCGCCGCCGTGCGCGCCGCTTTTTTTGAGCGCGACTCGCTCTCGCACCGCGATTTTCTCGGCGCGCTGATGGGCTGCGGCATCAAGCGGGAAACCGTCGGCGATATCTACGTAGCCACGGGCCGCTGCGACTTTCTCGTCACGCGCGACATCCTGCCCTACGTCCTGCAAAACCTGACGGACGCAGGCCGGACGCGGCTGCATCTCGAGCAGATCCCGCTCTCCGCGCTCGAAGCGCCGGAGCAGAAGACGAAGCAGATCCGCGGCACGGTCTCCTCCCTGCGGCTCGACGGTGTCGTGGCCGAGGGCTTCGCGCTCAGCCGTTCGCGCGCAGCGGAGGTCATCGCTGCGGGCAAAACGGAGCTGAATTACACGCTCTGCACCAAGCCCGACCGCCTCGTTGCCGAGGGCGATGTGATCTCGGTGCGGGGACTTGGTAAAATGCGGCTGGAGGCCGTCGGCGGAAACACGAAAAAAGGGCGGATCTCCATTGAGATCTGCCGGTACATCTAGGAGGCTACTATGGACAAATCCAGAATCGAACGCATCAACGAGCTGGCCCGCAAGGCCAAGGCCGAGGGTCTGACGGAAGAAGAGATCCTTGAGCGCGACCGGCTGCGGCGCGAGTATATCGCGGCATTCCGCGAAAATCTCGTCGCAGAGCTGGAGAACACCTACATTGTCGACGCCAAGGGCAACAAGCACAAGCTGAAGTCCAAGGCCGAAAAGCAGGCGGATAAAATTCTGAGATACCCGAACTGAGATGCAGATCACAAACTTTTCCTTTCTCTTCCTGTTTCTGCCGCTGGCGCTGCTGCTCGCGTTTCTGACGCGGAAGCATCTGCGCACACAGAATGCCGCGCTGCTCGCGCTGAGCCTCGCGTTCTACGCCTGCTCCGGGCTGCGCGGGCTGTCCGTACTGCTTGCGCTGAGCTTTGCGGTGTGGCTGCTGGCGCGGCTGCGCGGGCGCGGCTGGCAGACGCTCGGCATCGTGGTCTGCATTGCGGCGCTCTGCTATTTCAAGTATACCGGCTTTCTGACCGACAACTGGAACCGGCTGACCGGCCTGAACGCCGTGATCCCGATGGTCGCCGCGCCGCTCGGCGTCTCGTTTTTCACGTTCCTCGCCATCAGCTATCTGGCGGACGTCCGGCGGGGCACGATCCCGGCGGAGCGGAGCTTTGGCTGTCTGCTGCTCTATTTCACGTTCTTCCCCAAGGCCGCGCAGGGTCCGCTGATGCGCTATGACGGCCTTGCGCCGCAGCTTGCGCAGCGCAGAGCCGATCTCCCGACCGGCATCGAACGTTTCATCCTCGGCCTCGGGAAAAAGGTTCTGCTGGCCGAAGCGGCAGGCAAGATCGCCTCGCAGGTGTTCGTGCTGTCCGCCGTGGCGCTGACGCCGGGGAAAATGTGGCTCGGCGCGATTTGCTATGCGCTGCAAATTTTCTTCGACTTTGCGGGCTACACCGACATGGCCCTCGGCCTTGGCCGGATGTTCGGCTTCGCGCTGCCGGAAAACTTCAACTACCCCTATCTGGCCGATTCCGTCACGGACTTCTGGCGGCGCTGGCACATGACGCTCTCGCAGTGGTTCCGCGACTATGTCTATATCCCCCTCGGCGGCAACCGCAGGGGCAAAGCGCGGCAGATTCTGAATCTCTGCATCGTCTGGCTGCTCACGGGACTCTGGCACGGGAGTGCGTGGACATTTGTGGCGTGGGGCGCGTGGTACGCGGCGCTGCTGATTCTGGAGAAGCTGTTTTTGGGCCGCTGGCTGCAAAAGGCGCCGAAGATCCTCCGCCATATCTATGCCCTGCTCGCCATCCTGATCGGCTGGATCATCTTCAACAGCCCGAGTCTCGGCGCGGCAGGCAAATATCTGCGCGCGCTCTGCTTCCTCGGCGAGGGGACGGGCGCGGACGCGCCGTTCTTCCTGCTGACGCTGCGGCAGTATGGCTTGCAGCTGGCGGCCGCGCTGGCGCTCTGCACCCCAATCGGCAAGCGGCTGCTGGAACAGCTGGAAGGCAGCACGGCGGGCCGCTGGATCAAGCTGCTCCTGCTCGGCGCGGTCTTCGCGCTGTCGCTGCTGGCGATGACGGGCTCCACGATGCAGGCATTCATCTACGCGCAGTTTTAGGAGGTGCGGCCATGAACCTGACAAAGAAACTGCTGTGCCTCGGCTTTCTGCTCGTGCTGGTGCTCGTGCCGCTGCTGACGGCCTATGGCGTACTGACCAACCCCACCGGCTGGTCTGCACAGGAAAACCGCGCCCTCGCGGGCAAGCCGGAGGTTTCTGCCGCCGCGCTCTGGACGGGAGACACCGCCGCGCAGACCGAAGATTTTCTGACAGACCACCTCTACAAACGCAACGCCATTCTGAAATTCGGCGTCTGGTTCCAGATGCGCGTGCTGCACCGGCCCGTGGTGGAGGATGTGGTGCTCGGTTCGGAAGTCCTGCTCCCGGTGGCGGAGATCGCGGATTACCGCGTTGGAAAGCTCGAAAAGCGGGCAGACGCGATGGCTGAGAGTCTCGCGGCCATTCAGGCCGCGACCGAGGATGCAGGCGGGCAGTTCTGCTACGTCCTCGTCCCGGAGCAGCGCTCGGCCCTGCGGGACCACTACCCGGACTGGATGGAAAACCGCGCCGCACAGTATGACGCCACACGCGCGGCCTTCACCGCCGCGATGGAGGCGCACGGCGTTCCCCTGCTCGACCTGACGGAGACCTACCGCACCGTGGACGATCTCACGGAATACTATTCCACGGTCGACCATCACTACACCCTCAAAGGAGCGGCGCTGGCCTATCAAACGGTCTGCGATGCGCTGGAGCTGCCATTCGTGCAGCCAGATATACAGGTCACAGCTCAAGCCTTCCTCGGTACCTACAACCGGAAATTGTACGGCCTGTCCCCTGTCTCGGAGCAGTTCCAATCTGATTTTTCGGAGTCCATCCCCTATTCCCGCTGGGACAACGGCGAACGCACCGACCGCCCCATGATCGACGCCTCCGGCGCGGAAGCCTATTACACTGCCTACATGGGCGGCGACATGGGTGAAACCATTGTCCAGACCGGCCGGCCGGAGCTTGGAAAGATCCTGATCGTCGGCGATTCGTTTACAAACGCCTTTGAAACGCTCTGTTATCGCAGCTTTGGCGAGATGCGGAGCCTCGATTTCCGGCACTACTCTGAAAAATCGCTCACCGAGTACATTCAGGACTATCAGCCGGACGTCGTCCTCGTCATGCGCGATGATCTCACCTGCCTGAACACCGGCGGCAACGGTTCTCTGGAATAACCATACAATAAACGCCTCTCTGCAACATGCAGAGAGGCGTTTTGCTGTCTTATTCAGAACGTTGCGACCTCGCGCTCCGCCGCGCTGGCCGGGGCGACGGTCAGCGCCGTCAGGATCGGGCCAACGCCCTTGTAGAGCGGATGGCGCTGCACCGTGACCTTCGCTGTCACCTGAACCCACGACCGGGGCTTGAGGCCCTCGCTGCCGACAAATTTGCACGGCAGGCCCATAAACGTGATATCCGCCTCACAGCAGGTCATCACGAAGCGGCCGGGCGCGAACATGCCCTCCTTCTCGCGGCGCAGACGCGCGACCTGCCCCTTGAACGAGACGGTCTTGCCGTCGTACTTCTTCGGCTCTTCGGTGATGTCGCGGTAGAACAGGGCGTAATCCTCGTCCTTGATCTCGATGACGCTCGCGTTGATGTCGAACGGCAGCGGGTCGACGATCTCGTCGAACTGGCTTGTGCCGTCGGTGTATTCGTACATAATATCGATCTTCCGGTTGACCGCCCGGGCGATCTTGTGGAACGGCATGATGTCCGCTCCTGGCGTCATCCGGTTGAACACGACCAGCTCCGCACCCATCAGCTTGTCCACGACCAACTGGCGCATATTGGCATTATAACCCTGGAATGTCTGCGCATCAGCAAACATGACCTCCTGCGCGATCACCCACGAATCCGGCGTTTTCATGTAGAAATCCGCCGCCTGGCGCATGCCGTTCAGCTCGGCCACGACGCGCTCGGCGTTGTGCTTCCTGCGCAGCCCCTCGAGAAATTCCGGGCTGAGCTCATCGTAGTCCGGCGTCTCGAGATAGACGTTCTGGCTCGGGTAACGGGAGAGGTCATATTCCTCCTCGCCCTCTTCGAGCACGAGCAGGAGCGTCTTCTCGCCGGAGTTGAAGCGCGGATCTTCCAGCGTCTCCTGAATGAATTTCGTCTTGCCGGACTCCAGAAAGCCGGTGAAGACATACATTGGGATCTGTTGCATCGTCTGCTCCTCAGTGCGCCGTGCCGAACAGCTCGGCCACGGCCTGTTCGTTCAGCTTCGAGCCGATCACGCAGATGCGGCCCGTGACCATCGCGCCGCCCTCGCGGATATCCGGCTCGCCCGGGACGTAGTCAAAGTGAATCCACTTGCCGCCCTCGGCGTTCGCCACATAGCCCTTGCAGCGCAGCACCATGCCGTATTTCTCCGCGTCCTCGAGCGCTTTCAGGCAGCCCTCGATCTCGGCCTTGGTAAATTTCTTGTGCGTCTCCTCACCCCAGCTGACGAACACCTCGTCGGCGTCGTGTCCGTGGTGATGGTGGTGATGATGGTGGTGCTCGCCGTCCTCGTCATGGTGATGGTGGCAGCAGCAGTCGGGATCGTCACACTCATCGTCATCATCGTGATGATGGAGTTCGTGCTCGTCCTCGTCATCGTCGTCATGATGATGGTGATGATGTTCATGCTCATCCTCGTCCTCGTCATCATCGTCGTCATGATGGTGATGATGGCAGCTGCAATCCGGGTCGTCGCACTCGTCGTCATCGTCGTCGTGATGATGATGGTGGTGCGCCTCTTCTTCCATTTTCTCGAGTTCGAGCGCGATGGAGGTCTTCTTCTCCATGGCCTCTTCGATCTGTGCCCCGGTCAGCTCCGGCCACGGCGTGGTAACGATCACGGCGTCGTGATTCTTCTCGCGAATCAGGTCAACGCAGGCGTCGAGCTTGGCCTCGGGCATGCCATCCGTGCGGGAGAGGATGATGGTGTTGGCCGTCTCAATCTGGTTGTTGTAGAACTCGCCGAAGTTCTTCATGTACATTTTGCACTTCGTCGCGTCCGCTACGGTGACAAAATTGCCGAGCTTCACTTCGTCATTCGTCACGCGCTGCACAGCCTTGATGACGTCCGACAGCTTGCCGACGCCGGACGGCTCGATCAGGATGCGGTCGGGCGCGTACTCGGCCACGACCTTCTCCAGCGCCTTGCCGAAGTCGCCCACGAGCGAGCAGCAGATGCAGCCGGAGTTCATCTCGTTGACCTGAATGCCGGCGTCCTGCATGAAGCCGCCGTCAATGCCAATCTCGCCGAACTCGTTTTCGATGAGGACGATCTTTTCACCCTGATAGGCCTCACGGATCATCTTTTTAATGAGCGTGGTCTTGCCCGCGCCGAGGAATCCGGAGTAAATGTCAATGGTAGTCATGAATTTTCTGCTTCCTTTCCAAACGAAGGCCGCAAAGCGGCATTCGGCTGTTATTTCATCCTATATTATACCACCCGTGTAAAGTCCCTGCAAGAAATTTTCGATTTCTTGACCGGAAATTCACATAGGCTCCGCTTTTTCGTTACAAACTGTTTTCAATTGTGGCGAAACTTTGAATTTTGGAAAAGAACTGGAAAAATCCTTGCTTTTTTCGGGGTAAGTGTTATACTGTTAGCGCAGAATTATGACTTCTGGGGTGATGAAAATGAAGCGTCCCTTTTCGCTCCGCCGAGTGGTAAAGGAATGGAACCGTGAAAATATTCTCCGTTTTTTGGGCTATATCCTTGCTGCGTTCGTCATCAATTTGGCGCTTGAATGCCTGTCGCGCAGGTCCTTCGGCGATGGCCTGCACTATATGGTGACGCGACCGTGGCAGTTTTTTTATGACTCTCTCATTATTTTATTCACGCTGTCTCTCTCGCTGCTGTTCCGCAAGCGCAGCTTCTGCTTCCTGCTGTTCGCCGCTGTTTGGATCGGGCTTGGCCTTGCCAACTGCATCCTGCTCGGCTTCCGCGCCACGCCGCTGACTGCGCCGGATATCTGGCTGCTGTCGTCCGTGCGGGACATCATCGAGATCTATATGAGCCAGCCGGTGCTGATCCTCCTGATGCTGGGCATCGCGGCCCTCATCGGCGTGATCGTCCTCCTGTGGCTGCGCGCGAAGAAGACGCGCCCGTCCTATTATTTCGCTGCCGTGCAGGTCCTGCTCTGCGGCGTGATCCTCGCGGGCTTTACGGTCGCCTTCCTCCGCAGCGGGACGCTGGCCTCGCATTTCCCCAATCTGCCGGATGCCTACGACTCCAACGGCTTTGCCTACTGCTTCTCCGCCAGTGCGGTGACGCAGGGCATCAGCGAGCCGGACGGCTATTCGCAGGAAGCGATCGACGTGCTCCTCAGCGAGCAGGACGACCTGCCTGACGACCGGGTGCGCACGCCAAATTTCATCTTTGTGCAGCTCGAGTCATTCTTTGACGCGAATTATCTGAAGGACCTGACATACGGCGAAAATCCGGTCCCAAATTTTGAGCGGCTGAAGGAGACGTGCTCCAGCGGCCTGTTCTATGTGCCGTCCATCGGCGCGGGCACGGCGAACACCGAGTTCGAGGTCCTCTCCGGCATGAATCTCGACCATTTCGGCGTCGGGGAGTATC
>ERZ772880.3702-NODE-3702-length-10161-cov-5.806353_pt1 | contig 10161 bp, 8 predicted proteins | sample MGYA00580577_ERZ772880 | MGnify/ENA primary metagenome ERZ772880 (study PRJEB29015, sample SAMEA2737705) | human gut metagenome | biome: human gut; feature: human-associated habitat; material: faeces | place: China | collected 2012 ... | reverse complement strand
TGAATTTCTTGTTCGTCATAAGATTCGCTCCTTTCGTTCTGCACACAAAAGATACTATAAAACGTATCTATTCGTGGATAAATGTCCGCATTGATCTACAGCTATCATATAACATATAAAATGAAAAAAGTCAATAAAACTGTCGATAAAAAGCAAATTTCAGCGGGATGCTAAAAAATAAAAAGGAGAAATATGCAGTTTGCATGAGAGCAACTCCAACTGAGTTGCACAACAGGTATGGTTTTGAGATGCTTCTGAAACGCTATTGAAACGCAGGAAAGATCCAGCCTGCGGGCCCGGGATATTCACTGCCTGCCGGGCCGGTTCCGGGCAACAACAAAGCCCCCGGAGAACTCTCCGGGGGCTTTGCTGTTGTGTGCGAGGAACAACGGGTTTTCAGGCCCGTTGGGGGTTGGCTTTTAGTGCTTGCTCTTGGCAAACAGGCTGGTGAAGGCACCGGCTACGGTGAGGGCCATGCCGCTCAGGGCCATGGCCAGAGCCGCCGTCCAGTTCACGCCGGTCTTGGGCAGGGCGGCCACGGTGCTGTCCGGGGTAGCATCCTGCACAGAAGGATTGGTGGGGTTCTCCGGGTTCGCGGGCGTCTCGGCTTCGTCCGGGGTGGCGTCCTGCACGGGAGGCGTGGTGGGGCCCTCCGGGCTGGCGGGGGTGTCCGGGGTGTCAGGCGTTTCGGGTGTAGTGGTTTCGGTGCGGCTGTCGGTGGTGATCTCTACTTCGTCCTTGCTGGCGGTGTAGGTGTATTCGTAGTCTGCAGTGCCGTGACGGACGACAGTTTCTTCTTTGTGGGCGCTTTCGGCATCTACACTGGCATCCTGCGTGGAACGGTAGGTATAAGACAACGTTCCATCGACCTGTTCGCCGGTGCGCTCGGTGGTCTGCTGCGCAGCTTCCTTCCAGGTCTCGTGGGTCGCAGTACCCAGGGCGGAGTAATTCACTCGCGAGCCGGAGACGGTGGTGGTATAGTTGTAGCGGCCGCTGACTCCGCTGCCGGTATCGGCTTTCTGTGCGGAATCGGTGATGGTCAGGTGGTTGTTGGTCAGCGTGGTGGCAGGCAGAATGCGGGACACGGTGATGGTCTTTTTGCCCTGTGCCACAAAGGTCTTGTCGTCTACCTGACGGAAACCGGTCAGTCCAAGGTCGTAGCCGCCGCAGTAGGCATCAGGATTGAAATACTTGTTCGATAAGCCGTACATCGCCTGATTCCAATTGTGGGCATTGGTGCAGGTGTTGCTGTCGTAGGACAGGTAACCGTAGGAAATCAGCTCGCTCTTGTTCAGATAGATGCGGTAAGAAGCGTTTCTTTCCGTCTGCTGATGCTCATGTTCGGTCGTGTAGAAGGTCACGATGGAAGCATCGGCATAACCCTCCGCCTGAAGCTTCTTCAGAAGGGCTTCGGCCTGCTCCTTCGTAAGCTCAGAAGTGCTGTCCTCCAGCTTGTACTGGTTGTAGGCCACCGTACCGGACACCTTGTAATAGGTGCTGGCAGTGGGGTGGTTGTTGCGGACATTCCAGTTCAGCTTGTCGCCGTCACTGAAGCTGGTGCGGGCATATTCATAGCGATCCATGGGGATGTCGTAACCGATCTTATCCTGCAGGTTGACCACGCTGGTGCCCTGGCTGTCAATGAGCTTATCCAGATCGTCGCTGTATTCCAGTTTCTTGTCCACCAGAACACAGTCGGTCTGGCTGACGTTGCCGTCAGCGTCCTTCAGCAGGTCGGCCTTGGTCGTTGCGTTCAGCTCCAGATGCTGGATGTAGTTGCCATCATAGGACAGATACTCTTTCTTTTTGGTGGCGAAGATACCCGTGTCAGGCTTGCCGTACAGGTTTTTGTTGCTGTACTCCGGGTGCGAAACGTCCATGTCGCCCGTATAGCTCTTGCCGGCAGCGTCGGCCTCTGCCTTTTCTTTTTCCAGCAGGGCTTTCAGCTCCTCACGGGTCAGGCGGGTGAAGTCTGTGGTTTCACCGACCTTGTGGAGAATCTCGATGATCTCTTCCTTCGTGGTCGAAAGCGTCACCTGATAGCCACCCACATCCAGCATCTCGCCGTCCTGCAGGTCCTTCTGCATCTGCTGGATCTTTTCCAGCAGCTCCGCCTGATCAGCATCGGTGGTGACCGTGCCTTCGGTGGTGAGAACGGTCTCGATCTTCAGCTGACTGCCATAGCTGACCTGGTACTGCTTGCCGTCCTTGGTAAAGGAGGCAACGCCGTCTTTCACGGTGATGGCAGTGTCATCCACGCCATAGCACTCGGCCAGCTTGGCCAGGGCCATGTCTTCACTCAGGTTGCCGGGCTCAACGGTGATGGTGTAGGTGGTCTTGACGCCGTTTTCATCGGTCACCGTTTTGGTGTAGCTGTTGCTGCCGACCCGGACTAGATCGTCATAGGTGACATTGTTCTTCTTGTCCACGATGGTATAGGTCAGGCTGCCGCTTTCGTCCTTGCCGGAGGAAAGCGTCCACTGGTCGTCAACCTGCTCTTCATTATGGATCTCGCCCAGATCCCAGGCCTCCCAGGTCACTCTGGTGAAGGACTGGCTGTTGATATTGGTCTTTCCGTCAACAGGCGCATAAGACGGCAGATTCGAATCCGGAACCTCAACGCTTTCGTAAGACAGCTTAATGGTCTTGCCGTCGGTGGTCTGGTATTCAATGATGCGGCCGGTATCATCATACTTGATGGAACCGGCAACGGCGTTTTTCGGAGCGGTCTTGAAGTCCACGCCAAGGCCATAGAGGGGGCTGTCCTTGGTGATGGTGGTATAAGCACCGTTGGCATCTGTGGTGGCATTGCCGGAGACAAAAACACCGCTTTCGATCAGAGTGCTCTTGTGATCCGTCTTTCCGTCGGCATCCGCCACGATCTCTTCGGTTCCAACATGGATACCATCCATAAAATAGCCGGCGCCCTTATATCCTGCCCCTGAGACACTGCTCGGTTTGTCATTATAAACAAAATTGTAAGTAAAGGTATACTTCTTGCCATCCGAAGCAGTATAAACGTAGGTGCGATTCAGAACATCTTTGTTTGCACTGATGTTCTCCTTGGGAAAGGAAACATCCTCATCAGTGAGGGTCAGGGAAGCGGGATCCACCTTGGTGCCAGTGCAGGCTTCGATCGCGTCTGCCAGAGCCTTCTGCAAAGCAGCCTTCTTGGCGCGGAGCTCGGCATCCTCCAGCGTGCCGTTATCCTTGGACAGCTGATTGTCGGCATCGGTCATAGTGACAGAAATCTGGACCTTTTTCAGCAGCTGCGAGGCATCATCGTAGCTGATCTCGCAGGCTTCGCCGTTGACCACCTTGCAGACCTTGCCATCCTTGACGGTGAAGGTGCCGTTGCCGGGATTGCTGTTCAGCAGTTTGGCCAGTTCATCGGCGGACATATCCTTGACCTGTGCGTCGGCGTACTCGCTCGTCTCGTGATAAACGATCTCATAGGTCTTGCTGCCGTCCTTCACGGTGATAACCTTATCGCCAGCAGCATTGGTGCTCTCGGTCTTGTCCTGTTTCTGGAGCAGTTCGTCCAGATCCACAGAGAAGGTGTTGTTGTCCTTGTCCGTAAAGGTCAGCGTTTTGTCCGTTTTGTTGGGCAGCGTCACGTCATCCTGCTTCACTTCAGCGCTTCCGGTGTGCTCGCTCTTTTTAACGTCCACCTTCAGGGTAGTGTCCACCGTGCGGGTGGCCTTGTTGCCGGTCACGGTGATGTACACAGTTTGTTCGCCGGCAGAAGTACGGATGCTTTTGGTCAGGGTGTAGCTGCCATCGTCGTTCTCGGTTTTGGTGTAGTCAGCTTCCAGGAGCTTGGCAAGATCTTCGCCGGTCATCTCAAGGTCGGTGTCTTCCGTGTGTTTGGTCAGGGTGTAGGTCTGGCGGTCGCCGTCTTCTTCCATGCTGCCCACGGTGTAGCCGTTGAACGAGGTGCCATTGACGGTGTCCCACTTCAGTTTTTCCTGATAATCCTTGCCCAACTCCTGCTTCAGGTCAACCTCTTTGCCATCGGTCACAAAAATCTCCTTGGTGTCTGCGGTAACTGTGCCGGTGGTTGTGTTGGTTGTAGTCTTATCAGCAGTGTGAGAAGTCTCGTAGCGGTTGGTCACAGAACCGTCCGGGTTGACAGTGCTGTCTACCAGCTTTTCAGAGTCCGGGCTGGTGGGTGTGATGGTAGTTTCCTGTTCGGTGCGCTCCTCCTTGGAGGCAGTGCCGATGATCTTGCCCTCGGCGTCCTTGACCGGTTCGGAGATGTCCGCATCGGGAGCTTCGATGCCCTTGCCTTCCTCGGTGGTCTCGCCTGCTTCAGGAGTTTTAGCAGAACCCTCGGAATCCTTGCCTTCTCCGGCAGTCTCGCCAGAAGCGGCTTCGGTGCTCTTATCCATCTCCTTTTGGACGATAGGACCGGAGGATTCCTCCGATTTGACGGTGCCGTCCTCATTATAGGTGAACTCGCGGTCGGTGTACTCGACATCGGTCGTGATTTTCTTGTCCTCAGTCTCCTGGTCCTCCAGAATGCCCTCGGCGTTTTTGTGCTCCTGGTTTTCTACGGGAGCAGTGTTTGCACTTTTAGAAGCCTGTTGTGCAGGAGTTTCTGCTTCGGAACGTTCTTTGTTCTCTACAGGGACTGCGTTTTCAGGGGTCTCAGCGTTGGCGGCCAGAGGGGTGGCTGCCACACAGGCGGTCAGGGCCAGAGCCATGGCGGCTTTTTTGAATTTCTTGTTCGTCATAAGATTCGCTCCTTTCGTTCTGCACACAAAAGATACCATAAATTGTATCTATACGGAGATAAAACAGAGCAATAAACTCTGCTTATGGTATACTATTTTATGGCTGCACTGTCAATAAGTTCACAGAAATACGCGGATAATTGGCAAAATGCAAAAAAAATGCAGCAAGATTTTACGCAGAATGCAGAGAGAGGTACGCTATTGTTGCACTGTTGAAATGGTCTTGATACGCATTGGAATTTCTTGTTGTAGAACGCAGAAAAGCCGCTGCCCGGTGTGCCGGGCAGCGGCTTTGAAAAATGCAAAGAAGGTGCGGTGCAGTGTGGTCAGCGCAGCTGATCGTTCAGCCAGGCGGCAATGTCGGCAAACACTTCCTGCCGGTTGGTCTCCACCAGCAGTTCGTGCCGGGCGCCGGGGTACAGCTTGCAGCGGATGTTCTGCACGCCTGCGGCCTTCAGGCTCTGGATGGCGCGCAGCACGCCCTTGCCCTGGTCGCCCACTGGGTCGGCGGTGCCGGCCAGGAACAGCAGGGGCAGGTCCTTGGGCATCCGGGCCAGAAAAGCCGGGTCGTGCAGGCGCAGGATGCCGCTGAACATGCTGTAGTAGGCGTTGAGCGTAAAGGTAAAGGTGCAGCGCTCGTCGGCCAGGTACTTGTCCACCTCGGCGGCGTCGCGGTTGAGCCAGTCGTGGGTGGTGCGGCCCTCCAGCCCCTTGTTGTAGCCCATGAAGGACAGGTTGGCCACCAGCTTGCTGCGGTACTGCCAGCCGTGCACGGCCGCCAGCGCCCGGCAGGTGCTGCGGGCAAACTGCACCAGCGCTTTGGGCTGGTGGCCGGTGCCCATGATGATGGCACCGCTCAGTTCCTGCCCGTATTCGCACAGGTACTGCCGGGCATAGAACGAGCCCATGCTGTGCCCCAGCAGAAAGTACGGCACACCGGGGTAGCGCTCCTTGGTGCGCAGGGTCATGGCGTGCAGGTCGTCCAGCACGGCACGGTTGCCGTCCGGCTCGGCAAAGTAGCCGTAGTCGGCCTTGGTGCGGATGGACCCGCCGTGGCCCAGGTGGTCGTGGCCGACCACCACGATGCCCTGCCCGGCCAGATACTCCGCCAGCGGCTTGTACCGGTCGATGAACTCCACCATGCCGTGGGACAGCTGCAGCACCGCCCGCACCTCGCCCTCCGGCTCACAGCAGAACGCGTGCAGGGTGCGCCCGGGCACGGTGGAAGGGACAGTAAAATCGGTCATGCGGCTCATGGACGCAGGCCTCCTTTTGGTTCTGGTTTACAGCGCGCCGATCTTGCGGCGGCAGGCGGGGCAGATGCAGTACCCGGCAAACTGGATGGCGTTGGCGTCCACGTCGCCGCAGAAGTCGCAGCTGCCGGCGGGGCGGTGCTTCTTGAGCACGATGGTGTCGCCATCCACAAAGATCTCCAGCTTGGTGTCCCCGTCCAGATGCAGGGTGGTGCGCAGCTCCTTGGGCAGGACGATGCGGCCAAGCGAGTCGATGCCGCGGACGATCCCGGTGCTTTTCATAGGTATCATTCTCCTTCAACGTTTTCTCCATACAGGCAGGCAGCTGGCACAACAGGAAAATTGTGCCAGCACCGTTTGAAACTAGTATACAAAAAAATACAGCCTTCGTCAATGATTGCGGGCGATTTCGACAAAATGTCCCGCCTTGTGTCCCAAAAACCGCAGCTTCGCACAAAACACGTTCCTCCGTTGACAAATCGCAGCAGAACAGGTAAACTAAGACGTAGCTATCCGCATTTTTTGCATGAGTATAAAAGGAGCGTTTTTCTATGCCGAGCAACAAAGTCCGCACCCGTTTTGCCCCCTCGCCCACTGGCTATATGCATGTGGGCAACCTGCGCACTGCGCTGTATACCTATTTAATGGCAAAGCACGAGGGTGGCACCTTCATCCTGCGCATTGAGGACACCGACCAGGGCCGCTATGTGGAAGGTGCTGTGGACGTGATCTACAACACTCTGCGCGAGACCGGCCTGCTGTGGGACGAGGGCCCTGACGTTGGCGGCCCTGTGGGCCCCTATGTGCAGAGCGAGCGCATGGGCATGTTCAAGCAGTATGCCGAGCAGCTGGTCAAGATCACGCGTGAGCACGGGGAGTGGTTCGAAAAGAACGGCTTTCAGATGATGGCCGTGTATCACCCCGCGGCACTGCTGCGCGATCCGCGCCGCAGGCCCGAGTCGTTTGAGGATTTCAAGGGCTTACAGCAGAAGATCAATGAGCTTTGCGAGCACACCCATGCCGTTTCCTAATGTAAACAACATGCTTTTCGGTGCTGTGCCCTGCCAAATTCCTACATAAATGGTGTTTTTTGGATAAAAATGCTATTGACGGCCATTTTTGTGTGTGCTATATTACTACCATCCTTTTTGAAAGGACTTGGAGCTTGAGTGATGAAGACTGTTGTAAGCAACGTTGCATATCGCTTTTACTATTACTCTTACTTTTACTTTAAGGACAAGGTAAGAGCGATTTGTGATGCCCGTAGCTGAAAGGTCTTTCGAACCAACACTTGAAGGTCACTTCAAAAAGAGTTGAGTCAAGGAACCCGCCGTATGGACCACAAGTCCTTACAGCGGGTTTTATTGTTATCAGCGAGAAATAAAAATTGGAGGAAAAAAAGCATGGACACCAAACGCATCATTTCTCTTGTTGCCTCTCTTGCCCTCGTTCTCAGCCTGAGCGTGGGTCTGACCGGCTGCGGCGATAAGGCCGCACAGGACGACAATCAGGGCAGCACCGACGGCGAAGGCACGAAGTACACCGTCGGCATCTGCCAGCTCGTGCAGCACGAGGCACTCGACGCTGCCACCCAGGGCTTTATCGACGCGCTGAATGAGGCTCTGCCCGGCCAGGTCGAATTCCAGAACAAGAACGCTTCCGGCGACAGCGCCAACTGCTCCACCATCGTCAACGGCTTCGTTTCCGACGGCGTTGACCTCATCATGGCGAACGCCACCGGCGCGCTGACCGCCGCCGCTGCCGCCACGAGCGACATTCCCATCCTCGGCACTTCCATCACCGCTTACGGCGTTGCTCTTGATATTGACGACTTCAACGGCACTGTCGGCGGCAACATCTCCGGCACCTCCGACCTCGCTGACCTCGAGGCTCAGGCCAACATGATCACCGAGTGGTTCCCCGAGGCCAAGAAGGTCGGCCTGCTGTTCTGCTCCGCCGAGCCCAACTCCCGCTACCAGATCGGAGAGGTCGCCAAGTGCGTCTTCTTCTGTGAACCAGGCAAATGGATCTGTGCTGCAGGTCAGTGCGAAATTTGCCCAGGCATTTAAGGATCCGGACCGGATCACAACCTTTGCCTTCGGCGCAATCTCTTCTACAAGAACCTCATGTGTCGTTCCTTTAAATACAGCGCCGGAACCCGTGTAAATTTCCTGAAGGTCCTTATACAGCGCAGGATGATGCGTTTTTACTTCTGTTGCAAACGCCACTTCCTCTACGAAAATCTCCTTGCGGAGCATCTTTAAGATATCCAGTACATCGACTGCTCCTGCATAGTATCCCAGATCGATCCGGTTTGCGTCCTTCGGAATCGGGAAGCCTGCATCCGTTACAAGGATGATATCGGTATGTCCGCATGTTGCTAACGCCTTTGCCAGTTCTGGATGTAAAATACGTCCTGGTCTCATTATAGCATCTCCTTTCAGAATTGTCCGATTGAATGTGTTCTGATAAATGCATCTACTTCTTCCGCAGTGTGGTAAGAAGGTACGGTTTCCCACTTTGTGCAGCAAAGACCTGCCACCGCATTTGCGTAAGCAACCGCCTTTTCGATGTCCGCGCCTCCGGCCAGTGCTGTTGTCAGTCCTGCATTAAAGCTGTCTCCTGCTCCATTGGAATCCACAACCTCGATCTGGTAAGATGCCACATGACTGCTTCCTTCCCTGTTATGGATGTCTACGCCGTCTCCGCCCAGCGTCATGATCACGTTCCCGCATCCGGTTTCCAGAAGCTTTAAAGCTACCTCCCGGTGCGTCATCTCTACATCCGGAAATTCTCCGATGGTTACCCGCGCTTCTGTTTCATTCGGTGTAATGATATCCACAAAGCTTAAATCCCGTCCCGTCAGCTTTACGGCCGGTGCCGGATTCAGAATGGTTGTCTTTCCCAGTTCTTTCGCCCGCTTTAACGCATACAGCGCGATATCTACCGGGATTTCCAGCTGGGCCAGAACCACATCTGCTGCCTGAATCTGGTCAATATGCTCTTCGATGATTTCTTCTGAAATGAGCTCGTTGGCGCCCATGGCAACCACGATAACGTTATTTGCTTTTACATCCTTTACGATAAAGCCAACCCCCGTAGGCTTTTCATCAGTAACAAGAATGCCATCGGTATGAACTCCCTCCTGTTTCATAAGGTTTAAGAACTCATGGCCGAATGTATCATTTCCAACTACCCCGATATACCCTACATCAGCACCAAGGCGGGCAGCCTGAACTGCCATGTCCGAACCTTTTCCGCCGTAAGTTTCCCGGTAATCGTATCCGATCAGGGTCTCACCCAAAAGCGGGATCCGGTCTGCTGTCATAACCAGAGCCTTGGCATAACTGCCGATCACACATATCTTCATTTTTTCACCCCGTCTTTACCTTCTCACGATTTTCATTAATACGCGTTGATATCTCCTACAAGTCCGTCTACGATAGCCGGGCCGGAACTTGTTCCTACCAGTTCTGCGCCAGCCTCAAACATGGCTTTCATCTTCTCCAGTGTATTTACCTTGCCGGATACCTTTACGCGGCACGGAAGTTCGATATTGGCTTTCAGGATCTTTACGTCTTCCACATCTGCCGGGCAGCCGCCAACGCCCCATCCGCTGGACTGTTTTACCCAGTCAATACCTGCCTCACAGGCAAGCTGTGCTGCTTTTGCCTTCAGTTCCGGTGTTGTAATGTAGCCAAACTCAAGCATGGCCTTTACAACAACGCCGCTTGCGTGTGCCACTTCAACGATCTGCTTCATCTCCTCAAAGTAAGCCTTCTCCTCACCACCTAAAAGCAGTCCCGGGTTCGGCGGGAAATCAAACTGGTCTACTCCGGTCTTGATCATCTCTTTCAGGGCTGCGATCTTCATCGGCAGGGTATCGTTGGCGATCGGGAAATTTAAGGTTGACGCAACCTGGATTCCGGTTCCCTTTAAAACGTCCTTTGCCAGCTCAATGTAACACGGCGCAACCATGGCTGCCTGGAAGTCATATTTCATACAGGTTTCCAGATGCTTTAACATTCCCTCTCTGGTCAGGTTCGGGTTTACATTGGTGTACTGAATGGCTTTTGCCACCTGCCGTTTGTCATTAAAATCAATCATGATGTTTCCTCCTTATATCGTGTTATATTTGTTTTATTTCATGAACCGTTTCATGATTTAATCAT
>ERZ772880.3697-NODE-3697-length-10174-cov-3.543235_pt1 | contig 10174 bp, 10 predicted proteins | sample MGYA00580577_ERZ772880 | MGnify/ENA primary metagenome ERZ772880 (study PRJEB29015, sample SAMEA2737705) | human gut metagenome | biome: human gut; feature: human-associated habitat; material: faeces | place: China | collected 2012 ... | reverse complement strand
TTGCGATAGCAACAGCAGAAGACATTAAATCGTCTCCACCAACAATATAAAAACAATTCTTTAAACTATCATCACTACTTTCAATAGAAGCAGAAGTAGAAAGATTCTCTTTTGAAATATAAATTGTTGTATCTTCGCCATAAGCACCACCAATATTTGTACTTCCACATTCAGGACATTTATCATGAAAATCTCCACGATACCCACAATCTTTGCATGTATTACAAAGATCATATGCATTTATAGTTCTTGTCGTTGAATCGAAAGTGAATAAACATTGGTAATCATCTGAGATTTCGCCAGTTAATTCGTCATATACATTGCTGTCATTAATAGAGTACTGAAACCATGATTTTAAATTTTTCAAAGAAGTATCAACATGACCAATTTTATAATTCGATGCTTTGTCTAAAATACGATGTAGAAGAGAAGAGTTATATAATTTCTTATACATTTCACTTCCTTCTGAAAAAGCAGATAAATCACGATAAAAAATAGTTGGGTAGTTCTCATCATAATCATCTCTCGCAATATCATCTTCTGTATTAATTTCAATATTTCTAAGTTTTACATTCTGCAATTCATTTACAGGAAGATATGTACATGTAACAGATTTTTGAGTTGTATTTTCTTCTGTAGTATTTACAGTAATAGAAAAATGTTCATTATACTCAGGAATATATACCAGATTATAATTGTTAATTTTATCCCATAATTCATTTTCTGTCTTATATACAGTAAATGATAACTCTGGTGCATTTAATGTATCTTTATATTCGATGTCAGTTGTATCTATAAGTTTTCCGTATTTATGAAAGTCACGTCTTTCTAGTAAGATAGTAATTTCATCTACACCAAAATTCTCATTGAAAATTATTTTTGGCATTTGCTTATTCTCCTTTCGATTTTTTACATATAAAAAACCCACATAGGCTATGACGCCTACATGGGATAAAAGTGGTTACTTATATAACCTTGCATTGCCTATGCTGTTTCTATTTTTGCCAAGTTGTTTGGCAGAAACAGCTTCCGCAATACATTGTGTTGTCTTTCCGTTCTTACAAATTTCTTCTCGCAACTGTCTACCGAATGTTTCAGGATCATTTACACCGTTCATCACGATATCGCCAACTTCAACAATCGTAGATGTACCAGCGGATTTTGCAATATCAGGTAATTTTGGTACAAAGTTAGTACTAGAGTAAAGAAGAGAAGGATTCATCTTAGCCAGTTTCCAAAGGTTTTCAGACATCTCATTTGTGAACACTTTATCTCCTGGATTGAGTTTTGTTAAAACTGCACCGTCAGCAGCACGGTAAATCAGTTCTCGTTTATTTTCTTGCGTCCATGCTAATTGACGCTTATCAATATGTTCAGAACCTTTTTCGTAACCTTTAAGACTCACTAAATCTGTATCAAGTTGTGCCGACTGCTTATCAAGATCAACTATGAATTGTTGCAACACATCTTTGTTATGAGTTACATCCTGTATCATAGCATTGAGTCCACTCTTTTTCTCGATATAATTATTTTTTAAATCCTGTAGTTTATCTTTATTCTTCGTAGAAGATTTTTCAAACTGGTATTTATTTTCTACAGAATTCAATTCACCGTATAACTGTTTTAACTGACTTTCAAGTTCCTTAATCTGATTTTGAAAAGACTGCCTTTGATCATTAATTGCTTTTTTCTTTTGTGCGATTTCGTTTTTCTTTTTAGCTATATCAGCCTCTTTCGCAGGATCATAACTGCTAGTATCAGTTTTAGAATTAACCTTATTTTGATCATTAGTCACAGTATTATGAACGTAATCTTTTGCGGCTTGACCACCATCGCCACCATTCGTGGTACTAGAACCAATTTGATCTTTTGTATCATTTGTAAGGTTAGAATCTAATCCCTTAATTGTTTCAATAATATCACTGCCAAGAAGAGTTTTAATCTCATCAAGAATAGTATTTGTATCATTGAGCTTTTCATCAATAAACTTCTGATAATCAGTCATTAAATCATCAAGCATATCCTCAGTATCGGAAATGAATTTTTCGTACTGTGTATCTTTTAAATCGCTTTTAGCTTCTTCAAGCTGTACTTTTAGTTTCTGAATTTGTGCACGAGATTCCTCAGAATCATTACCATTATAAGCGGTCAACTGCTTCTGTAAAGAAGCAATAGTCTTTGTCTTCTCAGCAATTTCCTTTTGGTACTTATATGCTTCAAGTTCGGAGTCTTTCAGTTTCTTGTATTTATCAATCAACTCGCTCAATGCATCAGTTTGAGCTTCGTAACCCTGTTTTACCAAATCCTGAATTGACTGCAATTCATCTTCAGCAGATTTCTTCGCATCTCTATGAGCATCCTGTAAATCACGCAGACGTTGAACAACATTTTCGTCAGACAGGGATAATTCACCTTTTTCTATCTGTCTCATAATCTTGTTATATTCACGTTGATACTCATCTGCCTGTGCAAGATAATTATCATAATTTGTTTTATGCAGACCAATAGTAGCTGTGCCATATTTTGTAAAGTTACCAGTGTCTTTATCCGTCATATCTTTATGGCTCATAAGATCAATATAATAATCATTTTCACTGTTGATACGTTTTACAGTTTCCATAGATTTATCAAAAGTATCCCATTTTAATTGACGAAGGGCATTTTGAAATTCAACGATAGACTGAGTTGACTCGTCTATAGCATTTGTTACTTCGTTGATTACAGAAACCATTTCATGCCATTCATCGCTGCCTTTTTTGATAGAACCTTTGATAACAGCATCATTTAGACTCTTTTGAAGATCTTTTCTTTCTTTAATAAGTTTGTTTTTCTCACCTTTTTCAGAGGAGATAAGAGACTTATAATAAGCCGCACTTATCTGTTTGCTCTGTTCTTGTGCGAGTGAAATCTTATTATTAAGTGCTGTCTTTTTCTGCTCGTTGCTAGAAATTTTGTTGTCGTAATCACTTGAGATATTATCAAATTTTTCTTTCGCAAGATCTGCTTTATCCTGTTTTGCTGTTTCTTTATACAGGTCAGCAGTTGCTTTGTCTGATTGTTTTGCATCCCAATATGCATTGTACTGTACACATGCATTGTAGAGCTTACCATTATCATTCAGTTTAGAAGCCTTGTCCAATAAAGATTGTGAAATACGTTTGCCAGCTTTTGCAGCTTTCTTGATAGAAGCAAGAACCTTTTTATTTTCTTTAGTGGATTTGAATTTACCGATCGTTTTCTTTGCAGATTTAAGATTTTTGTTATCAGTAGAAACAGCAGTATTATAAGCCTTCTGTGTCTTATTGATATTAGAGATCTTTTTGTCAATCAGTTTATTTTTAGATTTCGCAGACGTAGCATTGTCAATTTTAGCATCATATAATTCATCTTGTGAATCATATTTTTCTGTCTTTTTATCAGCAGTCGCTTTTGCCAACACAGCGGCGGCAGTAGCATTTTCCTGCATTTGCTGTTTTAAATCAATCAGAGAAGCTTTGTTCGAATCAATACGCTCATTATACTCATACCAAGCTTCAGAACCTTTTGCCACTGTTTTCTGTAACAATTTTAACTGCTCATCTTGCTTGATAATAAAGTCAATCTGCTTTTGGATATTTTTGTTCATACTATCATAATTCTTAGTATTTGCAGAAAATCCCCATGACTCTTTTAAAGAGATCCATTTCTCTGTTCGGTCGTTTACATTTTCGATTTTAGTAGCAAGTTTTTCATACTGAGTAATCAGCAATTCGATGCTTGCCTGAGTCAATTCAAGCTGTTTATCTTTTAACTCGTCAATCTTATCCAAACAATCCTGTGCCTTATCATACCAACTCTGATAATCCTTTATCTGTTGTTTTACTGTATCATCAGTATAATCCCAGATATTAGAAGCACCACCACGAACAGCAGAAGCAATATCTTCATTAAGACCAACTTCATTTGCTTTCTGCATATATTTGTTGTAATCATCTGTGAGAAGTTCAATGCCAAATGTTGTAGCGTTTAAAGCCTCTTTATATGCATTTAAGCGAGAAGTGAATGAGGAAGAAGTTTTACCTGCTTTGTCTTCTAACTTGGAAAGTGCTCTATCAAAACGATTGATGCCATTTTCAATAAAATCAAATGTTTCTGCAACAGCTTCTTTTACATCTTTTGCAGCATCCTTGGCTGCTTTTGCAGCATCATTGACCGCTTTACTTGTAGCAGAGCCACCAGAATAATTATATTGTTTCGTAAGAACACTATCAATTTCATCCTGTGCTTTTTCTTGTGATTCTGTACTATAAGATCCCTCATCAAATATTTTAGTATTTCCAGTATGCTTTTTCGTCTTATTTGGATTTTTAAGCTGTCTTAATACACCATTTTTAGCATTTTGAAAAGCATTTAATTCATCAATAGCTCCACCAAGAGCTAAAACCAACTTCTTAATATTTTCAATATCACTATCAGTCGTAAGAGTTGTACCGTTTGCGAGTTCTTTTTTCAAAGCATATTGTAAAAGATAATTTGCTGTTTCCTCGGAAACTTTACCTTCTTCGACTAATTTTAAGATATCTGCTGTAGTTGCGTTTGCTAAGTCAAAAGATTTCAGAGCAGCAATTTCTTTAGCCGCAGATAATCGTTGAAGAACTAATTCATGACTGTTCTCAACACCCATCTCTGTTAAGGTCTGTTCGATGAGTCCAGCATTTTGCTCATTGACTTTATCTAAAATTCCAGACTGCTCGATATAAGTCCCTGTCAAGGAAGACATGATTTTCTTAACTTCCTCTGTGTTTTGACCAGCTTTTTGGAGCTTGTCAATATAATTCTCTATACCAGAAACATCTTTGAAAGCTTCAGCAATATTGGAATAGTCCTCAAAGCCAATATTTTCATCTTTGTTAAATAATTTGGCATATGTTTTGTCAACAACGTCCATCTTTTCTTTGACTTTATCGAGTTCTGTGATGGTTTCACTAATTGACAAAATCGGTGTTTCATGTTGAACATCGCTCTCAATGTTTCCAATCCATTGTTCATACCATGTAGAGAATTTTGTTGAAGTAGCCATAAAATCATTTACAGCATTTTCTAAATCCTCATCAGACAAAGTACCGTCTGCTAACATTTTTCCAATGCTTTCATCATTTTTTGCTTCTTCAATCATCTTTTGACGATATTCTTCAAATGAATCGAGTGAATCAACATTTATTTTTGAAAGTTCGTCATTTGAAAATTGACTATAAGATATCCAAGAATTAACCAAACTATTTGCTGCATCTTGTTGGTTATCTATATACTGTAAATATTTATCTCTTTGGGAAATCAACCCAGCATATAAATCTGTTGCTCTTTGACCATTTTGTTCAAGAACATCAATCATAGATTGTAAATAGTCAGCTTTTTCTTGAGCACCTTTCAATTCTTTCATATCGTTATCGAAAGAATCCATTACAAATAATGTGTTCCCAAAGAATCCACCTGATTGTACGTTTCCACCAAATCCTGCATTTTTAAGAACTTTTTCAGCTTCTTTTTCTCTTTTGCCAGTATAGGAATATCCATCTACAAATAGAAATGAATCATCACCTGCTGCTTTATCTGTTGCTTTTTTAGAATTATTATAATTAGCCGTTGCAGTTTCATATGCATTTTTAGCTTCTTTTGCTGATATTTCATCTAATTTGGCGATTTCGTCATCTAACTTACCATTTACCAAATCAAGGTTTGATGCTTGTACACCAACTAAATCAGCAATGTCATTTTGAATTTCTTTTATTTCTTTTCTACCATCAACATCTAAATTTTCAGACTCTTTTAATTCCTTATATTTAGAAATAAGTTCATCTAACGATTTTGCTTCTTCTTCATTTTTCTGTACTTTTTCGGTTGTATCAGAAAATGCTTCGTCAGCGGCTTCCGAGGCTCGTTTTGCAGAGTTTATAAGTTTGTCTAGTCCTTTAACTGCTAACATTAAGGCGGCTGTAAATCCAAGAGATATAGCAGCATTTAATGCTGTTTGAGCAAGTGTTAATCCAATAGTAGATTGTTTTGCAACATTTTGAGCATTTTTTAGTCCTTCAACAGAACCCTTACCCTTATTTAAACCAGAAAAATACAGTTTTGTATTACTGTCAGCATCTTTAATTATTCTATTAAAGGTTTCCTGATTTGTGCAACCATGTGCTACCGCATTGTTCCAATTTCTTAAAATCTGAAGTTGATCTTTTGAAATAACGGAATTAGAATTACTTGATTGGAATATAGATTTTATTCCACCAGCAACACCATTTTGAGAAAATCCCTGTTGCCAATTTGTTTTATAAGTGTTCCAATCCTTATTAAATAAAGCTAATGTTTTTCTAGTATTATCAACAGAACTGTCTATTGTTTTAAATATCATACTATTGTTAGCAAAGGTATTGTTTGAGGATACCATATCAATCATTTGTTTGAAGAATGATTGTTGCTTGTTTTAAAATTATGTGATAAAATAGAAAACACTAGATTATATAAATAGGAGAGTAGACCTATGAACAAAAAGAGAATAATAATTCATATTGTAGTACCAATTTTGCTTACAATATTATCATACTTCGCTTCGATTTCATTCATATTTAAGATACCAGATCCAAGTGGTATTGGATATACACCTGAAACATACTATTTCGCATTTAAGTTAGCATTTGGAGTATGCGCTGATTCATTCATTATATCTGCAATATTATATGTCGGTAACAAAAAGAAATAAAAATATTAAACTAAACCAATTTAATCACATCCTTTCTAAAAATATATGTATACTATCGTATACACAAAGAACACCTGTAAGATATGAATTTACAAGTGTTCTTTTTATATGTGAACTAACGTTCAGACTATCCTCATCATCCTTTATATGGTAAAATATACCATAATACTAATACGGAGGAGGAATAATAATGTATACATTTAAAATCACAGATAAGAACGGTGAATGCAAGGAGTATAACCATATTGTAAAAGTTTGTTATACTGTTCCAGTTCCAGGTGCAAAAGAAGTAGTCATTGAAGGAGAAGATATATTTACCTATCAATATAAAACTTGTTATGATTTACACTTGTACGCTGAAAAGGAAGCATTCACCGTATCAAATAAAGAAATCTCAGTTATCAATGTAATCAAAGAAGATTAATCATTATACCCGAATTCAACAGTAATTTCTGGATTGAGTTCGGGTATTTTATTTAGATTAAGAGTCTTTAAATACTCAATAACTGATTTTAATTCCTCTAATTCATTTATTTTAATTTTAATGTTTAATTTTGTCATATTTATTTACCTCGTAATAATTTTATGCAATTGATGATGGATTGTTTTGCAAGGAATATACAAAAACAAAATAAAAGGCAAGGAGAAGAACACATTATGAAAAATACACAGAACATCGCATCGCTAATAGCCAAACTCGAATACGAAGTTGGAAGAGAATGTTACAATCCAAATTCATATGACGGATATACAGGGATAGAGGGGCTTGGATATAGATATCCTGTAAAAGTATATCAAAATGAAAATATGAGAACATACCGTGGCTCAATTACATCTATTTCTCCATCGGAAGTTCATACTATGAAATATGTATTCGGATCTAATCATTTATTTATTGGTAAAGGAATATATAATATTCTCAATGAACTTGAAAAAAGATATGGACTAGATTTTAATAAGATGGAAGAGGAATTGAGTAAAGATAAATAAGAATTTACGTTCCGACTATTAAATAGGATAGAAGAGTAAGGCTGTTTTTAATCTTCAATATCAATACTGTTGATTTTTGATAGCATATAGTCAACGGTCTTATTCATTGGTACATCATATTTTTTATTAGTCTCAATAGCACACTTGTATATGATTCCGCAAATCAGATCTGCATAATTATCAAGTGTTCCAAAACAAAACTGTTTTATCTTTTTCTTTTTATTTATTGTTGAAAATATAAAATTCATTAACAGTACAATCTCCTTTCTGCGATATTTAGTTAACAAAAAAGACCTGCAATCCAACAGGTCTTTTTCTATGTACGAAAACATATGTATTAAATTTTAATGACTTTATACTTCGATGAAACACCGAACTTATCTACAACCGCTGAATACTCAGATTCTTTACAGTAGATTTCATCGAAAATCTGTGCGTAAATGCCAGATACATCAAGAACGACAACTCTTATAATGTCATCACTATATGTAATATTCATTACGCCACCTCCAAATATCCATATTTACGAAGTAGCTTAGTTATGTAAGAGATACCGTCAGGATAAATTCTTGTCTGCAAATGAGCAGTTCCATCAGGTGCGATAGCAGGAATAGCAGTGAACTTACCTTTATTTGTTGGATTCTCATATGGAACATTGTCTCCATTTTCATTTTTGAAAAGTAATCCAATATTTCTCATGTAAGAGAAGAGTTTGTATTCACCAATTCCTATAAAGTGTGCAATCTCATTGACTGAGAAAGTACCTTTTGTTTCCATTAGAAGTTTCCAATCCTTTTCGGTTTCCTCTAATGATGCGATACGTTTCTTTTGATTAGCAATAATTTCGTCTTTGTGTTTGATTGTTTCATTGGCAATCTGAACAGCTCTTGCCAAAAATAACTCGTTTGGTTCTTCTTCCTTAATGGGAATGTAGCCACCTGTCTGACGAATCTGTGGTAAAACTTCCTGCGTAACCCATTTCTTAAACACCTTTGCAGTTTTTAACTCGCTGCCAAATACGAGAGAGTAGAAGCCACTTTCATTTATTAACCAGCCTCCACGCTGTCCTAATTCCTTTGGGTTAAACTCAATAGCGAAATCCGATTGAGTTTTTGAGTTAATTAATATCTTATCATCGTCATCCACGTGAGACTTGATTGCATCTGAGATATTAGAATAGCCCAGAATGGAACATACGTCTTTACCTACTAAATATGGAATGTCATTTACTAAAACGCCACGAACATTGCCAAATTCTTTGCTTATGTAATTGCTTAGTTCATTCATAAATTATATCCTTTCTTTGAAAACAGTTGATTAACTATTCCAGTTAGGATATAATAGATTTATCCTACTAGAAATAGTAGTGACATGCGATAAGGACTACCAAACTTTGCGAGAGGGCGGTAGTTCTTATTTTTTGTTAAGGTCTTTCTTTATTAAGTCGAGGATGTAATCTTTCAACGTCTTATCAAGTTCTAATGCACGAAATTTAATTTCTTTATATAGTTCCTCATCAACCTTAATATTGATTCCCTTGTCAGCCATGCAGTTCACCTCCTAAAAGTATATTACTACATTACTACATAACTGTCAATACATAAATCTAGTAAAGTACAATTGAGTTAATAGTTGTCACAAGGTGACAACCTTATAAATTATAGTATGAACTAACGTTCTCCGTAGTCATATGGAATATTTTGGTATATAATTTATAATAATACTAAAAGAGGACTAATATATGACAAACCAAGAATTCATTAACAATCTTTCTCCAAAAGCGAAAGAAATTATTTCAAGTTATAAACCAAAAGATTTAAATAAATACAATATTAAGGTTTATTTAAACGATGAACATACAAGAGTCAATGTAAGCAACCCAGATGCGTACATATTTGAAATAAAAAGGCAAACATCTTTTTACGATATGGAATATGCATTACTTCATGAGTTTTACCATTGTGTACAAAAAGATAGTGGTTTCCCTAGCACAAGTCAGGTAGATATTAAATACCAAAATATTTCATCATATTTATCGTCCATTGTATTGGATTGTGATGTTTATGATAGACTACTTAAAAATGGCTATAAAGAAAATCCTAATATTTTACATAAAGCATTTAATGAAATTCAAGCATTATTTTCTATTTCATTACAAGAGAAAAAGTATGAAGATTTTCTAAATACTACAGACACTCGAATTTTTTATGCTGGAAGATTATTATTGTTATCAAGATATTATGATAAAAAAGATGAAGTAAATAAATTAATATATTTTTCTAAAATTCATTTTCCAGCAATATATAATGATTATCGCATTTTTTCTGATGCTGTACAAAGATATGGTTTTACTTCTCCTAAAAATGTTAGAAAAATATTTAAAACTGTAATCAGAGAATTTGGAATTGATGAACTAGTCAAAATTGTGTAATTTACAATATGTAT
>ERZ772880.3690-NODE-3690-length-10183-cov-7.598736_pt1 | contig 10183 bp, 9 predicted proteins | sample MGYA00580577_ERZ772880 | MGnify/ENA primary metagenome ERZ772880 (study PRJEB29015, sample SAMEA2737705) | human gut metagenome | biome: human gut; feature: human-associated habitat; material: faeces | place: China | collected 2012 ... | reverse complement strand
GTCCCGCTGGGCGGACAGGTCCAGAATAAACAGACCAAGGACCTTGTTCTGCTTGCCGACCAGATTCCGGGCGGCCGCGTCCGGAAAATAATTGTGTTCCTGAATGACAGCTTCGACTCGTTGGCGGGTGGTCTCCGAAACATTGGAATGGCCGTTCAGCACGCGGGATACCGTGGTTCTAGACACGTGTGCTAATTTTGCGATCTCAGAACTCTTCACCACTGCCCCTCCTTTTCATAAGTCATGTGATCCTGCCTTAATTTTATCAATATTTCGGATAATGTCAAATCTTTTTCGCCGTTCGTTATTATAGCAAGAACGCGTGTTGCAAGTCAGTGTAAAGAAGGCGAAATGCACAAAATACTGTTGAAAATATGGAAAGATAATCAATGGACATCGGAAGAATATGCCTGTATAATGAATTTCACACAGAGGGGAACGTAATTGCTGACCGTCAAGGCGGAAAAGAAACATCAGACTTGACGGCAATTTTTATCGCAAATTCTAAACACGTGTAGCAATTTTGAGTGTGCACAAGACCTCTCTGCAAGATGGATGTTTTTTCGGTGCGAAACCGAAAAAATAAAAAGAAAGAAGGAGAACTGAGTATGAAAGCGAAAAAGTTTCTTGCAATGCTGATGGTGGGCGCGACCGTGTTCAGCCTGACCGCCTGCGGCAGCAGCGGTTCCAGCAGCACCGCTGGCAGTGACAATTCCGGCAAGCAGGATGCGGAAGCCCCCAAGGCGGACGCCGTGGTGGTGCAGATCGCCTATGAGAACAACCCCGGCGAGCCGACCGATCTCGCCGCGAACGAGTGGAAGCGCCTGATTGAGGAAAAGAGCAACGGTTCCATGACCGTGGAGCTCTTCCCCTCCAGCCAGCTGGGAAGCAAGACCGATCTGGTGGACCAGATGCAGATGGGCGAAGGCATCATCCACATCGGCGACGCATCCTTCTGGGCGGATTACGGCGCTCCCGAGATGAGCATTGCCTCCGCTCCCTACATCTATGATAACTGGGATCAGTATTTCAAGCTGCTGGAAACGGATTGGTGGCAGTCTCAGGTTGACCTGCTGGCAGAGAACGGCCTGCGTATCGTAACGTCCGACTGGGAATACGGCACCCGCGAACTGATGACCACCAAGCGCCGGTTTCGAGTTTCTCGCGAACGGCCTTGAAAGCCTCAATCGTAACTTTCACATCCTCCAGCGTATGCACCGCCGTCGGGATGATGCGCAGGATGATCTCACCCTTCGGAATCACGGGATAAACCACCATCGAGCAGAAAATACCGTGGTTCTCGCGCAGGTCCACGACCAGATTCGTGGCCTCGGGAATGCCGCCCTTCAGAAAGACGGGCGTCACCGGCGAGTTGGTCACACCGATCTCGAACCCGTTCTCTTTCAGGCTGCTTTGGAGCGCACGGACGTTCTCCCAGAGTTTCTCCTGGAATTCGGGGTGGTTGCGGATCAGCTCCAGACGCTTCAGCGCGCCGATCACCATCGGCATCGGGAGCGACTTTGCGTAAAGCTGCGAACGCATGTTGTAGCGCAGCAGGTTGATCAGCCAGCGGGGACCGCTCACGAAAGCGCCGATCCCGGCCATCGACTTGGCGAAGGTGTTGAAGAGCACGTCCACGCCGTCGACAACGCCGAAATGCGCCGCCGTGCCGCGACCGCCCGGGCCCATCGTACCGAAGCCGTGGGCGTCGTCCACCAGCAGACGGAACTGGAAATCCTTCTTCAGCGCCACGATCTCGTCGAGCTTGCCCAGGTCGCCCTTCATGCCGAACACGCCCTCGGTGATCACCAGCACGCCGCCGTTCTGCTCCTCGGCCAAATCCGTGGCATGCTGCAACTGCAGGCGCAGCGACTCCATGTCGTTATGACCGAAAACGAAGCGTTTGCCCTTGTGCAGGCGCAGTCCGTCGATGATGCAGGCGTGCGCCTCGGCATCGTAGACGACCACGTCGCGGGGGGTCAGCAGGCAGTCGATGATCGAGATCATGCCCTGGTAACCGAAATTGAGCAGGAAGGCATCCTCCTTGCCGACAAACGCGGCCAGCTCACGCTCCAGACGCTCGTGGTAAACGGTCTGTCCGCTCATCATGCGGGCGCCCATCGGGGCCGCCATACCGAACTGCGCAGCGCCTTCGGCGTCGGCCTTGCGCACCTCGGGGTGGTTGGCCAGTCCGAGGTAATTGTTCAGGCTCCAGTTGAGCATCTTCTTGCCCCGGAAAACCATGTGGGGACCGATGTCGCCTTCGAGTTTGGGAAAGGCATAATAACCGTGGGCGTACGACATGTACTGACCGATCGGTCCGCCCGCATTTTTCTCGAGGCGTGCAAAAATATCAACCATATTTGTCTTGTAATTATGAGTTTATGTCTCTTTTTTCCGTTTTGGACGCACAAAAGTATACATAAAACGGAATCGGCATTCAAAAGTAGCCGTTTTTTATTCCACAAGGATACGCATTTATACTTATTTCAGTTCTAAATAAGGAAAAGGGCCGCCGACGGCGGCCCGGGAACGGAGTTTTTCAACGCCGCCGGTCGATCGCATCGACGATCACCGCCACGGCGCCGTCGCCCGTCACGTTGGTCGCCGTTCCGAAGCTGTCCATGGCGATGTAGGTGGCGATCATCAGCCCCGCGAGGGTCTCGTCGAAACCGAGCATCGACTCCAACAGTCCCAGCGCCGCCATGATCGCCCCTCCCGGCACGCCCGGAGCCGCCACCATCGTCACGGCCAGCAGCAGGATGAACCCCGCGAAGGTCGACGCCGGAATGTCCAGCCCGGCGATCATCGACACGGCCAGCGCACAGGCCGTGATCTTCATCATCGAACCCGAGAGGTGGATCGTGGCGCACAGCGGCACAACGAACGACGCCAGTTCGGGCCGCACGCCGAGCTTCACGGTCTGGGCCAGCGTCACGGGGATCGTCGCGGCGGACGACTGCGTTCCGAGGGCCGTCATATAGGCGGTGAGCATCGTGCGGAGCATCTTCAGCGGATTTTTACGCGCCGCAAGCCCCGCGACGGAGAACTGCACGAGAAGCAGCACGACCGTCATGCAGAAGATCACCGCGATCAGTTTCACGAAGACGTCCAGCACCCCGGCCACCTGCCCCGACTGGGTCATCGACAGAAAGATGCCGAAAATGTAGAAGGGCAGCAGCGGAATGATGACGCGCAGAATCACCAGCTCGATGATCCGCTTGAAATCGTCCATCGCCGCCTTGAGCGTCACCGAACGGATATAGGCCATGCCCAGCCCCAGCACGAAGGCGAGGACCAGCGCCGACATCACACCCATCACGGGAGGCATTTCGACCGTGAAATAGGGCGCAAGGGCCGCCCCTTCCTCGGGCAATACGGCGGCGGAGCCTTCGAGCAGCGCCGGAAAGAGAAACCGCCCCGTCAGATAGGTCCCGAACCCCGAAAAGAGCGTGAAGGCATAGGCCAGCGCGGCGGTCAGGGCCAGCAGACGCCCGGCGTTCCGGCCCAGATCGGCGATGCCCGGAGCCACCAGCCCGAGAATCAGCAGCGGAATGGCGAATCCCAGAAACTGCCCGAAAATCGCATTGAAGGTCAGCGCGATGCGCGTCGCCCAGCCGGGGAGGAAGAATCCGCAGGCGACGCCCAGCGCAATGGCCAGCACGACGCGCGGCAAAAGTCCGAATTTGAATTTCATAAAACGGTATTTTGGTAAAATTAGGAATTAATTTTGAATTCCTAATTCTTAATTCTTAATTTCGCACCATGACAGCGCTATTTCACGACATTATCTTCGGCCCGGTGCATTCGCGGCGGCTGGGCCTTTCGCTGGGAGTCAACCTGCTCCCGCTCTCCTCGAAACTCTGCTCGTTCGACTGCATCTACTGCGAGTGCGGCTGGAATGCCGAGCACCCGGGCGGACGACGCTTCAACAGCCGCGAGGACGTGCGCACGCAGCTCGAAGCCACCCTGCGGCGCATGGCGGCCGACTCCACGCCGCCCGACGTGATCACCTTCGCCGGCAACGGCGAACCGACCATGCACCCCGATTTCGAAGCCGTCATCGGCGACACGATCGCCCTGCGCGACGCGCTGTGCCCCGCGGCGAAGGTCTCGGTGCTCTCCAACGCCACGCAGATCCACCGCGACAGCGTCCGCCGCGCCCTGCTGCGCGTGGACAACAACATCCTCAAACTCGATTCGGCGTTCGACGCGACGGTGCGGCGGATGAACAACCCGCAAAGCGCGTCCTACACGGTGCGGGGCATCGTCGAAGCGATGAAACGCTTCGACGGGCGCATGATTCTGCAAACGATGTTCCTGCGCGGGGAGTGCGGCGGACAGCCCGTCGACAACACCACCGAAGAGGAAGTCTCGGCCTGGCTCCGGCTCGTCGCCGAAATCCGCCCGCAGCAGGTGATGGTCTACTCGCTCGACCGCGACACCCCCTGCCCGACGCTCGAAAAAGTCACCAAAGAGGAGTTGCAGGCCATCGCCGCACGCGTCGAAGCGCTCGGCATCCCCTGCTCCGTAGCTTAACGCCCGAACGCCATGCAGCTGCTCCTCTCCTGCGCCAAGACGATGACGGAGCGCAGTTCCGTCCCGACGCCCCGCACGACCCGGCCCGCCTACCGCAGCGAGGCCTCCGAACTGGCCGCCGGGCTGGCGACGCTCCCGACCGACGAACTGGCCCGGCTCCTGCGCGTCAACCGCCGTATCGCCGCCGAAAACCGCCTGCGCTACGGCCGCTTCCACGGCGACGACGACGCGGCGATCCCAGCCCTTACGGCCTACACGGGAATCGTCTTCAAACGCATCGACCCGGCGAGTTTCACCGACGCCGATTTCGAATACGCCCAACGGCACCTCAACATCACCTCGTTCCTCTACGGACTGCTCCGTCCGCTGGACGCCATCCGCACCTACCGGCTCGAAGGCGACGCCGTACTGCCCGGCCGCGGCGACGAAACGATGTTTTCCTACTGGCAAAGCCGGCTGACCGACGACCTGCTGGGCCGGATTCACGCCGACGACGGCATCCTGGTCAACCTGGCGAGCGGAGAGATGAAGCGGCTGTTCGACTGGAAACGCGTCTGCCGCGAAGCCCGGGTCATCACGCCCGAATTCCGCGTCCGCGAGGGCGACCGGCTGAAAACCGTCGTGGTCTATACGAAAATGTGCCGCGGAGAGATGACGCGGCATATCCTGAAAAACCGCATCGCCGATCCCGCGACGCTCCGGTCGTTCGAATGGGAAGGCTTCCGCCTGGACCCGGCCCTCTCGAAAGGCGACGACTGGGTGTTCACGCTCTGACAAATGCCTTTACGGCGAAGACGGCGGAGTTCCCCGCCCCTGATCCACGAACAACAGTTACCCGGTGCGGCAGCCCCGCGCTTCGGCCGGCCGCAGGTCGAACACGGCGACAGGCATGCGGTCGGTGCGGTCCGAAGCCGCCGCGACAGCCACCACACCCGGAATCAAAAGGGCGGCAGCAAGCAATAAAATGGCGATTTTCACTTCCCGGTCGTTTTGGGAAGCAATCTCGCAGAATTTGTGCCGAAAAAATGCGTTGCGGAAAATTTATGCGCGGGTATCGAGCAGGGCGCGCAGAATGCCCTCCTCGTCGTAGCCGCACAGGGCGTACAACTGCCCGGGCGTGCCGTGTTCGACCCACTCGTCGCCGATGCCGAGCCGCTGCACCCGCACGTCGTAGCCGCGGCCGTTGAAGAACGCCGCGACGGCTTCGCCAACGCCTCCGCGCAGCGAACCGTCCTCGACCGTGACCACACGGCGGAACTTACGCCCCACTTCGTCCAGCAACGCTTCATCCAGCGGTTTCACGAACCGCAGGTCGTAATGCGCGACGCTCACGCCTTCCGCGGCAGCGCGTCCGGCCGCCCGTGCGGCGGCGTTGCCGACGGTCCCCACGGTCAACAGCGCCACGTCTGCGCCCTCGCGCAGGCGGCGGCCACGTCCGACGGGCAGCGTCTCGAACTTCTCGCCGCGCCACGGCAGGCCCTCGCCGTGCCCCCGCGGATAGCGGATCATAAAGGGATGTCCCGATCCGAGGGCCGTATACATCATGTTGCGCAGTTCGGGTTCGTTCATCGGCGCGGCGATCGTCAGTCCCGGCACGGCGCCGAAAGCGGCCATGTCGAAAACCCCGTGGTGCGTCACCCCGTCCTCGCCCACCAGGCCGCCCCGGTCGAGACACATCACCACCGGAAGATCCTGAATCGCAACGTCGTGGATCACATTGTCGTAGGCCCGCTGCATGAAACTCGAATAAATGTTGCAGAAGGGAACCATGCCTGCCGCGGCCAGTCCGGCCGAAAAGGTCACGGCATGCCCTTCGGCGATGCCCACGTCGAAACAGCGGCCGGGCATCTCGCGCAGCAGAATGTTCATCGAACAGCCCGACGGCATGGCGGGCGTGACGCCCACGACGCGCTCGTCGCGGCGCGCCAGTTCCAGCAGGGTTTCGCCGAACACGTCCTGATAACGCGCTGCGCCGCCCGGAGCCGAAATCCGCTCGCCCGTGTCGGGATTGAAACGCCCCGGGGCGTGCCAGGCGGGCTGGTCGTGCTCGGCCGGCAGGTAGCCCTTGCCCTTGACCGTCATCACGTGCAGCAGTTTAGGCCCCTCGATGTCGCGCAACGCCCGAAGCGTCCGCACCAACTCCTTGAGGTTGTGACCGTCCACCGGACCGAAATAGCGAAAATTGAGACTTTCGAAAAAATTGCTCTTGTTCAGCAGCCCCTGCTTCACGGCGTTGCCCGCCTTCTGGCAGAGCCGCAGCAGCCGCGGCGTATGCGACATCAGCCCCCACAGCCGTTGTTTGAAACGGTTGTAGTGCACCGAAGTCGAGATTTTCAGCAGGTAGTTTTTCAGCGCTCCCGTGGCCTGGTCGATGGCCATGTTGTTGTCGTTGAGAATCACCAGCAGGTTGGTGCGCTTCGAGGCCCCGGCGTTGTTCAGCCCCTCGAACGCAAGCCCTCCGGTCATCGAGCCGTCGCCGATCACGGCCACGACCTGCCGCTTCTCGCCCCGCAGTTCGGCGGCCTTGGCCATGCCGAACGCCGCGGAAATCGACACCGAAGCGTGCCCGCCCCCGAAAGAATCGTATTCGCTCTCGGACATGCGCGGAAAACCGCTGATGCCGTTCAGCTGCCGTTTGGTTTTAAACGCCTCGCGGCGTCCCGTGATGATCTTGTGGGCGTAGGTCTGATGGCCGACGTCCCAGACGATCCGGTCCTCCGGGGTGTCGAAGACGTAATGCAGGGCCGCAGCCAGTTCCACGGCCCCGAGGCTCGATGCCAGGTGGCCCGGATTGACCGCACACTCGTCGATGATGTAACGCCTCAGCTCGTCGCAGTAGGCGGACAGCTCCTCCGGCGGGAGTTTTTTCAACTCCCGCGGTGAGGAAATCGTATCGAGCAGTTTATATTCTTCCGACGACATAAGGATTGCAAAGATAGAAAAAAGAACGGACGCCTCCAAAACCGAATCGCGCGCGGCCCGGCAAAACGCTCCGACCGGTAAAAGTGTCGTTACGACACCAAAGATAAGGAATATATATGAATTTTTTCGAAAAAATACCTATCTTCGCACTACGATAAAACGCGACCCACGATGAAATACAAGCGAATACTCCTGAAATTGAGCGGCGAATCGCTGCAAGGCGGACAGAAATACGGGCTTTCCCCCGAGACGCTGCAATCCTACGCCGAGCAGATCAAAGCCGCCGCAGCAACGGGCGTCCAGATCGGCATCGTCATCGGCGGCGGCAACATCTTCCGCGGCCTCACGGGCGCCAAAAAGGGCTTCGACCGCGTGAAGGGCGACCAGATGGGCATGCTCGCCACGATCATCAACTCGCTGGCGCTCCAGTCGGCGCTCGAAGACAACGGCGTCCGATGCAAGGTGCTCACCTCGATCCGCATGGAACCCATCGGCGAATACTACTCCAAAGCCCGTGCCATCGAATACCTCGAAGCGGGCTACGTGGTGATCGTCGGAGGCGGCACGTCGAACCCCTACTTCACGACCGACTCGGCGTCGGCGCTGCGCGGCATCGAGATTGAGGCCGACGTGATGCTGAAGGGCACCCGCGTGGACGGCGTCTACACGGCCGACCCGGAGAAGGACCCCGCAGCGACGAAATTCGACGAAATCACGTTCGAGGAGGTCCTCGACCGCCGTCTGAAGGTCATGGACCTCACGGCCTTCACGCTCTGCCGCGAGAACGGTCTCCGGATCATCGTCTTCGACATGGACACCGCGGGCAACCTCGGCAAAGTCCTTGCCGGGGAGAAGATCGGAACGCTGGTAAAACTGTAAGACTATGGCAACCAAGAAAAGCAACAAATCGCTGTGGGTGATGCTGGCGCTGATCGCCGCGATCATCGCCGTCATCCTGCTGCTGCCCTCGTGCGGCAACCGCAACGCCAAGAAGGGCGCCGAGACGGACGCCGAATCGACAACGCTCGTAAAGTCCGGAGACACGGCTCCGGACTTCACGGTCGAGATGGTCGACGGCAGCTCCGTGACGCTCGGCGACCTGAAGGGCAAAGTCGTGCTGCTCAACTTCTGGGCCACGTGGTGTCCGCCCTGCCGGCAGGAGCTGACCCGCGTGCAGACGGACATCATCGACCGCTTCGCCGGCAAGGAGTTCGTCTTCCTGCCCGTATCGCGAGGCGAGAAACGCGAGGCCGTGGAGGCGTTCCGCGAAAAGACCGGCTACGCCTTCCCGATGGGACTCGACCCCGCACGCACCGTCTACGACCGCTACGCCTCGAACTACATCCCGCGGAACTTCGTGATCGACCGCAAGGGCAAGGTCGTGCTGGCCACGGTAGGCTACGACGAACATGAATTCGAGGAGCTGATCCGCACCATCGAAAAAACACTCGGAAATTAAACCCCAACACTTATGGATACCAAGACGATTCTCAACGAAGCTACGGGCCGCATGCAGAAGGCCATCGACCACCTCGAAGAGGAACTTTTGAACGTTCGCGCCGGCAAGGCGTCGCCCAACGCCCTGAACGGCGTGATGGTCGACTATTTCGGCTCGCAGGTTCCCGTTTCGGGCGCTGCCAGCGTCACCGTACCCGACGCCAGGACCATCCTGATCCAGCCGTGGGACAAGAACATGCTGCGCCCGATCGAGAAAGCCATCATCGACTCGAACATCGGCCTGACGCCCTCGAACAACGGCGAGCAGATCCGCCTGACGATTCCGCCCCTTACGGAGGAGCGCCGCAAAGAGCTGGTGAAGCAGGTGCGCGCCGAAGCGGAGACCGCCCGCATCAGCCTGCGCAACGCCCGCCGCGACGCGGTGGAAGCCTTCAAGAAGGCCCAGAAGGAGGGCATGCCCGAGGACGAATCGAAGGACGGCGAAACGCAGTCGCAGAAACTGCTCGAAAAGTTCTCCAAGACGCTGGACGAAGCGCTTTCGAAGAAGGAGAAGGAGATTATGACGGTCTGACCTGCCGGCTTCCGCAAGACGAAAAGCCCGGCTGGAAATTTATTCCTGCCGGGCTTTTTCCATCCGTTTGTCCGGCAAACCCCGCACACACGGGCGCGGCAACCCCGCATCGCCCCGGCAAAACCGACAGCGACCGGCGCAGACGGATCGCCTCCGATCGCAAACCCGTCCGCACACATCCGCCGCCCATCCGCCGGACCGTGCCTGTTCCACAACATAAAAAATCCCGGTCTCCAACTGCGGAAACCGGGATTCATCTATTTGCAGCGGCTCAAGCCGCAGAGAATTACTTTACCTTCGGGCCTGCGGTTACGAGTTTCTTGCCCTCCTCGTTGCCCGTGAACTTCACGAAGTTCTTCACGAAACGGTTGGCCAGATCCTCTGCCTTAACCTCCCAATCCTTGGCGCTCTTGTAGGTGTCACGCGGATCGAGGATAGCGGGGTCTACGCCCGGCAGGACGGTCGGAACCACGAAATCGAAGATAGGCATGGTCTTGGTCGGAGCCTTGTCGATCGAACCGTCGAGGATCGCGTCGATGATGCCGCGCGTGTCCTTGATCGAGATACGCTTGCCGGTTCCGTTCCAGCCCGTGTTCACGAGGTAGGCCTTGGCGCCCGACTTCTGCATCTTCTTCACCAGCTCCTCGCCGTACTTGGTGGGGTGCAGCGACAGGAAGGCTGCGCCGAAGCAGG
>ERZ772880.3689-NODE-3689-length-10190-cov-128.396843_pt1 | contig 10190 bp, 5 predicted proteins | sample MGYA00580577_ERZ772880 | MGnify/ENA primary metagenome ERZ772880 (study PRJEB29015, sample SAMEA2737705) | human gut metagenome | biome: human gut; feature: human-associated habitat; material: faeces | place: China | collected 2012 ... | reverse complement strand
GAAAATCTGCCCTTTACATGCCCTATTGTCCATTAATGGATTGCTACTTCTACACATCTACAAATGGAGAATGACAGATAACCGTATAAGACTGATTGTTTTTTCATCGTCTCCATTAACGGATTGCTACTTCTACACATCCGCAAATGGAGAATGACAGGTAGTCGTGTGTGACTTGTGTTTTTTCTTTATAGTCTCCATTAATGGATTGATATTTATACACTTCTGCAAATGGAGCTTTTGAGATATCTGTATCCGGAAGGGTTCGTGCTCCCTTCGCTCCCGGCTATCCTTATTTTGATATCCGGCTATATCGTAATTCTGTGATAGCATTATCCGGATAGCGTATCATACGGCTATATACAAATGCTACACTATAATTCATGGTTGTGGTGGAGATGGCTCTTCCCATCCGGTAACCATGATGCCACGAGGAAAAAAGCGACAGCCGCGGAGAAAAAACGGACGGCAGGAACGATTACGGAATCAGGTAAATAGAAAGTCCGGTACATGCGAATTCAGGCGATCATCCCGGATGGTAACCTGTCAAAGAGGCTTTTAAGACATTTGAAATACCGATAATAAAAAAAACGAGATCAGGTATTTTGGCGGATGGCGGCAGGATTGCCGCCTCCGGCCCTTCCGAGTTTGTACGCGTCCTGCGTGAGGGCAGCTGGTTTGACAGCGGGTGCACCGACGGGGAGTACATGGTGAATTTCTCCGGGCGGTACAGGGAACTGCACGGGGTGACGGTGAGGACCGACACGCCGGAGCATTTCATGGACGACCTGAAAAAGTACGGTTACATCAAGGGTTGAGAGGCCCGTTCCTTTATTGTTACGTTCCCTGCCGGTTCATTCATCTCCGGTGGGGATTTTTTTCTTTTTTCACGGTATCTGATCTCCGCCGTATCCTGTTTTCCGGAGGCTGGTTTCACGACCTCCTTCCTCAATCATTTTTTTCTCTTTTCATACTGCTATCAACGGATTGTCGTACTTTTACACACAATCCCGGCAATATCGGGAAGAATCCCGGGCTCTCGCCGGACTGCCATTTGTCATATCTTTTGCCGGCATTGACTATTTATGTCTATATATGACTATAACTGACAAGGTATTCCCTCATACATTTACTCTTTTTTTCTTTGCGGCGTAGGACGACAATCCGCCACCGGGAACGTCCGCCTGACCAAACACCCGGTTATCACATGGAATTAATGTATAAATCAGAAGTTATGGTTATGGACAGCATTGAAAGGAACCCCCAAATCCGTATCATATCGACGGGAAGAAGATGCCGGATATACGTTGCTGCTAAAGGTTCATATTTGAACCGCATTTCCGGGGACCGGAAAGAGGTGGCGCCCACAAGGACTTTTCATCACCGGTCGGAAAGTAAAAAGGCGATAACGGAGAAACGGTAAAAAATATATTGAACTCCTTCTTCAAACAGCTCCGGAGGGGGAGTCGGAAACCACGACACCCAGCCGGAAGTGCCTTTGGAAAGTATTTTGAACTGTATTTCAATAATTTGAGTTTCTGACAGGAAGCTATTTAAAATGGAAAGAAAAATGGACTATAATAAGAAAACTGAATATGGTTAACGATAATTAGTATATTTATGCAGTTGTCGTGCATGGAAAGCTCGTCGGGGCTGACTGCTCAGCCCCTATTCTTATGGATTACGCAAGCGAATTTTGATAATTTCTCGAAAAAAAAGCATCCGCCCTAATTACAGCGAACATAATCGTAACTAATTTCGCTCTAACTGCATTCAGAACCGACATCTTATTTTTTCCCTCTTCGACCTTTCTGTCATAATATTTCTTCAATGGACTATTTTTCACTTGTGAAACAGATAGTGCCGCCATATGTAGCAAATGCTTGATGCTTTTGTCAGCCCTATTAGATACTCTATTTTTAGAACGTTGGCTACTTCCTGACACATAGACGAACGGAACAACTCCTGCATGACAGCAAAACTTCCTGGGATCAGTAAAAGAAGTGAAAGCATCTGTTTCCATGATCATCTTCAGTGCAACACGTTCCCCAACTCCATCCACAGACATGAGTAAATCCATTTGATGAGCAATGACAGGTGCTTGATTTATAAGTTCTTTTATTTCAAGGTCTATTTGTGCTATGTAATCCGTAAATGTATTGATAATCCCTTCAACTCTATTGCATTTAGCAATATATATTGAGTGTTCCATATAGTCTACCTGATCTTTTAGCTGGGATTGATATTTAGCCCTATCTGCAACAAGCATACTGCGTTCTGTTGATAAGTTTTTGAGTTTTTGTATTATAAGCTCTGATGCGGTATACGGTTGTAGGCAATCATTATATCTTTCTGCATACATTGCTATTCGGCAGGCATCTATTTTATCATTTTTGCCACGAGGTATTCCATGACAATATTTTATTTTAGCTGCATCTTCCAAACATAAGTAGACTCCTATACTTTTTGTTGCACAGACCAAAGGATAGGTATATTGCCCTGTATGTTCCGCACAGACAACCAAACTGTCCTCAGAGAGGAAAAATTTCTCAAACGTTCTTGTTAACCAAGATTTAATAGAGGATAGATCATTAGGAATAACATCATAAAGGATGTCCTTACCGTTACTCCTTAAACATAAATCCAATTTTTTCTTACTCACATCAACTCCTAAATAAAAAACTTTCATACTTTTGTTTTTGAACATTAAACAAAAAAGAAAGGACCTGAACTTGACCTAATAATCTTAAACAGGTTTACTGAAATTCTTATATGGGTTTGAGTTCAAGGAAGGAGCAAAAGGACCGAATAGGGACTTAGACTTGACTTCTATTGCCGCTGATGGTTTTCCTTTTGCTTTCCTTTCAATATCAATTCAAAGATAAATATTTTGATGCTGCAAATCTAAGGTTGCCGCATGGCGTTCCCTCCGCAGATGAGTATTTACGGTTTCTCGGACTTGAACCCATCGACATACGGTTTTCCTTGCGTGACCACAGCGAAGGCTTGCCTTATAAGTTTGTTGGCGACAGCAACGACCGCCACCTTGCCTGGCTTGCCGTTAGACCGCAAACGGTCGAAACAAGCCTTGCACTCGGCATTACACCTGAGTGACGAGAAAGCCGCCACATAGAGCTGGCTTCTGAGGTTTGAATCCCCGTTCTGGTTGATGTGACCTTTGACATTGACTGACGTACCGAACTGTTGGTAAATAGGTGACAGGCCCAGATAGCCGGGGTGTTGTAGGTAATCGAATATGCAGAAAATAGTAAATATCTTGTTTACAGGTATTTAATTCTTTGTTCTGCATGTGTTCCGAGCAATAAAATTGCAGAATCGGGCAGGTTTGACGGTAAGTTATGTTACTTATCCGTTACCTGCCCGAAATGCTTTGATTTGCATTTAAGGCATTTGTTTTCAGTTCGTTGCATCGAATTTCCGCATAACAAATAACTTGACATTTACGTTTAACCCATCCAAAAGTTCAAGTTATTATGCAACGCAGCACTTTCAAAGTCCTTTTCTATGTGAAAAGGCTGTCGGAAAAACACGGTCAGGTTCCCATTATGGGCCGTATTACGATCAACGGTACGATGTCGCAGTTCAGCTGCAAACTCTCCGTCCGTTCTTCACTCTGGGATGCCAAAGCCAACAAAGCCTCCGGCAAAAGCCTCGAATCGCAGCGCATCAACGAGAAGCTGGAAAATATCAAGACCAACATCGGCAAACAGTACCAGCGTCTCTGCGACCGGGATTCGTACGTTACGGCCGAAAAGGTCCGCAATGCCTTCCTTGGTATGGGGGACGACTGCCGCCTGCTGTTACAGACCTTCGATGAATACCTCGCCGGCTTCCTCAAACGTGTGGGCAAAGACCGCGCCTATTCCAGCTATGAGGACTACCGCAAACGCCGCCGCCGTCTTGCCTCCTTCCTCGAATACGAATACCGTGTAAAAGATATTCCTTTCAAAGAACTGAAGCGGGATTTCATCGAAAAGTTCGTGGTCTACCTCTCCTCGGTACAAGGGATGCGTTCCGGGACGATCCATTCGACCATCAAAAAGCTGAAGCTGATGACCTATACGGCCTATAAGAACGGCTGGATTCCCGTCGATCCTTTCGCCGGATTCTATGTCAAAGCGGAATACGCCGAACGTCGCTACCTCTCAGCTTCGGAATTGCAGGCCGTGATGGATGTCAGGCTCCCCAACTACCGAACGGGTATTAACCGTGACGCCTTCGTCTTCTGCGCCTTTACGGGTTTGAGCCATGCAGACGTTTCAAAACTCACTTACGCGGACATCCATACGGACGACAACGGAGAGCGGTGGATTATCGACAGGCGTCAGAAGACAGGCACGCAGTTCCGTGTTAAACTCCTTCCCGTAGCTGAAATGCTCTATGAGCGTTATAAGGATACATATCACACAAGCGAGAAGGTTTTTCCGCTTAAAGGAACTTATAAAACACTGAACATGTCCTTGCGGCATGTTGCCAGACATGCCGGTCTGTCGTTCAACCCGACGATCCATGTTGCAAGACATGGCGAATTTTCTTTCTTGTTAAAATTCAAGTACTTGCAATTTTTCGCAGCTTAATAGGTAACGATTTAGAAACCAGCAAAATTCTGTATTTCACCTCGTTTTGCAGTAATTCAAAAGAACGCTTTTCCTAATTACAAAGTTAGCAAATATTTTCAATATATCACTGCTTTAGTTTGACTAATTCCGTATAAGCGATACCATCTGACAATTTATGATATTGCTTCAAGGTCTTCTCTAATCCCAAAGCCAATTCTTTCTGAATATACGATGGCACTATCGACTCATTGAACCTGTCGACAATTGATTGAATGTTTTGTAGCGGTTGACCTGTAATAACTATCTGGTTATACACAGCACTATAGTAATAATAGGCTTTATTTTCTGTTGACAATTGTATTTTTTGTTTGATATAAATCTGTTGTTCACGTATTCTTTGGGCAACCTTAAAAAAGGTATCAATTTTTTCAAATGCCTCCTGAGATATGTGCCCGACAACACTGTGAGCGTATTTATTCCACTGATTTTCTTCAAAAATTATAGTAGAGTAATGAATCGGCACTTCTTGGATGCAGCCGTTTATAAGCCCTTCAGATAATATATACTCAATGTTTTTCTCAATGTCATTTATCTGAAGCAACAAGATTGACACTGCGTTTCTCAATTCCTTTCGCTTATGGGCATAAAACTGCCATAATGCGATGCCGATTGTTGCCCCAATGGTAACAATCAGCACGAGCGTTTGAAATAAATTTGACTCCCAAAATGAGGTATTCATAATTTGTCTTTTTTGCAAAGTTACAAAAAAGACAGAAAATTCCACATGTATCTTTCTATTTTTTACCCGTTTATGATTTTGAACAATGCAGCATTAGACGGAATATTCAGTTCACAACATTGAATGTTCCTCTCGAAATATCAAAGAACCTATCGAAGAATGCTTTCAGTTTTGCAATGACAGTCTGTTTCTTCTTGCCCCAGTTATTTTACTTGATTTTCGAGAATAGAGGTATGGGCTGTAATATCTGCGTGATTTCAGTTCCGCCCTCTACATCTCCCTACCACGGAATGATGAATTTCCCTATCAACTCTTTTTGTTGCGCAAGTCTGAACTTGAATCAATGGTTTACATTCACCCATATTATTAGAAAGATATTTGTTTAAATCCTCCAACATCTTCGAAATCTTTATTTTCAGCGCAAATGTCAGGTTGTAAATAATCTTCTATGCCAGATAATTTTAATAGAATCTGTTCATCGCTTACAGTTATTCGGCTTCGGATTTTCTTGAAAAATTTAACCTCTGAATAAAGGACTTGCTTATCTGCTTCTATCATTTTTATGGCAAGGTCAATTAGTGTGATTTGTTCATCATCGGAAAGAACTGTATTTGAAAGTTCACTAAGGTAATCTTTCAAAAAGGCTTTTCCTTGACTATTAATCTGATTGACATACTCATTAATTGAGTATTCTACTTGAATCTCCTGAAAAAGGGTACTATTTTCGGTTAATTCTTTAATCATATCCACTTCTTCTTGTGCGATTTCTCCATCACAAGCACAGCAACAGAACAATGTTTTGAGATATAATTCATTTGTTTTCATATTCGTAGCATTTTTATTTAGAAACCGATTCTTCGGCGTGATTGTTGTATTTGTTCACCAGCCATTGCCGCTTTTATCCTTAAATATTTGTCAAGTTCGGATTTTGTCAATGACGGTTTGGTTTTACTAATAACATCTTCAAGAATAACCATTGTAATTCTTGATTTTTGTCGCAGAGCTATTCGTGAAGCGTCATTGACTATCATTTCCAAGTCTGCAGAAACATAATTTTCTGTCAGTTGGGCAAGCTTTTCATAATCTAAACCGAAATCATACGGTCTTGATTTCAGGTAAAGTTCAAACATTAAGGAACGAGCCTTGAAATCAGGAGTGCCAATATAATATTTTTTATCAAGACGACCAGCCCTAAGTATCGCAGGGTCGATCATATCTGGATAATTAGTTGCCCCAATAATAAATACACCACGTTCTCCTGTTCTATCCATTTGAGCAAGCATTTCATTGACAGTACTACGCGCCATCTCGTGTACATCGCTGTCACGGTTAGGTACCAATTCATTCATTTCATCAATGAAAATGATGGTAGGTGCATTTTCTTCAGCATCTTTGAACATCTGAGCAATATTCTCCTGAGTCGCATTTACGAAGCGGCTTTTGAGAGAACTTGGCTTGATTAGCATGAAATTAAAACCGACTTCTTCAGCAAAATGCTTTGCAAAAAAGGTTTTACCACATCCGGGAGGACCGTATAAAAGCATCCCATTAGGAATTGTCAAGCCATATTTCGCATACTCCTCTGGCGAATTAAGAGCGTCTATCACTTCTACGCGCATTTGCTCTTTCAGTTCTTCCATCCCAGCAATGGCGGAAAAGCCTTTCCCTTTTGGCACTGAATACGAAACTTTCTTTGTAGGAGTCTTCCCACTTTTGGCTTTCTTTTGATTGTCAATACGAGCGATTTTTATATCGCCATTCAAAGCCCGAATAAACTCATCTGCCGATTCAAATCTCTCCTCAATGTCAGATGCAAGGGCTTTCCGCATTATATTCATAATTTGTTCATCAAGCTCAAATTTATCGTTATCGGGAATATGAAGCGGCAATTCTCTTTGAGCATCAATCTTTTCGCGTTGAGCAGTAGCATCATTCTTGCAATCTGACAAGTCAACAAAATATGGTGGTATACCAAATATAAGATTATAAAGTATCGCACCGCTTGAGAAGATGTCTGACTTTACCGAAAACACACCATTCAATGCTTCGGGTGCCAAATAAAAAGGAGATAACCCGTTTTTATTAAAGGAAGAAGAACCTTGTGATAGGTAACGAGCATAGCCGAAGTCAATAATGCGAGGTACGTTAGTACCTTTCGACATATCCAGCATGACGTTTTGGATAGTCAAATCGTTGTGCATAATCGGCTCTTGTTGCGTATGAAGGAATTTAATGCCATTAAGGATGCCTAATACGATAGTCTTTGCATCATATACACTAAGACTCCCTTCACGAGCAATGTACTGTGAAGCCGTTTCACCACTGATATAATCGAATACGATATAAGCAAATTTGCGACCATCTAAAACGACCTCACCGTTATCGTGGTATTTGACGACATTAGGATGATTAAGTGTCTTTGCAATCTGCACCTCCAATATATTACCGTTTGCATCAAATTGAGTACGATGTAGTTTGGCGCAGTTGATGAGTTTGAGAAAGCGATTTTTCCCATCAGCGTCTTTCACGCGATAGGTTTCTGCATAATCACCTTCTTTGACTTGAAAGGTGATTATGTAGTTACCTAATTGTTGTCTCTTCGCAAGTGTAAACATACTATCCTCTATAAAGCCTGTCAAAAAAAATCAAAAATGCCTGACGATTCCCTAATGAGGACAACGGAATACTGCTAATATTTCCTTTTTCAATAAAGCCGAAAAATTTCTTCGAATGATTAATGTGTTCAATGACCAAGTTTCCATTAGATGTATAGATATTTTTGGTATTTGAAGGATTATATATTGTCCCATACACATCTACTTCATTACGAGAAATAGATAACGCATCAGAGTATAAAGTTTCTTCATTGAGAATACCGAATTTGACCTTCCCATCTTGGGAATGTTCAAGTACGAAGTGGGTTGTCCATACCTTTTCTACCATTTTCATCATACTGTATTCTTCATTTGCACCATTAGGATTCATTGGGTCTTTTGGATGTTTATCATCATAAGAACCCTCGGCAAAAAATATTCTGTTGAATTGATGGGTCTCCTTATCTTCTTTACCGAATATTGAAAAGTAATATTGAGTATTACTATAGGTATAATTCGTTTTTACGATGGTTTCGCCAGTAAAGAGATACTCCATGTCCTTGAAAAGATAAACATTGGAAGATGTAATGTTGTCTCTTGAATCTACAAACGATACGGTAGCAAATCCTTTATTACCTACAAAGTAATCTGTACCCGAAAAAGTGGTATCACAAACTCCAATAGTAACCAACAGAGCTATCACTGTAATTATAGCTCCCCATATATAGTGCTCATAAAAAAAAGACCAATACAATAATAAAATTATGCTACAAATTGAAATAGCAATAACCTTTCTTTTTTTAGATTCCTTGTCACTTAACTTTACGGTTTCAGGCTGATTGGTATCGCAGTATAGCACATTCCCGATTTCTGCGGGAATGTGCTTAAATATTGATGTATTAGCAGCTATTTTCTCAAGTTGCTCCGTTTTCCATATCTTTTCCATACACTTTAGAAGCTAACGCCGGGACCACTTGTTGGTGGTTCAATCATCAAATCTATGACCGAACGTACGATGGGATGAAGTGAACTTTCGGACGGATTGGTATTAGCAATTTCCTTACCTTGTTGCAGAAGTTGACGTGCTCTGGTCGCATCTTTCCATTGTATGGTATTAAAGTTACGAAGGTGGAAGTCAATGAAACCCATTAACTGATAGATGAGTGTCACTGCAACAAACAAGCTGTTAATATCATCAAGAACTATTCGTCCTTGACGAACATCCTTTGAACGGATAACGGAATCGACCTGTGAACGAACAGCGGCTACCTGTTGGTCATATTTGTTGCCAAGCTCATTATTCCCTTTTTCAAGGCGGTCGAATTCTTCCCTGATTTCAGCTTCAATGGAATCCCATTCATGCCCTTGCTCGACTTCTTCCATTTTCAGGAAAGCACGGCGAATGTCAGCCTGAAGATGCATCCTACCATCTTCGGAGCTTTTTTCACCGTCGAAACGGTCGTTAACCTCATTGATGAGTTTTTCTGCTTCTGCTGTCTCAGAATCCTTAATTGCAGAAGAAGATTTAAGGGCATGGAGTTTTAAATTCGCAGAGTCTTTGAGCCTTTCCAGTTCATGAGATGTAATAACCGAGCGAGCTTCGATTTTTACATCTTTTTCCACGGTATCTCCACTGAAGGGAAAGAATGCTTCTAGTTTCAACATTTGCGAACGATTCACCTTGATAGTGATGTCAACATCACTTCCAACAGGGATTATTTGTCCAATCTCATCGCCTGTTATGACTACATCAAAGACATGGTCGTTATGAATCGCAGATGTGCCGTCTGCGTTGTGTTCACTTTGATAGATGGGTATCACCAAAGTGTCCTCAGTCATGCCGGGACGCAATTGATTACGAGTCTTAAGTCCATTGAGTGTACCGACAGCTGGAAGCTGCTGGTTCTTTTCAAGACCTTTTACCGACTTTACCACATTCTTTTCGAGACCACTATCGTGAGCCTCAATTGAGATATTGTAAGGCAAAACAGCATTGCCGACAACAATACCCTGCATGATATTTATCTCTTTAGGAAAGCAAGGGATAGTTGTCCCTTTTTCGTCATAAGCGTTGACAGCAAACGCATTATTTTTGCCTTCCATGAGTTGACACTCTATGACATCACCTATCTCATTGATTTCGACTTTTCCGCTTGACCAACCGTTGTCGCTACGTACAAGTTCTACAAACAGTTTGGATGGAATATAACCGGAACATTCCTCTTTTGATAGTTGTACGGTTACAAATTCGATTGGTTGAACCGAATTTGCTTCATA
>ERZ772880.3687-NODE-3687-length-10197-cov-21.548314_pt1 | contig 10197 bp, 9 predicted proteins | sample MGYA00580577_ERZ772880 | MGnify/ENA primary metagenome ERZ772880 (study PRJEB29015, sample SAMEA2737705) | human gut metagenome | biome: human gut; feature: human-associated habitat; material: faeces | place: China | collected 2012 ... | reverse complement strand
GCTTGCCGCCCAGCGGGAAGTCCTTTTTGGCACCGTAGCTTTCCAGATGATCCTCACCATGGAACAGGCGGTCCACGATGGTGTCGATGGCCTTGTTGGAGGCACAGCCCACCACCGCGTCCACCTCGGGGATCTCTTCCTCGATCTGGCTGCGGTAGCGCTCGGCAAGACAGCCGGTGACGATGACCTTCAGCTCCGGGTTCTGCTGCTTGTAGGAGCAGGCTTCCAGAATGTTTTCAATGGCTTCGGTCTTGGCGCTCTCGATGAAGCCGCAGGTGTTCACAAGGATCACATCTGCTTCGGCCAAATCGGCCACGGTCTCGTGGCCGGCAGACAGCAGGATGTGCACCATCACATCCAGATCGACCTGATTCTTGGGGCAGCCAAGGGAAATACACGCAATTTTCATAGGGGGTGATACTCTCTTTCTCTTTTGAGGGGTGCTTTTTATTCTTCTTCCGCTCTTTTTATCGCTTCTTTTATGACCGAATACGCAAAGCCGCGGCGCTGCAGGGCGGCCACCACAAGGTCGCGGCGGCCATCGGCCAGCTTTTTCATGTAGCGGCTGCGCACCAGAGCGGCGGCAGCTTCCAGCTCCGGGCTTTCGCCGTCTGCGTCCGGGGCATAGACGCTTTCCAGCGCCTGCTCGATCTGCGCGCCGGAAAGGCCCTTCTGCCGCAGGTTCTGGGCCGCCGCACGGCGGCTCTTGCGGGCGGCAAGCAGGCTGTGGGCACGGGCCTCGGCATAGCGGTCATCGTTTACGTAATCCCGCTCCACCATTTCTGCCACGGCCGCAGCCGCAGCCTGCTCCGTAAAGCCATAGCACAGCCGCTCGTACAGCTGGGCCGAGGACATTTCCCGCGAGGCCAGCGCATCCAGTGCGCGGGCGCGGGCCTTGGCCGGATCGGCGCACTTTTCTTCTTCCGGCTTCGGGCGGCGGCGTTTATAAAAGGACATTTAGTCCTCCACCATAATATCCAGTTCGCTCTCGCTGCTGCGGGCAGGAGCCTTGACCACCGGCTCCTTGGCATCTGCAGCCTTGGCGGGTTCTTCGGCCTTGGCCGCAGCGCCCTTGCCTGCCGGGCGGCGGGATGCGTACAGCTTGTCGGCATTGGCGCGGATCTGGCCCTCGATGTCGTTTGCGATCTCGGGATTGTCCTTCAGGAACTGCTTTGCGTTGTCACGGCCCTGACCCAGACGGATATCGCCATAGTTGAACCATGCGCCGCTCTTCTGCACGATGCCCAGCTTCACGCCCACATCAATGAGTTCGCTCATCTTGGAAATGCCCTCGCCGAACATGATATCGAACTCTGCCTCACGGAACGGAGGGGCCACCTTGTTCTTGACGATCTTGGCGCGGGTGTGGTTGCCGATGAACTGGCCGGAAGAGTCCTTCAGGCCCTCCACGCGGCGGATGTCGATGCGCACCGAGGCGTAATATTTCAGGGCGCGGCCGCCGGTGGTGACCTCCGGGTTGCCGTACATCACGCCCACTTTTTCACGCAGCTGGTTGATGAAGACGCAGACCGTGTTGGTCTTGCCGATGACCGAAGTCAGCTTGCGCATGGCCTGACTCATCAGGCGGGCCTGCAGGCCCACATGGCTGTCGCCCATTTCGCCCTCGATCTCAGCCCTCGGCACCATGGCGGCAACCGAGTCCACCACGATGGCATCGATGGCACCGGAGCGCACCAGTGCTTCGCAGATCTCCATGGCCTGCTCGCCGGTGTCCGGCTGGCTGACCAGCAGATTGTTGATATCCACGCCCAGCGCTTCGGCATAGGTGGGGTCCAGTGCGTGCTCCACGTCAATGAAGGCCACTTCGCCGCCCTGCTTCTGGGCTTCGGCCAGGATGTGCAGAGCCAGCGTGGTCTTACCACTGGATTCCGGGCCGTACACCTCAATGATGCGGCCGCGGGGCACACCGCCCACGCCCAGAGCCAGATCCAGACCCAGACTGCCGGTGGAAATGGCATCCACCTGCATGGAGGCGTTATCACCCAGCTTCATCACGGCACCCTTGCCGAACTGCTTTTCGATCTGGGCCAGCGCAGTGGCCAGCGCATCCTTTTTGGCCTCCGGCTCGGTCTTTTTGGTCGCCGGGGCAACGGTGTTGTTGTTCTGATTTTTTGCCATAGCGTGCTGCTCCTTTTCTTCCTGCTGCCCGCCGTGCGCGGGCTGTCCGTATACTTTCCAGTATAGTATACCACAAAATCAAAATATTACAACAAGAAGTTGTTTCTATTTTCACTTTTATTTTTCGGGTCTGTGGGCGATCATGCACCGGTCATTGCCGCCAAAATCCTTGCGGCACTCAATGTCTGCCCAACCGTTTGCAGCCAGCAGTGCCGCCACAGCCTGCCGCTGCTGCCAGCCGATCTCCAGCACCAGCGCTCCGCCGGGCCGCAGTGCATTCTGGTAATGCTCTGCAAGGGCACGGTAGAACATAAGGCCGTCCTTTCCTGCTTCCAGCGCCATGGCCGGTTCCTGCGCCACCTCGGGCTGCAGGTGCCGCATCTCCTCGGCGGTGAGGTAGGGCGGGTTGGATACGATCAGATCAAGCTGCCCTTCCGGCAGGCCCTGCCAGTAGGTGAACAGGTCGCCCTCCACCGGCTGCACCGCATAGGCTGGCTTTGCCTTTGCGCGCAGAGCGTTCAGCGCCGGCCCCCAGTCAAAGGCCGGGGCATCTGCCTGCTCAAACGCGGTAGGCTCCAGCAAGTCCTCCGTCTGCCCGCCCTGCCCTTTCAGGGCGCAGCGGCAGTTCTTTTCCAGATAAACAAAGGCTTCCGGGCTTTTTTCCACGCAGGTCACCTGCGCCGCCGGGCAGAAGCGCTTGACGCCCAACCCCAGACAGCCGGTCCCCGCGCAGAGATCCAGCACCCGGGGCGCTGCAATGCCCGTCAGGGTATTGGCAGCCGCTTCCGCTACCACCTCAGTGTCTGCCCGGGGGCAGAGCACACCGGGGCCAACGGCAAGGTCAAAATCCAGAAAGCTCCAGATCCCGCACAGGTATTGCAGCGGTTCCCGCTGCTCACGGCGCGTGCAGAGGGCTTCCAGCTTTTCCGCTTCCTCCGTGGTCAGCACCCGGTCGGAAAGGCGGGCATCCCGCCCGGCTGCCACGCGGAACAGCTCCCGTGCATCGTAATCGGCATCCGGACACCCTGCAGCGGAAAGCCGGGCTTCCACGGCCCGCACCGCTTCGCGCGGGGTCAAACCAGCAATTACCATCTGCCATCCTCCGGGTCCTCGGGCAGCACAGGGGTCACAGCGGTAATGGCCACCTCGATCATGCTGTCGTCCGGTTCAAACACGGTCAGGTGCTGCACCCAGATGCCGGGCTGGCGGATGATGCGGGTAGCAATGTTATCGGACCGGCCGCACCATTTGAGCAGCTCATAGCTGATGCCCATGACCAGCGGCAGAAGCAGCAGCTTGAACAGCACCCGCAGGCCGATGCTGCCCCACGGCAGCACGCTGTAGAGGAACACGCTGACGATGACCACCAGAATGAGGAAGCTGGTGCCGCAGCGCGGATGGAACCGAGTGTACTTGCGCACATTCTCCACGGTCAGCTCATCACCGGCCTCATAGCAGGCAATGGTCTTGTGCTCGGCACCGTGGTACTCAAACACGCGGTGGATCTCCTTCATCTTGGAGATGGCCACCATATAGGTGAGGAAGATGCCAACTTTCAGCACCGCTTCCAGCACCACCTTGGCCCAGCGGCCCAATGTTACAAAGTGGTTCACGCCGCCCACGATGAGGGTGGGCAGCACGGTGAACAGCAAAATCGCCAGCAGGCCGCCCAGTACGGCGGCACAGGCCAGCAGTGCGTCCTCTGCCTTTTTGCCCAAGTGGTCGCCCACCCATTTTTCAAAGGCAGTCTCTTCCTCTTCGGGGTCGTAGTCGTCACCCATGCTCACCTGAGCCGAGTACATCATGTAGCGGTAGCCCACGATCAGGCTTTCGATCATGGAGATGGCACCGCGCACCAGCGGGATCTTTGTCCAGATGCCGTGGTTCTTCACAGGGTCGATCTTGGTCTCAATGGTGCCGTCCGGCTTGCGCACGGCGCAGCAGATGAGCTTCGGGCCGCGCATCATGATGCCTTCCATCAGCGCCTGCCCGCCGACGCTGGTCTTAAAACGTTCCTTTTTGGGTTGATTCATTGGGTTCTCCTATCGGATCATATTTTTCCCGGTTATTTTACCACAGAATTGTGACAAAATCTTCACGCCTTATGGTACAGCGGCAAGCCCAGTGTGACCACTGTGCCCCGGCCCAGCGTGCTCTTGATGTCCATGGTGCCGTCCAGTGCAGTCATGATGGAATCCACCAGCGCAAGGCCGATGCCGCTGCCGCGCACCGAATTGCTGCCCTTGTAGAACTTGGTCTTGACATTCTCAAGGTCTTCCGGCGGGATGCCGCGGCCCTGATCGATGATCTCCGCAAAAGCCTTGTATTCGCCCGCCCACAGCTTGACCGTGATGCGCCCGCCGGGGGCCGAGTACTTGATGGCGTTGTCCATGATGTTGATGAACACCTGCCGCAGACGGTCCGGGTCGGCATAGACCGGGATCATCTCCTCCGGCTCGGTGTAGCTGAGCACAAGGCCCTCGCGCTGGATGCGTGCTTCACAGAACAGCACCGCATCGGTCAGCTCTGCCACAAGGTCCAGCGGGCGGCAGTCCATACGGATGCGGCCGTTCTGCAGACGGCTGAAATCCAGCAGCTCTTCCACCATGTTGTACAGGCGGCCCGTCTCATTGTTGATGATCTCAAGGCCCTTGCGGTAGTTCTCGTCTGCCGGGTCGTCCAGTGTGCGCAGGGTCTCCACCCAGCCCCGGATGGAGGTGAGCGGCGTGCGCAGCTCGTGAGAGACGGAACTGATGAACTCGTTCTTCATCTTCTCGGTCTCTTCCAGCCCTTCGGCCATCTGGTTGATGGTGCCGCGCAGGCGGTCCACCTCGTCGTGCTCGTTGCCGGTGACCGGCAGGCGCACATCCAGCTCACCCCGGGCGATGCTGGCTGCGGTGCGCTCCACCTGCCCCAGCGGCACCACGATGCTGCGGATGAAGTACAGGCCGGACATCACGGTGAAAGCAAGGATCACCGCCGCGATCACAACACTTACCGCGATGGCGTTCTTGATCTGCGCTCCCACAAGGGTCAGGCTGGTGACAAGACGCATCGCCGCCACATCCTCGGCGGCATAGGGCACCAGATAACAGGCCGCCATCACCAGCTCGCCGGACTGGGTGCGGTAGACCGCCACACCAAGGCCATCAGAAGCCTCCTGCGCCTGCTCAAAGTCGATGCCGGTCACAATGCCGTCCGCATTTGTGCCGCTGGAGGACGCAATGACCCCGCCATAGCTGTCCAGCAGCATGAACTCGTATTTGTCCTTATCGGCAAACTGCTCCACCATGCGGCGCAGGGCCACGCTGCGGGTAGCCGCCGTGCTCTGCACCGTATCGCCGGTGTACATTTTCAGCTGGCCGGACACCGAAGAGAACCGCCGGTACATGGTCTGCTGCACGCTGTTATAATAGCTGCGTGTGTAGTTGTACAGGAACATGGTTTCGGCCAGCAGCACCAGCAGCACGGTGATGAGCAGGTTGCCCCGCAGCCACCGGCGGGTGATCCCGCTTCTCATTCTTCCCATCTGTAACCGTAACCCCACACAGTAAGGATATGGGTGGGATGGCTGGGTTCATCCTCCACCTTCATGCGCAGACGGCGGATGTTCACATCCACGATCTTCACGTCACCAAAATAGTTCTCGCCCCAGACACCCTTCAAGATCTTCTCGCGCACCAGCGCAATGCCGGGGTTGCGGAAGAACAGCTCCATGATCTGGAATTCCACCTGCGTCAGCTCAATCGACTGGCCTGCCTTGAGCAGCACGCGGCGGTTCTCGTCCAGCACAAATTCGCCGCTGGTGAGCATCCCCAGCGGGTTTTCCTTTTCTTTTTCGTCCCCGCCTGCAGTACGGCCGACGCGGCGGCACAGCGCTTTCACACGGGCCAGCAGTTCGCTTACGCTGAAAGGCTTGGTCATATAGTCATCGGCACCAATAGAAAGGCCGCGGATCTTGTCCTGCTCCTGTCCCTTGGCGCTGAGGATGATAATGCCGATCTTCTGATCGGTGCGGCGGATGGTCTCGCACAGGGAGAAGCCGTTCATGCCCGGCAGCATCACATCCAGAATGGCCGCATCGCAGCCCGGCTTCTTCTCCAGCAGCGGCAGAGCCGCCTCGGCGCTTTCGGCCTCCACAGCCTCCATGCCCGCAAGGCGCAGGTTCAGCGCGATCATCTCGCGGATGTTGGCTTCATCTTCAACGACAAGCACTCGTACCATGAACTGTTCCTCCGTTCTTTAGTTGAGCAGATACAGCGCCTTGGACAGGCGGTAATTTTTATCACGGATCTCCACATCCGGGGCAAGCTTCGCCTGCATCTGGCGGGATGCCACGATGCCAAGGCGGGTCCAGCCCTTCAGGCTGGAGGTGGTGCGCACCAGACGCAGGGTCATTACCAGCTGGTCTTCGTCCACCGTGCGCAGCTCCACTGCACCATCATATTGTTCGCTGTCGGTCAGTTTGAGGTTGCCCTCCCACTCCATGGGCAGCTCGATATAGCAGTTGGTCTCTTCGTCCAGCAGCCCGAAGCTTTTTTCCGGGTGCGGGCTGGTATAGTCCATCCACACGATAAAATCCATGCGGCGGCTCTGGCTCATGTTCAGCAGGCCCGCTTCGTCCGGCTGGGTGGGGATCTCCACGATGCCGTCGCCGTCCAGATCCTGACTGACCAGACTGGGCACATTGCGCAGGGATGCGGTGTAAAGCTTTTCGGTGCTGATCTGATCGGCAGGCACCATCTGCTGCGTGTCCTCGTCAAAACGCAGCAGCACGCTGGCCAGATTGTTGCCGGAAATGCCGGTCCAGCCATCCAGCACCAGATAATGCCTGCCGTCCGCACCCACACCCGCCGCCACCGAGGCGCAGCCGGCGAACCGATTGGCGGAAAGGCCCATAACAGCCACCTGCTGGAAGCTGCCCTCTTTATCCACGGTCAGCAGTTCGATCTGCACGCCGCCGTCCTCCAGCGTGGACATCAGGATCAGGTCCTGATTGCCGCCGCCGGTGATATCCTCCACCAGATACTGCTGGTACTGCTGCTCCAGGATCGTGGAAAGCACGCCGTCGGTGTAGGAATACACAGCCAGATAATGGTCGCCCTGTGCCGCTGTATAACCCACCACCAGTTGGGTGGCATCGCCGGGCTGCAGCTGGGCCAGCCCCACCGACTCTACCGTGTCTGCAAGGCCCTCTACGTTCTGGCGCACATGCCAGATGTCGGCATCATCCTTCTGCAGGATGGCAATGCACACGTTGGAGCTTTGGGCGGTGGTGTAAAGCACGGCGGCATCCTGCCTGCCGTCACCGTCCAGATCCTGCAGCAGGAAAGGCGAAAGCAGGTCGCCCTGCATGGGATATTTGAGCTGTGCGCTCTCCCCCAGCCAGTCGTTCAGGGCAGTCTGCACATCGCCGTAATCGCCGGAAAGCTTGGGCGCACGCAGAAGCTCTTCCACCTGCACCTGTTCACCGGGCATGCTGCAGCCTGCCAGAAGCAGGCACAGCAGCACGCAAGCCAACCACCGGCCAAAATGATTCGGATGTTTCAACCGCTGCGCCTCCTCTGTGTGGAAAACTTGTCCGGCCAAAGGCCGAAAACATGCTATTGTCAGTATACCACGGGCCGGGCGCAATTCCAACACCCGAAAACGAGAAAAGGAGCTGCCGCACCACATTTGGTGCAGCAGCCCCTTCGGGGTCCTGATTTTTATTCTTCGGTCTTGTCAAACAAGCCTTTTTCTTTTGCGGCGTTCCAGGTCAGGCAGGTGCGCAGCTTGCTGACGGGGAAGGCCGGGTGGAATTTATTGTTGTCCGCATCGTCCTTCATCAGATCCTGCTCCACTGCCCAGCGGGCGGCCTTTTGTGCGTCGGTATCGCCCTCGTCGATGTCGCTGTAGAGGGCGGTGCTTACAGGCTCAGGCTTCCCGGCGTGCTCCCACAGCAGCTCGGCCAGCTCGATGCGGTTGGAGGGCATGGGGATGATTCGGCTGAGGATATGGCATGTGATACCAGACTTCTTGCCGCATTGCAGAACCTGAAAAAAGGTGATATACTCTCTGTGGACAGCCTGAGTATCAAAGAGGGCGAGACATCGCCGCCAAAGCGTTATAATTCCGGTTCTATGATTCTTGCAATGGAGAATGCAGGTCAGCTGATCGAGGACGAAGAGCTTCGTGCCCAGATTAAAAGCTGCGGAATCGGAACCAGTGCCACCAGAGCGGAAATTCTTAAGAAACTGTGCAATATCAAATATCTGGCACTCAATAAGAAAACCCAGGTGATCACTCCAACCCTTCTTGGAGAGATGATCTTTGATGTGGTAAACTGCTCCATCAGACAGCTTCTGAACCCGGAACTGACTGCAAGCTGGGAAAAAGGACTGAATTATGTGGCAGAGGGCAGTATTACAGAACAGGAATATATGGATAAGCTGGAACATTTTGTGCGCCTTCGCACCAGACAGGTGGAGGACAGCAATATCCAGCCATATCTGAGACAGTTCTTTGATGTTGCAGCAGTGAATTATAAGGATTCATTTGAAAAAAACAGTGCGAAAACAACAGGCAGATCAACGTCCGCAGCGGGACGATCACGTACCTGCAGAAAGCCGTCTGCTTCAAAGTAGTGTGTATTTGTGACAGATAAAAGAAAACATGTCATCATAGCGAGAGAAAAGAGGAAAATATTATGTTAAAAGATTTTACAATTGCAAACCTTCTGGATCTGAACGAAACAATCGCAAAGGATTTATTTGAAGGAAAAACATATCCATGGGAAGTATTACCGGAGATCGGAGATTTCATTCTGAAACTGGGACAGACCTTAAGTGAAGAAGAATACGACCACCCGTCAGAAGATGTATGGATCGCCAAGAGTGCCAAAGTAGCACCTACAGCCTGCATCAACGGTCCGGTCATCATAGGTAAAGAAGCAGAAGTACGCCACTGTGCATTTATACGCGGAAAAGCAATTATAGGTGAGGGTGCAGTAGTAGGTAATTCTACGGAATTAAAGAATGCGGTACTTTTCAACAAGGTACAGGTTCCGCACTACAATTATGTAGGCGATGCAGTTCTCGGCTACAAATCCCATATGGGCGCAGGTTCCATCTGTTCCAATGTAAAATCTGACAAGAAACTGGTAGTTGTAAAAGACGGTGACGAGAAGATTGAAACAGGTCTGAAGAAATTCGGCGCAATGCTTGGAGATAACGTAGAAGTGGGATGCGGTTCCGTATTAAATCCCGGAACTGTGATCGGACGCTGCTGCAATATTTATCCACTTTCCTCAGTAAGAGGCTGCGTACCTGCAAATCACATTTATAAGTCAAAAACAGAAATTGCAGAAAAGAAAAGTTGAAAATATAGAAGAGGCAGGTTGTATGAAGGATATTATTTCAGTCATACAGCCTGCCCTTTTATATTTTTTGTCTGTCAGATACGGAAGATATCTGTTGTAACTGATATTACATATGAAATAAAAGTTTTCTCAGGATTACCAGAATGGTAATGTGCACCGGATAAAACCAGTAAAAAACATATTTCAGAAATTTTCCTTTTACAAATCCACGTTCACCATTGTACATATTAATGGAAAGAAAAGCAAAGCAGGCTTTCCATTCATAGTAAAGCCAGCAGCTTCCGATGATCGCCTGGGCGGTTTTATCGTTGCGGAACCAGTACATGATCAGCAGGAATACAAATCCCCGCCATCCGTAATCTGCCTTCAGAAATACGGAGACAGTCAGCAGTGCCAGTATGCAGACAAGCTGCATTTTCTGGTTATCCCAGAAGTATTCCAGTGCGCAGAATGCCAGGTACCCCAGAAAAAGGGTGAAAAATACATTCTGTTTTTCATATCTCCAGGTGTTGGTAAACATGAAGTTCCATGGAATCTCAGAGATACATGCAAATAGAAACAGATTCAGGCCATATTTCTTACGGTTATGTGTATGCAGAAATCCTTCCACTAACAGAAAACAGAAAATTGGAAAACTGATTCGTCCGATGGCACGCATAATCATGTCCGCGTAATAAATCACAGCTGTGTTTCCTGTG
>ERZ772880.3685-NODE-3685-length-10201-cov-3.494973_pt1 | contig 10201 bp, 9 predicted proteins | sample MGYA00580577_ERZ772880 | MGnify/ENA primary metagenome ERZ772880 (study PRJEB29015, sample SAMEA2737705) | human gut metagenome | biome: human gut; feature: human-associated habitat; material: faeces | place: China | collected 2012 ... | reverse complement strand
TAATTGCTCTATTTCTCTATATACCCACTTCTCCTTATTCTGATATGCAATTCTACGCTTATTTAATTCTTTTTGATTAACACTACATTTAGATAATTCCCTTAGAAATCGTAATTGTCTCTTTACTTCCATACACTTTATTATATCACTAGATAATGAATACAATGAAACCACATATTTAAATACTGGTATATCTCTTAAAATATCCGGTACAGTAAAACCTATCCCATCAAGTATCTTATCAAATGTTTCATCAGTCATATTCTGTATAATTTCATTATTAAAAATAGATTTTGCCATTGAATCTGATATATTAGAATCCATCATAATACTTCTCCCCTTTTCTATCCACTAATTCTCAATTCATTCGTAAGCGCTACATAACCCACCGTATAAACATCCTTCTCATCTGATCCATAAAAAATCTGAATACAAAAAAACATTTACTATTTTATAAATTATAGTAGATTTATATATATTTTCTGAATACGGATTAACATTAATTAAATATCCTTTTGAATTTCTAATTCTGGTATCTCCTATGTACCATCTTAAATAATCTAATTTTTCCATAACTCATTCCTCTGGGACTTCTTTATACATTTAACCTAATATATTACACATAAAGTCACTGCTTTTATTTTATAGTCAACCAGACAAATTTCATGCAACACTTTAAGAGAGGCTTCATCAACCTCTCTAACAATTCAACTATATATTACAATATATCGAATTAATCCAATAATCCTCATAGCAATGCTACTCCTGAAACCTGTCTAATTGTATTAATCCGACAAATATTTTCACAACCCAACTTATTTAAATGATAACATATTATAATCAGTTTATCAATCAATATTGCTATTCTCCTCCCGAATTCTCGGTCCCAATCACAAACCACATTTCAGAATATCAAAAAACCTCCGTCAGTAAAGCAAATGCTTCACCAACGGAGGTCATCTTCACATATATCAAATTAAAAAATCATGCATTATTTTGTGTCCTCTATAATACTAAAACCCTGCAAATGCATACCTACATCTCAATCAGACCTTCGTAACAATAGCACCCCCGTTTCCCTCTATTTCCACAGTTTTATTACCTGCAGTTATATAGAAACTATCACCCGCTTTATATGCCTTAACATCTTCTCCTACGCGGATAGTTCCACATCCTTCTGTGAATATCACAGAGCGGAAAGAAGCTGTATCGACATTAATTGATACTGAATCGGATATATCATATTTATAACATTCAAAATATTTGCAGCTTACTAATAACTGACCTTCTGATGAGTCCTCTTCAATAGTTGCTGCGGCTTCATTCGTAGCTTCATCATATGCATTAATGCTGCTTTCATATGGCACATATCTTTTAGTATCAACAACATCAAGAGCCTTATCGACATGCAGCTCTCGTTTATTTCCGAACTTGTCACTACAGTCATAATCATACATTCTGTAAGTACAATTTGAATTCTGCTGGATTTCGCATATAAGGATTCCAGCTCCGATAGCATGAATCGTACCGGCTTTTACCATGACACAATCGCCTTTGCTAACTTCAATCTTATTAAGAATTTCTGTTATGGTGTTATTTTCAATGCGTTTTCTTATCTCTTCTTTGCTGGCATCTCTTGATAATCCGCAATAAAGATACGCTCCCGGTTCACAGTCAACTACATACCACATCTCATTCTTGCCGAATTCGTTCTCATTCTCCAATGCATACTCATCATCAGGATGAATCTGAATTGACAGTGGTTTCATTGCATCTATGAATTTTATAAGAACCGGAAAACGATCAAGAGAACCACTTTTCCAGCCAACAGTAGCTGCACCTGCTTTTTCAATAAATTCGCCAAAATACATGTCTTTATATGGACCATCTGCAATAACTGACTGTCCATCTGGGTGTGCTGATAATTCCCAGCTTTCAGCTATAATATCATAATCACATTTTTTGCCAAATACAGTTCTTAACTTGGTTCCACCCCACAGGTTATCCTTAAATGCCGGCTCAAGTCTTATAATATCCGGAATATTGTCAGATTCCGAAACAGTTTCAATTCTCAGGAAATCGGTTTCCGACATAATCTCACCAATGCCAGTCTCTATAATAACAACATCTTCACTTCCATGATTAGAAACCTTGTGTGGAACTCCGACAGGAACACTTACTGTTGCACCCTTACAATATTCTTTAATAACATCTCCTATCTGAATAGATGCTATTCCATCAACCACAGTCCAGCTCTCAGAGCGGTGTTCGTGACAATGCATTTTCATACTCATGCCAGGATATATAGTAACCTTCTTAACCTTATAATTCTTGGTCATTGCCAGCACCTGATGCATTCCCCATTCTCGAAAAGATACCTTAGAATGTTCAAAATAAGGCTTATACTCTTCTGTATTGGCTATGACAATATCTTTAATTGAACAAATGTGTTCTCTGTCTGATATATATGTAGCATCCTCAGTGTTAACAATAGAAATATTGTTAATGTGATTGGCAACAATAAGATGTTTATCAGCAGTATTAATCATGACAACATCTTCACATTCATTGTTAATGATATTCTTATGTCCATAATCATTCTGATTATCTTCATCATTAATATCTGCAATACTGTCAATGTCCCTGTATTCAAAATCAGCATTTATTTCAATTATGTCATCAATCCTGGTAAATAAATCCGCCTGCATACGCAGCTTAGGAAATCTTTCCATGATATTCTCAGGTACATTTATAATATGGCTTACTGTCTTTAACTTTCTCCTTATTACTTTCCGTGTCTGTGCAATATCAGGGTATATTCCACGCAAAGCTTTATTGAACACACCAACCATACATACATATATTCCCGCGTGTTCTCCATTCCTTGAAGATACAATATTAGCTATAGTTCCTGTCTTGGCAACTTCTTTAGCTTTGATAACAGAATCTTTATAACTTCCTGATTCTATAACAAGATCCGATACTGTAACCATCATAAGATCAGACGGATTCATAAATACACTTGCTAAAGAAACTGCGGCAAATGTACCGCAGCTTCTGCTTTCATATATTATCCTGTATCTGACATCCTGAAATGCCTTAAGCTGAGTTTCCATAATATCTGCATAATTCTCATTAGTAACTATGATAAACTCATCTACAAACGGCATATTTCTTACAATTGTATCCTGTAAAAGTGAGCGTCCTTCACATATATTAAGGAACTGCTTAGGATAGTTTTTTCTTGAAAGCGACCATAAAGTATTTCCAAAACCGCCTGCCAGTATTACACATTTCATAATAATTATCTCTCTGCTCCATTAGATTATTGAGAAAATCCTCATATGATAATCTTATTCCTTCTTCTAATTCTGTCTTATATTTCCAGCCAAGCTTCTCTGCCTTAGATACGTCAAGAAGCTTTCTTGGTGTACCATTAGGCTTTGTTGTATCCCAGAGAATCTTACCATCATATCCAATAACCTTAGCAACAAGTTCTGTAAGTTCTTTAATAGTAAGCTCTTTACCTGTACCAGCGTTAACAGTCTCATCACCACTATAATTGTTCATAAGGAACACACACAGATTGCACAGAATTTATATGATTCATAATAAATTTCTGTTGAATATTATATTGTATCTTATCTTCTTCTGAAAATTTTCTATTATCGTAATAGTCCAATTCTCCACAACCTCCAGTCCCACAGTCACCCCAGCCTTATCCCCAAACATCTCCACATTCATGGTTGCTGTTCTTTTGTGCCTGTTTATCTTGCAGATCATGGCTTCTTTACCTGCCAATGGTCCATCTGTGATAGTTACCTTGTCGCCCTCAATCAGTCCGCAGGACATAGCTATTTCGTAATTGTCATTGACCATTTCCCTGAATAGCTCTTCCTTGCTTCTTTCAATTGGTACGAAGCTGTCCTTGTCTCTTCCGAGCAGGCTTGTGAATGCCGGCACATTTTTCAGAGCCTCATATACCTGTTCCGGTGTATCAGTGTCTATGAATATGTATCCTGGAAACACTACCTTGCTCTCCTGATGCCACTTTCCATAGAATTTCTTAACCTTATTGAATCTGAGTACAAATATATCGTTATATGTTGTCTTATCGACTAATTTAGAGCAGTAGTTTTTATGGCACTCTCTTTTCCAGTCTCTACCTTAACTGCATACCACATAATAACTTTCCTTTCCGGATTCATTAATCCAAAAAATTGGTAAGCTTCGCCATTTTGTCAGCAATGCTGGCAGATTAACTATCTACATATGACCACTATAAGAATAAACGTGACAAAGCAACGATTTATCCTGGTAAGCTTTTTTATCAATTATTCTTATGGCACTTTCCATGCCAGATGTTTTGTACCCATAACTATATATTAGCCTAGGGCAAAATACACCGTTCAATATTCTATCACTTTTGACTATATTCGCCAATGTTTTACATATTAATACTTTTCAATAATATTTTTCCACACCGAGAATCATATGTACGCCATGATTGATGAGATGTGTGAAATAAGGTTTTTAGATTTTAATATTCTTCCTTCAAGATAATTAATCACCCCACCAGAACAATCATTAATGTTCCAGCGAGGTAATCTAACATTTTATTTAATTATTTTATGGTTATCATATTCTAATAATGTTTCATAATCTTCTTTTAATTTTTTAAAACTTATTTTACAATTATGTTCCACTTCCTGAAGATTCTGTATCTGAGCTATATTAACATATATTTCTCTGTTGCTTTTCCCTTTTATTGATTTTTTAACAGATGCATTATGTAATCTTTCTATAATACACTTGGGATAATTACTTTGCGGATTTCTTTTATCTCCCCATAAGTTCTCAACTTTGTTCACATTATAATCAACATTCGTTTTTCCATATAGTTCTGTAATAGCAGCTTTATCTGCAAGTATCCAATTTTCAATTATACGGCATGATATCATCGGAATATAATGTTTATTAACGCTGTCAAGTCCTTCTTTTACTTCTGAATAGACCTCTTCGTATCTATTTATTATGGCTTTTTCATCGCTATTTTTCATTCCGCTTTCTCTGTCAGCATCACAATAATATACTCCATAGCTATATCCTTTTTCTTTACAGAGTACTTTAAATTTTCTTGCTGGTACAGATTTACCGCTTAATCCTCTTATGCTTCTTCCTTGAAGTCTTACTCGTTCAACATCTCTTCTATCAATAGGATTAATGTTAACATTTATTTTATAATTATCTGCTATTCTTTTTAGATATACCTGAACAGGTCCTTCTTCCCATTTATCTTCTCCAAATACCTGCTGTCCGTAATCCGTAACTCCTTCTCCCGTAACGGCTATATTCATTCTTATCCCGCTTTCTTTGTATATACAAGCCTATTTGCTACCCTTTAAAAGCATTTCAGCTATCTCTCCTTGTGACATATTAAGTATAATCTCACCTGGGTACATATATTCTAGTTTTTCTTTCAATGCCTCATTTTCAAACATATACTGTGCCCTTGTTATTCCATTATCATCTCTACACAAAAATACTATCTGCTCATATCCTACATAATCCAGGAAGACTGTACTATGCGTTGTCACTATTAATTGATGGGAACTATCCTCATACATCTGACTCAATACTTTCATTAAAGGTTCTGCATAATCTACATTTATACCATTTTCAATCTCATCCATCAAAAAAACAGAATCAGACGCATCTATTTCTGTAATTGCCACAAACGCAAGAACTCTTAATAAACCATCACTTATTTCTTTAGATGAAAACTCTATATCCTTGCATTTATAATGTTCTTTTACATTTATCTGAGTCCAACCTGGTTTACCCTGAATTGACGCTGAAACATCATCTATTCTTTCTCCAAGAATCTTTTTCACTTTAGTCATAAAATGTTCTTTTTGAATATTATTCATTTGTTTTATAAATGAAGGCAGATTTCTTCCTGACTCACCTATAGTTTTAACTTCTCCTCTGCTTGAAAGTCTCATATCTTTTGGTGATAAAAGTTCAAACGAAGCTGAATTTTCGAAAAAATCAGCTATTTTTTTTAATCTGTACCCAACATTTTTGATTCCTTTTATAATTTTCATACATGAGCTTGATACGATAAAATTAGCAGGAATATCTATAAGTTCACCATCATCATTTATAAAACCACCGGCAGTATTCCTATATTCTAACAGCACCTCATCTTTCAATATATCAATTATACTTTCTGAGATAAGATGGATTGTATTCTTTTTTACATTTGTCTGTAATACCATCTTCCAACGTAATTCATCATCTCCAAGCTGAACCGTTGTTTCAAATGTAATTCTTGAATTATTTGAATTTCCTACCCTTGATTTTATATTATTAACAGACCAGTTTCGACGTTCTAATATTATTCTAAAATCATCTACTGTACAGTTAGCCAAAAATGATACTGCCTGCAGTATAGAACTCTTTCCCATTGCATTATTACCATAACTGTCAGAGGTTTTAATTCTATTGTAAAATCATTCAATGATTTAAAATTATCTATAAATATTTTTTTAATCATACTGCCCTCATTTCCAAACAATTATTCTATCAAAACTCATTCTCCCCAAAGAACTTCCGCTTTCTCTCAATCATCTCATCAATTCTCTCGACATAGCTTCTGACATCTTTGACATTCTCGATTCGCTCAATACGCACAGAATGGTTTTCATCACCTTCATTATGGAACACAACCTTAGTTGAAGCACCTGCGCCGCACGCAATTATCGTCTGCTTTTCTTCCATAATAAGAATATTATATATGCATTCAAGTCCAGCAACTGCATAACCTACATTCTCAAAATTACCAGCCATATTCTTCTGACGGTACATATAATAAGGCTGCATGTTGAGATCTCTTGCTGTCTGCTCAGTCATTGCGATAATGCTGTCTGTGTTCTTAATTGAAAGCTCTGTGTACTGCTGACGCAATATGTTAAGTCTTGAAGCTCTCTTGATTGCAAGTGAATGAACGGTAAGACTCTCCGGCCGCATCTCCTTAATTTCATTAAGTGTATGGTAAACCTCGTCTACACCCTCTCCCGGAAGTCCAAGAATCATATCCATGTTGATATTATCAAGTCTAGCTTCCCTTGCCATTGCATATGCATTCTTAATATCCTCAACTGTATGCTTTCTTCCAATCAAGTCAAGTGTTTTCTGATTCATTGTCTGCGGATTAATAGATATTCTTCCCACATTATGAGCTTTAAGAACCTTGAATTTATCTGGTGTCACGCTGTCCGGTCTGCCGGCTTCTACAGTAAGTTCACGGCATCTGCTCAAGTCAAATGCTTCTTCAACCACTGTCAGTACTTTATCTAACTGTTCTGCACTCAAAGTTGTAGGTGTTCCGCCACCCATGTACACTGTATCAAGTCTTCTGCCTTTCATGGATTCAGCGACGAATCTTATCTCCTTAATAAGTGCATCCACATAATTATCCACATAATCTTTGTATGCACCAAGTGCATATGATGAAAAGGAACAGTACAGGCAGATACTTGGGCAGAACGGAATTCCAATATACAGGCTGTAACCTGTCTTATAATCCATATCTGTAAGTATATCCAGTTCTTTCCTTGCTACTGTGAGCGCAAGTTCAGCCTTTTCTTCACTTGCATAATGCTTGTCCATAAAATGTTTCTTAATCTGTTCCTTGGTTGCCCCCTCTTCAAGCATTGTATACGCAATCTTACTTGGTCTTACTCCTGTAAGATATCCCCACGGCAGCTTCTTGCCTGTCTTTTCTGAAAGCTTCTTATATAAGCTGTCCTTAAACACTTCGTGGGCATTCTTCTTATCAAGCCCTGTGACATCAGGAACTTCTATTGAAAGAATCTCATCTTTCTCTTCCGGTTTGGAATCTGCCTTTAGTGCCATAACCTCAGTTCTTGGATAAAATGAACGTACAAGCACAACCGCATCATCATAAAATACATCATTATCAATCTTAATATATATCATCGTTGCTTCCTTTTCGCACTGATATTTGCGATCTCATACTCGCAAACTCGCAAACCCGCACTATCGTGCTTTCCAGCCTGCTTCGCAGGCGTTTGCTCGTTGATGTCCCGCGAAAAGTAAATAACGCTTCGCGTTGCTTCCTTTTCGCTTGCGAACATCACATCACATAAACGGATTGTTCTGCTTTTCATATCCAATCGTTGTGAACTCTCCATGTCCAGGATATACATCTGTATCATCAGGAAGCTTGCAGAGCTTGTCATGAAGTGACTCCATCATTGCAGCAGAGCTTGCTGTAGGGTAATCTGTTCTTCCGACTGAACCGGCAAAAAGTGTATCACCTGACATAAGTGTCTTGTCTGATTCGATATAATAACATGTTCCGCCTGCTGTATGTCCCGGTGTATGGATTGCTTTTATCTTAAGTCCTGCAAGTTCAAGAATATCTCCATCATTATGAAGTACATCTGCTGTAACCCTAAGACTCATGCCGTATGCATTCGACAGGTTTCTTGCAGGTGAAGCAAGAAGCTTTTCCTCGTCACATGATGCATATATCTTAATTCCATAATGCTCACGCACCTCATTAGCCGCACCTATATGGTCAAAATGTCCATGTGTAAGAAGTATTGCCTGTGGCCTGCTTGCTGAACGCACAACCATATCATATATAGACTCTGGTGAATCTGCCGGGTCAACAATAATGCTCTCGTTGTTATCTAAGTTAATTATAAGATAGCAGTTAGTAGCTACCGGTCCCAATACTCTTGATTCTATCTTAATCATAATCTGCAAACCTTTCTTAGCCGGCAGTTCTTGTTATATCAGTAACTCCGTCTATCTTTCTTAATTTATCTATAATTCTGTTAAGCTCTTCCTTGCCATGAATATCAAAACCGACACTTATGGTAGCAAATTCTTTCTTATTAAGACGGCAGTTCATAGACTTTACATCAATCTCTGCTTCTGTGAACATCCTTGATATATCAACAATAAGTCCGGTTCTGTTGTTGGCAAATATGTTGATTTCAACCTCATAGGTATCGCCTGCTGTCTGTCCCTGCTCCCATTCAGCCTCTATAAGACGAGCACGTTCATTAGCCGGGAAGTTGATTATATTAACACAGTCTGTTCTGTGAATTGATATACCTCTTCCTCTTGTAACGAATCCGACAATCTCATCACCAGGTACCGGATTACAGCACTTTGAAAATCTGACAGCAACATCATGGATTCCCTTAACGACAATTCCACCCTTGCCTTCCTTCTTCTTTGCCTTTTCCTTAGACTCAGCGGCAACGATTTCCTCAAGCACATCTTTGTCTGTAACTTCTGCCTTCTTGGTCTTTAAATGCTCCTCATTAAGCCTGTTTACTATCTGACTCTCTTTAAGTGCACCATGTCCAACGGCTGCAAGAATAGAATCCCAGTCTTTAAAGCCATATTTGTTAAGACATTTTTCAACATATTCAGGCTTGGTAATATCAGAAAGAACAATTCCTTTAGTCTTACAGTAGTTAGCAACCATTTCCTTGCCCTTAATGATATTATCTTCCTTTAACTCCTGCTTAAACCACTGGTTAATCTTATTCTTTGCCTGTGTGCTCTTTACAATTGAAAGCCAGTCACGGCTTGGTCCCTTGGAATTCTGCGATGTTATAATCTCTATTCTGTCACCATTCTTAATAACATAATCAATAGTAACAAGCTTTCCATTAACTCTTGCACCTACCATCTTATTACCTACAGCACTGTGAATGCTGTACGCAAAATCTATCGGGCATGAGCCTGCAGGAAGGTTCTTGACATCACCCGAAGGTGTAAAGCAGTATACGCTGTCTGAGAAAAGGTTAAGGTCATTCTTAATTGATGATAAGAATTCCTTGTTATCAGACATTTCCTTCTGCCATTCAAGAATCTGTCTTAACCAGCTAAGCTTTGCTTCCTCACTCTGGTTGTCCTTCTCGCCAGTTTTTCCCTCTTTATATTTCCAGTGGGCTGCAATACCATACTCAGCAATCTTATGCATTTCGTAAGTTCTTATCTGTATCTCAAACGGCTGTCCGTTAGATGCAATAAGTGTTGTATGGAGCGACTGGTAATTATTAGGCTTAGGCATGGCGATATAATCCTTGAAACGTCCTGGAATAGGCTTATACATTTCGTGTATTACACCAAGTGCCGCATAACAGTCTTT
>ERZ772880.3679-NODE-3679-length-10211-cov-4.187771_pt1 | contig 10211 bp, 10 predicted proteins | sample MGYA00580577_ERZ772880 | MGnify/ENA primary metagenome ERZ772880 (study PRJEB29015, sample SAMEA2737705) | human gut metagenome | biome: human gut; feature: human-associated habitat; material: faeces | place: China | collected 2012 ... | reverse complement strand
TCTTTCAATGCCTCATAGCTGAACGTTCCCGGGAAACTATTCACGATACGCCAATAATCAGCGTCGTCCGCTTGGTTATAGACCGTCTCGAAGTCTAATGTAACACCACCGGATTGCTCATCATCTTTCAAGAAATAATCAGCGCCGGCATCCTTGAAAAGTTGCGCTAAGAAGCTCTTTCCTCCTACGGCATACCAGTTTCCACCCCGTAACTCGCCACTAAAAACGATCGGACGTTTTTTAACCTTACCATCCGCCGTAAGTTCCTTTAATTCATTATACCTCTTCTCGATGGTGGCGAAACGCTCATTGCCATCTTTCTCTATCCCCAACAGCAAGCCTACGAACTTGATCCACTCGGCCTGTCCCAATGGCGTAGTCTCCTTATAACCCAAATGGGGAATCAAGGGAATACCCACGTCTTTCAGCGTCTCATAGCCTCCCCGCTTGAATGGCGATACAAGGATCAAATCAGGATTCATGCTCATGATAACCTCGTTATCGAAATTCCCCTCGATACCGATCTTAGCGGTTTTACCTTCTTTCAGGCGTTCGTTCATCTCTTTATTGAACAAATGCCGTGTACTGGTAATCCCAACGACCCTATCCAAGGCACCCAATTTAATAAAGTTCGATAATTGCAGGGAAGTCATACAGATAACGCTTCGGATAGGAAGCTCTATCACCGTATAATCAGCGGGAATCCCCGTGGGTTTCGCACCTCTTTTCACGAACGCATAATGAAACGTGGTGCTTTCCTCATTTTGAGGATCTTGGATATCAGCCAAGAGATATTGATCCGCATAGGTAAGCTTGAATCCTTGGGCGTATAAAGGCTTAACCTGCTCTTGCGAGAACGCAGATTGCTCTACGGAAGCCGTCTTCCCTATTTCTCCTTTTTCACGGATACCTGAAGTACATGATAAAGTCAATACCGATAAAAGCAAGCATCCACCCGCTATAAACTTATTCATAATCCTTGTTTAATTGACAGTTGATCATTGACAGTTACTCTCGTCCTGCTCCACGGGACAGCAACATTTATTTATGAACCGGCAGGTCTTCTGACTTACTTCCATTCAGGACGCCTTCCCGATTACAAAACCAGTGGCCAAGGTATTGTCCGAATGTTTAAAAGTTCACAGCAGCGTGGTCTGTCCGGGATTCTCACCCGGTTCCCTTTTAATCCGCCTCCCGGAAAAAGAGATAAGCGGAGCCTGTTACAGTGACAAAAGTAGTAAGAATATTTGTATACATCCACAATTTTAAGGACTTTTGCGTTTCAAATAAAAACAGATACACATGAATCATCCTATTCACTTCGTCTCATTAGGTCCCGGTGATCCGGAATTAATTACGCTGAAAGGGCTTAAAACATTACAAAAGGCTGATATTATCTATTGTCCTGCTACACAAGGCAAGCATGGAATCATATCTCGGGCGACGGATATATTGAAAGCTATTGAGGTAGACGAATCCTTGATCCATCCGTTTATTTTGCCAATGAGTAAGGAACGGACAGATGCGTTAAACGCTTATAACAAATTGTTTCTGGATGCCCAAGCTGAATATTTGAAAGGGAAACAAATCGTGATCGTCGCCGAGGGAGACGCTGGTTTTTATTCATCTATACAATATGTATACGATAAATTCGAGGAAACAGGAATCCCGGTAGATCGAATCGCAGGAATTCCGGCATTTATAGCGGCAGGTGCCTTGGCCGGGATACATATCGTAAAACAAGAGGAGCAAATTAACGTAATCCCCGGGACTGCGTCGTTCGATGAACTTTCGGCAAAAATAGAAAATGGAATGATCATCGTCATCATGAAATTACCGGGTTGCCAAGAGGCTATTCATACTTGTATCCGGCAGTATGCGGATAAGGCGGTTTTTCATTATTTCGAGAATGTAGGAACAAGAAAAGAATATTATACTACTGATATCGCCACTATACATTCCAAGGATTTCCCCTATTTCTCCCTACTGATTATCCAACCTCGCTAAAAGAAGAAGGCTGCCCGGAGAGTAACCAAACCCGGACAGCCCATCTTATTACGCTACATGCAATATATGCTTAAGCTGATCGATATGGAAACGAAGTGTATCCATATAAGGTTTCACTGAATTATGGTACATGACCGCTTTTGCGTGCATATCTTCCAACTCGCTTACTTTACGGTTCGCCTCACGCATTTTACAAGCGTTGTAGCGAATACCCGATACATGTCCTTTGATATCCTCGATCGCTTGGTTTCCCCGGTTGAAGATAGACTCTGCTTCTTCCGGAGCGTATACCGTATAGGCTTGGGCAACGTCATCCAGTAACGCCTGTTGATAAGAGCCGGCTATCGGGAGCAATTGATGGATCGCATGATGACATAAAGAATGAACCTCGTTTTGAAGCTTCTTCAATTCTACTTCCCACTTTGATTCACATACTTCATCCAATTGTTTGACTTCCGCTACGACACGACCGCTAAACAATTCCACTACCATCTTTTCCCATGCTTCTGCTACCCACGATTTAGTAGCAAATGTAACCTGACTAAATCTTACTGTTGACATAACCTTAAATTTACATATTATATTGCTAATGTTATTAGTCTCTTATCTGTTTCAATTTATCACACTCAAACCATTTTAGGTTTCTTTTTATCGTTGTGACATCACAAAATTAATCAAATTATTACAGATGAATAATTTTAAAGACTATTTTATAATTCTTTAAAAGTACAACAAGCAAAACGTATGATTTTTGCAAAGCTCACTTTACAAAAAGTTTAATTTCAAGCCTGACAGCTATCACAAAAAGCAAGATCCTCGCCATCTTCGCACAAAAATATCAAAATAACACAATCTTATTATTCCATAAAGGGGGAAAACCTTGTTCCGTATCATTTTGTTATTATAATAAATTAGATTTACTTTGTTCAAACTATATAAACTTACATAAAGCACATGAAATCGGACATTGAGATAGCAAGAGAAACAGACTTGCGTAAAATTAAGGAAGTTGCGACAACGTTAGGTATCCCTCGTGAGGAAGTACAAAATTATGGCAGGGATAATGCCAAGGTTCCTATCCATTTGATCGATAAAAAGCAAATGGACCAGCATAATTTAATTTTAGTGACCGCTATCACTCCCACTAAAGCGGGAATCGGAAAGACTACGGTTTCGATCGGTCTGGCTTTAGGGCTGAATAAAATAGGGAAGAAAGCGGTGGTCGCTTTACGTGAGCCGTCTCTTGGCCCGTGTTTCGGCATGAAAGGTGGTGCTGCCGGAGGTGGATATGCCCAAGTGCTTCCCATGGAAAACATCAACTTGCATTTTACAGGGGATTTTCATGCGGTTACTTCCGCCCACAATATGATTACCGCTTTATTGGATAACTATATTTATCAGACCCGCAACACCTGCGAGGGATTGAAGGAGATCAAATGGAAACGGGTTCTTGACGTAAACGACCGTAGCTTACGTAACATCGTATCGGGTCTAGGCGGCTCGGCGAACGGTGTCCCTACCGAGACCGGATTTGACATCACTCCCGCTTCAGAGATCATGGCGATCCTTTGCTTGGCTACGGATATAGAGGATTTGAAACGACGTGTCGGAAATATTTTATTGGGTTATACAAACGAAGATAAGCCTTTCACGGTAAATGATCTTGGCATAGCCGGAGCTATTACCGTATTGCTAAAAGACGCATTACTGCCGAACCTTGTACAAACAACGGAGAATACTCCCGCATTTGTACATGGAGGTCCTTTCGCTAATATCGCCCATGGATGTAATTCCATATCGGCCACCCAAATGGCTCTTACTTATGGAGATTATGTGATTACGGAGGCTGGTTTCGGCGCTGATCTGGGCGCGGAGAAATTCTTTAATATCAAATGTAGAAAAGCGGGGCTTTCACCGAAACTGACAGTCATCGTAGCGACTGCCCAGAGCTTGAAACTTCATGGTGGCGTTCCGGAGAAAGAAATCAAGGAACCGAATATCGAAGGATTAAAGAACGGATTCGCTAACTTAGATAAACACATTGAGAATATGAAGAGCTTCGGCCAGCAAGTAATCGTTACTTTCAACCGTTTCGCTACCGATACGGACGAGGAGATTGCGTTAGTGGCTGAGCATTGCGAGGAGAAAGGGGTTGGATTCGCCATGAATAACGTTTTCGCCGAAGGCGGTGAAGGGGGTACGGAGCTTGCCCGCTTAGTGGTTGATACGATCGAAAATCATCCTTCCGCTCCTTTACAATATACATATGATCTGAATGATCCGATCCGTACGAAGGTACAAAAAGTGGCCCAGAAGATATACGGAGCTTCTTCGATTGTTTATACGACTTTGGCCGATAAAAAATTGCGTCAGATCGAAAGCTTGGGTATTTCCCATTATCCGATCTGTATCGCCAAGACTCAATATTCATTCTCTTCCGATCCGAAAGCTTATGGGGTCGCCAAAGATTTCGAACTAAAAGTACGAGATGTAATCATCAATAACGGAGCCGAGATGATCGTTGTCGTCATGGGCGAGATCATGCGTATGCCGGGACTCCCGAAAGAGCCGCAAGCCCGAAAGATCGATATCGTGGATGGCATGATTGAGGGATTGAGTTAATAGACAGTAAAACGATTCAAATAAAAAAGGTGCGCCTCACACATTCAGTAAGGCGCACCTTACTTTTGCTTATTTATGAATAAACTTTATAGAACCTCTAGCTGTATTTAGCAAATAGATTCCTGCTGGCAAGCGAGAGATGTGTCAATACGATTCGACTTACTCTCTGCCATTTTCCCTCCAGTTATCGCATAAATAGAAATCCCGCTTTCCGTTCCTTGTACTTCCAACACATCTCCATAAATATGAAGTTTCAGTTCGTTCTCCTCTACTACAGGAGCGATAGAGGTTGTTCCATTGAAATAGTCATGTGTCTTTCCTGAATATTCCCAGCTTGTCTCAGCGGGGAAATACATTTTCTGATAATTTTTCGAAATCATCGGGTTTCCCGCGTCCACGATCTCCGTCTTGCTTTCTGACATAAGCATCCAACTACCACCGAAATCAATGGAAGACGAGGTTTTCGTGACATTCTTATCGTAAGACCACTCCATTTTCATCTTGAACGTCTCTCCCTCAGCCGTACCTGTCATGAGTATCGAGACCGGATATTTATCTTTGTTGAAAGTGGCTTCTATATCCACTTTCGCCTCGGCTTTCCATGCGCCTCCCTCAAAGCTGGAGGAAGTGACGGAGAACTTCTCATAGCCATTTCCGGTATAAGTGTATTCTGTTTTCTCGCCTGCCACGTCGGCTGCCGAATAAGAGATAGCGACCAAAGTGCGTCCTTGGTTATCATTCTCCATCACGGTCTTGCCATCATATACCCAATCAGACGAACTTGAGTTCCATTTATAACTGTCTATACGAACCACGCTTTTATTACCATCGCATATATAAACATCTTTCTGTTCCTGCGCATCGTTCTTGTCATAGGTAATACTATAGTCCGGACATCTTCCAAACAAATACCCCGGAAGAGAGAATGATTGCGCCATCAATGAAGAAATGCCTACTAAACAGGCTACCAATGTAAATAATACTCGTTTCATATTCTTGATTTTTTACGATTAAACTTAAAAACTATAACCTTTCTCCGCAATTCCCGCAAAATGTAGCGGTCGGAGCTAATTGCATTCCGCATTGAGGGCAAAAGCGGCTTTCCGGCGTTGAGACCTGTCCCGGTATCTGCGGTCGCAAAGGATCTTGTGCTGCGGAAGTAGCGGTGGGATTCGGTTGCGGCATCTCGTTACCTTTCTTGAAAAGCTCCTTGAACTTACCGGACAAGCCGCTCAACTTACCATACAGATCGAAAGTAACTTGCGTGGCGGGAGCTACTTGCATATAGCTGCTCATCATTTTCACCAAGATCCAGCTATCAATAAAGGCATACTTTACTGTATAGGCGAACAACAATGAAATAATGAAAGCCATGAAACCGCTCCAGCCGAACAAGCGGAACAATCCACCGAAGAGGATAAACGCAATCAACGTAACCACCACGAACGATAAGATGACCATCCCCGTTGTCTTCGCCGCATCCTTGAGCAACGTCTTCCAGTTCTGAAAATAGATAATGACACCATCTGCCGCCGATTTATAAGGGTTTTGAGCCGGATGGTAAAAGGTGTAACCTAAGCAGCACTCGTCCACATACCCCAACGAGATATCGAGAAACATGTTGGTGAGGCTCTTTATCCCGTCAGCTCCGGGGAGCGCCCCGAGCAAACTGTCCGTAACACGTCCCAACGTACGTTGTAACTGTTTAATGGAACCCGCCACAAGTTTATCCAAGGCAAAATACACGTTGGATGTACCGAAACGTTCCTTTACCATCGTCTTTCCCATCTCGAAGGGTTTGGCAGGTACATAGCCGGTTTGATACGCCATCGCGATCACGGCCACATGCCCGGCTTTTACGAGATAACCGATGTAGTGATTCAAGAAGAAATTCACTACCCCTATAAGTCCCAACCAGATGAAAAACATGATCGCTACCACTCCGTCGCTATTGAACAGGACCGATATGCCCATCAAGATAGCGAAGAGCAGCACGGCTATCAATATATTCAGCAATCCTAATCCTAGTTTTATCCAACCGAATTGCAGGGTCTTGAAGAAAATCTCTTTTGCTGTCATAAAGTATACATTTATGGGTTATTATGCTATTTCAACAGACGGTATTTACCGATGATAGGTAATTCCTTAGCTCGCCCGTTCAGCGCGTTAATGATACCGATGACTGCCAGTACCGTAAACACGATGTAAACGAGGTTCAATACCGTACCGCAAAGAGAGTAGATGCTCCATAAGCCCAATCCCCTCCATAGGATCGCCCGCAAGAGGGCGGTCAGAACGGAGTCCGCTATGATCCAGCCAAACATGGCGATGCATAAAAGCAAGCCTTGGTTGGCATGGAACCGGGCGAATTTCGAGTCCTTGGCCGCAAGGATCGGGATCAATACCAGAATCCCGAAATAAGCAAGGATAGCCATTACCTTATTTTGCTCTACATCGGCTTTATCGAACTGGTCGGTCAGGTCCGCGGTCTTGTTCATACCACTTAATTTGTCGCTCAAGGCATCGGCCGTGGCGGTAGCCTTAGCCATTGATTCCGCATCGGTCGGTTGTACCGGCGGAGGTGTCTGTTGCCTGTTCGGTTCGGCGGCAACTATTTGCATAGGTGATCCGCAGGCCGGGCAAAATCTCACGCCTTCATTCACTTGTTGTCCACATTTTCCACAGAATGCCATAATTTGTTTCCTCCTAATTTTAGTATTGTTATTATTTGAGTAGATCTCCGAAAGCTTCCATCAAGCTGTCTATCTCGCTACCGAACAGCATCCGTACGGCGAAGAACATCAGCAACGACAAGACCGAACCGATTATCATCATGATCAGCATCGCACGGGCGAAGTTCGCCTTGTTCACCTTCTGGCAGCCTCCGCAGGCCCAGATAATGAGTAGGATGAGATTGATCAACGGAAGAAGCATCAACAGGAAGATACCGATATACCCACCCGTCGTGATCGGTTCATACTTGCTTCCCGGGGGAAGCGGAGCGTTCGGATCGCCCGCCGGAGCCACGTATCCCGGTTGAGGTTGTGCGTAAGCCGGTTGCGATGGCGGGGCATAAGCCTGCTGCGGTAGTGGCTGAGGCGCAGGTTGCGGCTGCACATAGGTTTGCTGGGGCGGTGGCGGGGCTTGCGGTTGTGCCTGTACCGACATCGGCGTACCACATGAGGTACAGAATTTTATGCCATCCGGGACATTTGTCCCGCAGTTTGTACAAAAAGCCATGATTTCTCCTTTCTTTAAAGTAACTGTTATACATCATTCCATTTTTGTTCCGCAACCGCTGCAGAAACGATGCCCGGCGATAACTTCCGTGCCGCAGTTCGGGCAGAAACGTTTCGCCGCAGGCGCTTGTTGCACGGGTTGCGTCAAACGGGTTCCACACTCTTGGCAAAAGTTGGTTCCCTCCGGATTATAGGCCCCGCAATTGGGGCAGCTATGCTCCTGCTCCTCGGCTTCCCGGCGGGCACGTTCCTCGGCCTCGGCACGTTCGAGGGCGGCTTTCCGCCGCCTGCTTGTTGGCTGCGAGTAAATCTAGCTCTGCCCTTATCTCCGGATAGTTCTCGCCGCCATCCGTCTCATATACTTGCCGTCCGAGACGGGCATAGATCTTTCCCTCCCTTTCCGAGAACTCTTTCATCTCGGTCTGGGCATTGAATATCTTCACGTCGGGATCATCCTGCAGCATGAATCCGGACAAGCCTTTTACGATTCCTGTTAAAATATCTCCCATACCACCTTACTCTTTCTTAGTTCCTTTCGCCTTATCCGAGAAATCTCCCATATCCAGATTCTTTATCCCGACCTTCGTGGCCAGCGCCGTCAGTTTCGTCACCTTGGCGATTATCTTGATCTTGGTGACACCTCCCACCTCGTTGTCTTCTATCGTTTTGTTCAATACGCTAACGGGTTCCTCCAAGTCTTTCATGATGGCATCCATCTCGTCCTTGGTCATCTTATCTCCTTTTTTCTCCAGCTTTTCAATGGCATCATCCAGTTTTGCCAAGGCTTTATCTACCGGCGAACCTCCGCATGCCGTCATAAGCACGAGGCTTATGATGAACATGAATGTAAATAATGTCTGTTTCATGATACGTATGTTTTTAATGGTTTACAATCCTTCTATTGAAACTAGCTCTTGGCTTGTCATCAGTTTTCCCTTCTTGTTATACATGTTTGTCTTCACAGGGCCAATGCCGTGGCCATACCAGATCTTCTGGATAGCGGTCTGCTTGATACCGATCACTTTCGATACGGTAGTGTTCTCAATCACGACGCAGTCGATACTCGTCCCGTTCACGTCGAGGGTTTCCTCGGCCACGGCCTTCACGCCCGTCACCTCCGTATTGGTCTTGATGCCGGCCAAGTTCAAGGTGATGGTATAGTCGCCGAAGGTATCGCCTACCTTGACATTGGAGGGAAGTTGGAAGGGTGTTCCGGTCACGGTTACTTGCATGCCCTCCATGATCTGTCCTACCAACGACTTGGGATCGTAGGTCACCGTGCCATTCTTCACCTCGAATGTCTGTGTCATCGGTTGCTTGAGCACCGGGTTCTTTTTATTGTCCATCACCATCATCGAGTAGGTAACGGTGCAGTTGTCCGCGTCTCCCGTCACCTTTGTAGCGGTAGTCTCCGTGTAACTGTTGATCTTTCCTTTCTTGTCCTTGTCGGCGTAAGTCAGTTTCACGCCTTCCTTATGTAGGAAGAAAGGTTCTTGTGCGCTCATTCCCAATACCGTCAGCAAGGAAACGGCGATCATAACTAGAAATCTAATGTTCGTTTTCATAATCGTTGTTATTTTAAAGTGAATAATTTTTCTCTATTTCTTCTTCTGTCCGCCCAGCATCTCGAGCAAGGCCTTCATCCGTTCCTCGTCGCTCTTGCTCTTGTCGTTGACCTCTTTCAGTTGCTCCTTGATCTGCTCATTGGATTTTTGGATGGCATCGCGTGTCTCGTCCACTTTTTGGGTGTTCTCCTCGCACGATTTCCCCGTCATCATCTCCAGCAGGCCGCCGGCAGGCATCACAGTCATTTGATACCCTTCGGGCACTTGGAAGAGGTGCGCCGGTTGCGGCCCCATCTTGACGCGGCGAAGCACGATGGTCCTGTCCATCACATACACCGTATTGTCGTGGGCGATGCAGCCGTTGTAGTTCGATACCTTCATGGGCGAGTAAATCCATTCGTGATAGCCGGCGCCATCCTTGCCGCCATCCTTGTAGATCGATTCGCTCTTGACATAGTAGTGGGCACACTCCTTACCGTCTATCTCCTCCATGCCCAAAAACTCTCGGGAGGTAGAGTGAGACACTTCCCAGTCGTAACCCACCAGCTTATTGGTGGATAACTTGTCGATCTCCTCCATCACCATGCAGGTCTTCCGGGCCTCGTTCATCACGTAGGCTTTCTTTTCCTTCATATCGAAGATCATGATGGTCTTTTCGCCACTCCCTTTCCGGCACCACTCACCATAGAAAGAAATTTGCGCCTGCGCCGCCGTCGTTACGTACGTAAGCATTCGATAAACTCCCCCTTTCATTCTAAAAATGTGATATTACTTTTGT
>ERZ772880.3677-NODE-3677-length-10215-cov-28.525295_pt1 | contig 10215 bp, 10 predicted proteins | sample MGYA00580577_ERZ772880 | MGnify/ENA primary metagenome ERZ772880 (study PRJEB29015, sample SAMEA2737705) | human gut metagenome | biome: human gut; feature: human-associated habitat; material: faeces | place: China | collected 2012 ... | reverse complement strand
CCCTGCGCACAGCAGAGCCTCTTGGGGGGATTGGCTTATTCGTCGTCGTCCACAACCTTGTCGGCGCTGGCAATGACCTTCTTCGCGACGTCGGCGGGTACTTCCTCGTAGCGCTCGAACGTCATCGTGAAGCGACCCCATGCCTGCGTCATCGAGCGCAGGTCGGTCGCGTACTTGAACATCTCGCTCAGCGGGGCTTCGGCGATAATCTTTTGCCCGCCTTCGCACTGTTCCATGCCGATGATGCGACCGCGGCGCTTGTTCATGTCGCCCATCACGTCGCCCATGTAGTCATCCGGCACAATCACTTCGACGTGCATAATCGGCTCCAGCAGGACAGGGTTCGCGTCGGCGCAGCCCTTCTTGTAGGCGATACGCGCGGCGGTCTTGAACGCCATTTCGGAGGAGTCCACCGGGTGATAGCTGCCATCGTAGAGCTTTGCCTTCACGCTGACCATCGGATAGCCCGCCAGCACGCCGTGCACCATGCACTCGCGCAGCCCCTTCTCAACGGAGGGGATGAAGTTGCGCGGCACAACGCCGCCCACGACCGCGTCCTCGAACACGATGTCGGTCGAGCCGTCCGTCACCGGGCTGAACTCAATCCACACGTCGCCGAACTGGCCGTGACCGCCGGTCTGCTTCTTATGACGGCCCTGCTTCTGGCAGGCCTTGCGGATGGACTCGCGGTAGGCGATGCGGGGTGCTTCCAGCCCGATCTCCACGCCGAACTTGTTCTTGAGTTTGGCCTTCACCACGTCCAGATGCTGCTCGCCCAGACCGCCGATCACCTGCTGATGGGTCTCGGCATTGTTCTCGTAGCTCAGGGTGGGGTCTTCTTCCATCAGGCGGGCCAGCGCGCTGCTGATCTTGCCCTCGTCGCCCTTCTTGGCCACAGTGACGGCCATGAACAGGCTGGGCTTGGGGAACACGGGGGCGGGCAGCTTGACCACGCGCTCAGCGTCGCACAGGGTGTCGCCGGTCTTGGCGCTCACCAGCTTTGCCACTGCGCCGATGTCACCGGCAATGATGCCGTCGGAGTCCACCTGCTTTTTGCCAATGACGGTGAGGGGCTTGGAGATCTTCTCCACATCGCCGGTGCGGGCGTTGGTGAGGGGTTCGCCTGCAGTCACCTTGCCGCTGACCACGCGCAGGTAGCTCAGCTTGCCCACGAACGGGTCGGCCACGGTCTTGAACACGTAGGCGGCGGTAGGCTCGTCCACGGTGCAGTGCAGCTCCACCGGCTCGCCGGCGGCATCCTCGGCCAGCGTGCTGGCTTCGTGCTCCGGGCTGGGCAGCAGCTTGTGCATGTTGAACAGCAGCATATCCAGCGCCTGCTGGTTCACGGCGCTGCCGCAGAACACGGGGGTGATCAGGCCGTCCTTGACGCCCTTGCGCATGCCTTCCACGATCTCTTCGGTGGTGAAGGCTTCGCCGCCGAAGAACTTTTCCATCAGCTCATCGTCGGTCTCGGCAATGGCTTCGCTCATGGCCTCGATCAGGCCCTGAAAACGGTGGCCGATGTCCGGCAGATCCACCTGGATCTGCTTGCCGCCCTCGTACTTGAAGGCCTTCTGGCTGAACAGGTTGATGTACACGGGGGTGCCGTCGTCCAGCTTTGCGGGCACGACACAGGGGCAGACGGTGGAGCCGAAGCGGATCTTCATGTCCTCAAGGATCTTGAAGTAGTTGGCGTTTTCCAGATCGCACTTGGAGACGAACACCATGGTGGCCTTGCCGTTCTTGCGGGCCAGCTGGAACGCCTTTTCTGCGCCCACGGTAACGCCGCTGCGGCCGGACACGCACACCAGCACGCTCTCGGCGGCGCGGATGCCCTCGTACTCGCCTGCTTCAAAGTCGAACAGACCCGGTGCATCGATCAGGTTGTACTTGATGCCCTCGTACTCCACCGGCACAACAGACGCCGACAGGCTGGCCTTGCGCTTTGCTTCCTCGGGATCAAAGTCCGAAATCGTGGTACCGTCCTCAACCCGGCCCATACGCTCGGCAGCGCCCGAAAAATAGACCAGTGCTTCGGTCAGCGTGGTCTTGCCGCTGCCGGCATGGCCGGCAATCAGAATATTGCGGATGTTGTTGCTTGCGTATTTCATATCGGTTTTTCCCTCATTTCCGCCGCACGGAGCATTCTCTCCGTTTTTGTGGCATATTTTACAAAGATAATACCACACTTGAAATGATTTTTAAATATATCGTTTCAAAATTTAGCAAAAACGCCTGCCAAACTTCCGGGCACTGTTTTGTGCAAGTTGACATTGGGGTGTAAAACAGCCGGGCAGAAAAAGCAAAACTCCCGGCAGCGCGTACAGGCGCGAAACCGGGAGTTTTCGTTGCAAATATGCGGGTTTTGTGATATGCTGTAAGTGCCGCTTCGGCGGTAAGGGCGTTGATTGCATAATCGGTGGTCTAGCTCCTTCCGGCTGCGCGCCAGAGGGGACGAAAAACTTTTTGCTTCCCCTGACGCGAAAGCGGAAAGGGGGGATGCCTCATGACGTTTGAACAGGTCGTGCTGTTGCTCACGCTTCTTGGCGGAGCAATCTACATTACCTTCGAGATCACATGGACAATTTCCAACGGCAAAAAGAAATGACCGCTCATGCCCTCAGAAAGCAAGCGGTCATTCTTTACGACTGATTAGCCGGATGAGGAGCTGACCATTGCAGTCAGCGCTCTTTCTATTCGTAGTATAGTCTATTTTTCCGGGTTTGTCAAGCCGCAGACCCGCCGGAAGAGGCAGGAGGTTTTACGCGATGAAACGCGAGGATTATATCAACTGGGACGAATATTTTATGGGCATTGCGCTGCTTACCGCCATGCGCTCCAAGGATCCCAACAGTCAGGTGGGTGCGTGCATCGTAAGCCCGGAAAATAAGATCCTTTCTCTGGGCTACAACGGGATGCCCATGGGCTGCAGCGATGACGAGATGCCTTGGGAGCGGGAGGGCGCGCCCCTGCAGACCAAGTATATGTATGTCTGCCATGCCGAGCTGAACGCCATTCTCAACAGCGCCCACAACAACCTGAAGGGTGCCCGGGTGTATGTGACCCTGTTCCCCTGCAACGAGTGCACCAAGGCAATCATCCAGTCCGGCATTGCCGAGGTGGTGTACTACGGCGACAAGTACCACGACAGCGATTCCAGCATTGCGGCGCGGTTCATGTTCGAGCACGCCGGTGTCCGGCTGACCCCCTATAAGCCCACCGGACGCCGGGTAGAGCTGGAGCTGTAAGCTCCCTCTTGACCTTCCCGATGCAACGTACTATAATAGAATCATGGCTTGAATAAATATTCAAGAGCGTTTGCATAGAGAGGGAAATATACAATGGAACTGAAAAATCGCAGCTTTTTGAAGCTATTGGACTACACCCCTGCCGAGATCGGGCAGCTGCTGGAACTGGCCGCTGACCTGAAAGCCAAAAAGAAGGCCGGTATCCGGCACGACCAGCTGCGGGGCAAAAATATCGCTCTGATCTTTGAAAAGACCTCCACCCGCACCCGCTGCAGCTTTGAGGTAGCCGCCCACGATCTGGGCATGGAAGTAACCTATCTGGACCCCTCCGGCAGCCAGATCGGTAAAAAGGAGTCCATCGCCGACACCGCCCGAGTGCTGGGACGGATGTTTGACGGCATCGAGTATCGGGGCTACGGCCAGCAGATCGTGGAAGAGCTGGCGCACTACGCTGGTGTTCCGGTGTGGAACGGCCTGACCAACGAGTTCCACCCCACTCAGATCCTGGCCGATTTCCTTACCATTCAGGAGCATTTCGGTCACCTGAAGGGCATCCACTTTGTTTACTTTGGTGACGCCCGCTACAACATGGGCAACAGCCTGATGGTGGGCTGCGCCAAGATGGGCTTACACTTTACCGCCTGCGCCCCCAAAAAGTACCAGCCGGATCCCGCACTGGTGGAGCAGTGTCAGGCCATTGCCGCCCAGACCGGGGCGACCCTCTCCTTTGAGGAGGATCCCGTCAAGGCAGCAAAGGGCGCGGACGTGCTGTACACCGATGTGTGGGTGTCCATGGGTGAGCCGGTTGAGGTGTGGGCAGAGCGCATCCACGATCTGGCCCCCTACCAGATCAATCAGGATCTGATGAATATTGCAGGCCCGGATGCAGTATTTATGCACTGTCTGCCCGCCTACCACGACCACAAGACCACCGTGGGCAAGGAGATGGGCGAACGCTTTGGCCGCGACGCCATGGAGGTGACCGACGAGGTATTCGAAGGCCCCCAGAGCATCGTGTTTGACGAGGCCGAGAACCGGATGCACACCATCAAGGCGGTCATGGCAGCCACCTTGGGATATCAGGAATAAAGAGATAAGCCCGGAAGGTTCGCAGACCCTCCGGGCTTATTCTATCTGAAAATAATTTTCCGCTCAGCGATCATTCCGAAACTGCATTCTGCAGTTTCAGCACGCCTGCCTGCGTCAGGCGCTTACGCAGCAGCGCACCCACGATGCAGGACACCACGATCTTTGCAAGATCCAGCGCAATAAAGGGGTAGACGCAGACGGTCAGCGCATAGCCCAGCTCGCACTGCATCTGGAACACGAACCATGCCGTGCCCAACACATAGCAGGCGGCATCGCCCAGCACCAGACCCACAGCGGAGATCACCGGGTTGCCCTTGCTCTTTTCAATGAACATCCCGCCGATGAAAGCCAGCAGCAGATAGCCCACCAGATAGCCGCCGGTAGGGCCTGCCAGCTTGGCAAGGCCGGCACCGTAGCCGGAGAACACCGGAATACCGATGGCGCCCAGTACCAGATAGATGACCACGCTCAGGGTGCCGAACTTCGGTCCAAGCAGCCATGCGGTCAGGCAGATAACAAAGTTTGCCAGTGAGATGGGCACGGCTCCGATGGGCACGGTCAGCGGGCCCAGCACGCACAGCACGGCAGCCATCACTGCGGTAACAGCCATCTGGTAGGTAGTCAGTTTTTTGTCTTTCATGGTCAGTTTCCCCTCTGTTTTTTCGTTTTGTAAGGCATCTGTGCCCGAGTATACCGCACCGGTGCGCCGCAGGTCAACGGAAAAGTTTGCAAAGGGTTTACAATCAGAATTTTGATTGTAATACTGTGGAAAGTATGTTAAAATAAAAATGACCGCCCACAGTCTCACAAACACTGAGCGGTCATTCTTATTGACTACTTAGCCGAAGGAAACTGACCCTTGCAGCCAGCACCCTTTCTATTTGTAGTATAGCCTATTTTGTACGAAATGTCAAGAAAAACACGGAGGTTCCCATGGGTGGAGGTCATGTATCGCGGCCGGATTTCGGGATGCCGCAGCCGGATGCTGCGTACCCGCTGACCGAGTTCTATCTGTTGGCGCAGCAGGCGCTGGAAAAAAGCGGCAGCTTTATGCTGCCCGCCCTCTACGCAGGGCTGCAAGCCCCTGCCCGGCGCATCTACCGGGAGGAAGCCGCCGGATATCTGCAGCTTGCAGCAGCTCCGGCAGAGGGCCTGACCCGGCTGCTCTCCCCTGCCCGGATGCAGCTTTTATACAGCAGCTTGCAGGTGCAACCGGACGGCGCCCCCGCTGCCCTTTTGCTGACCGAGGAGTGCACCCGCCTGACCGTGGCGGTGCAGCTGCTGCCGCCCTTTGTGTGGGAGGACCCGCTGCCGCCTCTGCCGGATGTTCCGGCGGCGCTCACCCTGCAATTGACCATGCAGGACGTGGTAGCCATCGACACCGCCCCCGCCGCACTGGCGCAGAAACTGGTGCACAGCACCGATGGCAAATGCTGGTTGCACCACCCCAAAGCAGAGACCTTTCTCTCCGAGCGGCTGGCGCTGCTGCAAAGGGTCTATAAATAAAGAAGGAGCACCCTCCCCCTCTTTTACTTTTTTGCGATTCCGTGGTATACTGACCGGTAAACCGACAGGATATCCAACCCCTGTCGGAGAACGTGGACACACCTTGCGGTCCGGTGCGTCCGGTACACAAAAAATGGAAGGAACCGGGTTTTGTTCTGCAATAATCGGGGATGCTGAGCCGTATATCAAGTGAACGTCCCCGTGAGAACCACAAACATTCCATCGAGAAGCCCGCTTCCGGGCATCCAAGGAGAGTTTATACAATGGGACAGCTGACCAGAAACGAAGTATTTACCCTGGCGGTGCAGCGTTACAGCGACACCGTCTACCGCACTGCGGTGCATAATTGCCGCTGCACAGCCGATGCTGAGGATGTGGTGCAGGATGTGTTTGAAAAACTGCTGCACTACAACGGCATCTTTGAGAGTGAGGAGCATCTCAAAGCATGGCTGCTGCGGGTGGCCATCAACCGCTGCCGGGACCTGACCCGCGCCGCCCACCAAAAGGACACCGAGCTGGACGAGAACCTGCCTGCCCCTGATGTCCTTGCGGAGGACGGCAGTGTGCTGGATGCCATCCGCACGCTGCCGGAAAACTACCGCAACGCCATCTATCTGCATTACTACGAAGGATACACTGCGGCAGAGATCGGGCGGATGATGGCGGTGCCCACAAACACGGTACTAAGCTGGCTGCGGCGCGCACGGGCACAGTTACATACGATGCTGAAGGAGGAGATCGAAGATGAGGTGGTATGAATATAAGATGGAGGTCGATGACCTGACTGCCCCGGACGATCTGAAAGCAAAGTTGCTGGCCATGACCGACACCCTGACCGCGGAGGAAAAGGCCGAGCCCATGATGGCTGCCCCTGCCCCGCAGACCGCTGCACCCGCAGCACCCCTGAACACCGAAGCCAAGAAGAAAAAGCCCATCCACTTCCCGGTAAAGCAGCTGGGCACGCTGGCTGCCTGTCTGGCCGTGTGCGTGCTGGGTTACAGCACCCTGCATCTGGGCATCGGAATGGGCAACGCAAAAAGCAGCGCACCCGCTCTGTACGCAGCCGAGGGCGCTGCCGACAGCTCCGCTGCCTCTGTGGCAGCGGGCGGGTTTGATCTCCAGCACGCCGCACTGGACAGCACCCCCGAGGCGGTGAATTACAGTCTGGATGCAGACGACCGCTCTCTGGAAACGGAGTACAGCGGCGCCGGCAGCACCGAGGCTGCTGCGCCTGCGGTGGACAGTGCCAAGATCATCTACACCGCCAATCTGACGCTGGAAAGCAAGGATTACGAAGCGGCCCGCAGTGCGCTGGACAGCGCCCTCGCCGAGGCGGGCGGCTATCTGGAATCCAGCAGCGAGTACACGCGCACCGGTTCCAGCCGCTCCGTAAGCCTGACCTACCGGGTGCCGCAGGCCAACTACCAGAGCTTTCTGGATGCTGTGGCCGCTGCCGGTAATGTGACCTATCGCAGCCAGCAGGCCGATGATGTGACCACTCAGTATATGGACGTATCCGCGCGGCTTTCTAACCTGCAGGCACAGCGCACCCGCTTACAGCAGCTGCAGGCACAGGCCGAAACTCTTTCGGACTTGCTGCAGATCGAGGACTCCCTCACCGAGGTGCAGTCCCAGATCGAAAGCTGGCAGAGCCAGCTGGACTGGTACAGCGATCAGGTGCAGCAGTGCACCGTGTATATCGACCTGAACGAGGTGCAGACCTACACGCCTGTTGGCGAGGGCTTCTTCTCCCGCATCGGCACGGCCCTTGTCTCCGGCTGGGGCAACTTTGTGAATGGCTTGCAGCAGCTGGTAGTTGCGCTGGCCTCCGTCTGGCCGCTGGCAGTGCTGGCGTGCGCTGCTGTTGCCGTGGCGCTTGCATGGCGCAAAAAGCACCCGAAGAAGTGACCCCATAGAAATCCATTTTCCGCATAAAGGCTTCCCCCGGGCTGGGGAAGCCTTTTGTTTAACCCCGTTGAAAAAACCACCCCCTGTCCCGCCGGGCTGCTGCACCGGGAGGCAGGGGTGGTTTTGTATATTTCACATCACTTATTACACGCCGGAATAGGCCGAGAAGCCGCCGTCCACCGGCAGGCAGATGCCGGTGATGAAACCGGCTGCATCATTGTTCAGCAAAAACAGCAGCGCGCCCACAAGGTCTTTTTCGCTGTCGCCAAAGTGTCCCATGGGGGTGGCAGCAAGGATCTTTTTGGTGCGGTCGGTGGGGGTGCCGTCCTCGTTGAAGAGCAGCTTTGCGTTCTGCTCGCTGGCAAAAAAGCCCGGGGCAATGGCGTTGACCCGGATGCCCACCTTGCTGAAGTGCACCGCCAGCCACTGGGTAAAGTTGGTCACAGCAGCCTTGGAGCCGGAGTAGGCAGGGATCTTGGTCAGGGGCAGGTAGGCATTCATGCTGGAAATGTTCAGGATGTTGCAGCCCTCGCGGCCTACCATCTGGCGGGCAAAGGCCTGCGTGGGCAGCAGGGTGCCGATAAAGTTCAGGTTGAACACCATCTCCACGCCGCTCTCGTCCAGATCAAAAAAGGTGACGGTGTCGCTTTCCAGATCGGCCATCTCAAAATATTCCTTGTCCGTATTGGCGCGGGCGTTGTTGCCGCCGGCACCATTCACAAGGATATCACAGGGGCCAATGTCTGCCAGCACATCCTCTGCTACCTGCAGGCAGTTGGCCTTGTTCATCACGTTGCAGGTGTAGCCCTTGGCGGTGCCGCCCTCGGCTTCGATCTCGTCCGCAAGCTCCTTGAGCTTATCCATGTTGCGGCCCAGCAGCGCCACCTTTGCGCCCGCCCGGGCCAGCGCCTTGGCAAAAATGGAGCACAGCGTGCCGCTTGCGCCGGTGACGACAGCCACCTTGCCGGTGAGATCGGTGTTCAGTACATTCTTTTCCATAACATCCTCCTGTTACAGCTGTATTCATTGGCTAGAGTATAACAGAAAAAGACGGTCTTTGCCAGAACGTTCTTATTATAAAATGGGAAAGTTTTATTCTTTTTGCCGGGCAACAAGCACGATATCCTCCGGATGCGGTGCAGACGCAATCGCGCAAAATTGCAAAAATGACCGTTTTCACCTTGAAGATCTTCTAACTCTTCCAAAGCAAAAGCAGTATGATAAAAGCATGACAAACACATACTGACTTCGGCTGCGCTGCCCGCAGCGGGCTACACTGTTCAAGCCGTACCATGCACAGCAGCGGCGGCGCTTCCCACTTTGATGTGAACACAAAAAAGCAGGTTGAATTTAAAAAAATCAACCTGCTTGGTGGTTGCGGGGGCCGGATTTGAACCAACGACCTTCGGGTTATGAGCCCGACGAGCTACCAGACTGCTCCACCCCGCGATATTTACTTTTTTGCTTTTCAGCGGCTCTCGCTGACTGCTCAAGTATAATACCACAGAGCGGGTAGAATGTCAACCCTTTTTGAGAAAAATTTTCGTATTCTCCTGCCGCAGCTTTTAACGCACCATTGTCCGGTGCTGTGCGCGGTATTCGGCGGGGGTGATGCTGTACAGACGGCGGAAGGTTTTCAGGAAGCTGCTGTAATCCGGAAAGCCGCTTTCGGTGCAGGCATTCAGGACGGAAACGCCCTCTTCCAGCGCCTTGCGGCAGTGCTGCATCCGCAGATAGATCAGGTAGTTGTGGGTACTCTCCATGGTGCACTCCTTGAACGCACGGGAAAGGTGCTCCCGGCTGGCGTAAAGCTCTTGCGCCAGCTGCGCGGTGGTAAGGGTCGGGTCCTGATAATGGGTCTGAAGGTAGGCCACCGCGCGCGACCAGTACACTGGTGCTGCTGGGTGTTCTAATCCCTGACTGTTCCGGGTAAAGCAACGAATACGTTGCCCCCATTTCTCTGAAGATATCCTGCATCTAAAGGGGAATGGGGGCATTTTTTATCAAAAATCAACTGAGAGGAGTAAAAGCCATGGAGATCTGCTCCCGTTTTACCGGCATGGAGCGCAAGAACGGCGCTTTCCTGCTGCATACTGATAACGCTGATGTCAAGGTCTGCTTTGTGACCGATGAGATCGTCCGCGTCCGCGCAAGCTTTGACCATGAGCTGGCAGAGGAGCCCTACGTCCTGATGACCACCGCATGGGAGGATCGGATAAAGCTACTTCCTGATGCAGCCCTTTACAGGTCTACACGCATCCACCACACGCCCGATTCTTACACCAAACGCGAACTTGTCGGGGCGAGGCCCCTCCATCTTGCTTACGCAAGACCGTTCTGTCGCTTAAAAGCCCCACTGGGGCTTTCATTGCTCCGCTCCACTGCGCAAACGCGAACTTGTCGGGGCGGGGCCCCTCCATCTTGCTTACGCAAGACCGTTCTGTCGCTTAAAAGCCCCACTGGG
>ERZ772880.3673-NODE-3673-length-10236-cov-3.916216_pt1 | contig 10236 bp, 7 predicted proteins | sample MGYA00580577_ERZ772880 | MGnify/ENA primary metagenome ERZ772880 (study PRJEB29015, sample SAMEA2737705) | human gut metagenome | biome: human gut; feature: human-associated habitat; material: faeces | place: China | collected 2012 ... | reverse complement strand
TCCTTTTCCGCATTGCTAAACTATATGCGTATCCCCACTAAAAAGCTACTGACTCGAAAAAGGATGTTACCAATGATGAATAACGAGGCTGCCCAATAGGTCTTTACGTTGCTGTAATCCAACGAATAGAGTTTCACGGTTGTTGTTTCCATATCTTCATTATTTTAAAAATTCACATTAATGCCACCCATAAATGTTGCTTTTGGCATGGGATAGCCTGCATTTATTTCATATCGTTGCGCTAACAAATTCTCTCCTTTGACAAAGATATCTGCAAAATGACATATACGATAGTTGCCTCGAAGATTCCATAGAACAAAATTTTCTTGTTGCTCATGCCTCTTTGTAACGGAGGAATAAAGTCCGCTCACATATTGAAAGCCTGTTGAAATATTCCAACGACCGGAGGTATAGTCCATACCTGCATATAGTTTATGTTCAGGAGCGGCCAGAACGGGATTTTCCATGTGCAGCCAACTATAATTGGCATAGATGTTCCAATGAGAGTTAATACGATAGCCGACATTGGTTTCAATGCCCCAGTTTTCAATTTCTCCGGAGTTGATACTCAAAGGAGGCGTCAATCCATTACTCATAATAATATTGTCGCCATTGATGTAGTAAAGGTTCACTCCGTAAGACAATGCTCCTTCCAATAAACATTGAGAGTACGAAAACTCATAATTAATCATCTTTTCAGGCTCCAACTCGGGATTGGCAGGAGCAAACATATACATTTCCCGGATAGTCGGATTGCGATAGCCTTTACTTACCATTGCTTTTACTTCCGTATTTTTCGGAAAATGAAATGCCAGACCTCCTTGTGGAATCCATTCTGTACCGACATGAGAATGATGATCTACACGGACTCCTGCATCCAGAGATAACCAGCTATTTATATCCTGACGAAAGTCAATATACCCTGCAAATTCATCCATTTGCTTATCTACTCCCGATTTGCGTTCGCCCGTAGCCAGAACTTTATTCCAAGATTCCCCTCCGAAATGTTGATAATCAAATCCTGTTGTCACACGGTTACCCGTGAAAAGAGTGGCACTCTGATACCACGATATACCCAGCATCCGGTCTTTGGAATTAAAATGTGACTTTTGTGGTTCTTCTCCAGTTTTATATCCGTCGTTTATCTTATGCCGTCCCCAGTTGTAGAAAAAGCTCAAGGTACCTGAAGTCTTTTCATAATGATTCTCTAAAGCAAACGAAGTCATGCCGCGAGTGATGCGTGAATCATTGTCGAAAAGCGGAGTTTGAACCGTTCCAGGATTGGAAGCATTGAAATGCGTTACATTTATATCTCCCCATACTTTCCAGAAAGTACTTAAGTCATAGCCTAGTTTGGCATATCCTCCATATTGCTCGAACTCCATATCGGAACGATGTCCATCCGTCCGGTTGTATGAACCTGTCACGACACTGCTGAAACGCCCTTTCTTCACCCGATTTGAAAATTCTGTCTGCAAAGTATTATAAGAACCATAACCTACTTGCATATTGTTCTTCACCCCTTCTTCCTGTTGTTTACGGGTAACAATATTGATAACTCCGCCCATTGCATTCGAACCATAAAGGACAGATGCAGGACCACGTAGAACCTCTACCCTTTCTGCCAGCATGGATTGGTAGGCATCTGCTATCGGATGTCCCATTAGCCCCATATATTGCGGGTGACCATCAATTAAGACTAATAGCCCCGCTGTCGGACTACCACCAATCCCCCGTAAACTCATGCCACCTGCTGCACCTGTAGACACACCATATCCCATAATACCACGACTGGTAGTAAACAACCCCGGTACTTGTTCGGTCAATAATGGCAACAAGGAAGGTTCATACCTTTTTTCTATCTGTTGTCTATTGACTATGGAAATAGTCATAGGCAAATGGCGTATATCCGTTTCATTGCGTGTTCCGGTAACTACGACCTCATCAATAACATAATTTCGTCCTACTTGCGTACTGTCTTTTCTGTTTTCTGCCATTCCCGAAATGGACAACAGACTACTGAATAGAAATAAACAAGTTGTATTCTTTCTCATACTTTAGTCTGTATTTTTACTCTTTATTTTTGATTCTTTCGAGAAAGCCACGAATCAGCTGCAAAATAGCTTCGGCCGATTCCTCTTCACTGCACATAGTTTCTACGGGACACCAGCCTGTATGGTCGCGATTCCATATAAAGGGCACTTCCTGTACAAAGTCTACTTTTACATCTGATGTCCGAAACAAGTCCATAGCGTTTGAACTGACAACATCTGTATATAACTCTTTTATACCACCTAAAATCATGAGGGCGGCAGCTCCTTTCCCAACTACTTTATCAGCAATCAGAGCTCCTTTCAGGAACTCCGGCTCCCGGGTCAGCAAATCGTATAAATCGGCTACTCCGCGTTGGGTAAAAGTGCGAATCTTTCCTTCGTTGTCTATCACACAGGAATATCCTCCTGTATGTAGTAGATTGATTAATTCTTCCATTATAAAGTCCCTTGTTTCAGTTGTTCTACAAATTGGTCTATCCGATGCAATTCTTTCGGTATATCAATATTCTGCGGACAATGTGACACACACTGATTACATCCGATACAATGACTGGCCTGTCGGAGTTTGGGCACGCTGCGATCATAACCGACAAGAAATGCCCGGCGTGCTTTCGCATAATTTTCATCTTGCCCGTTTTCAGGAACATTGCCCTCGTTGACACAACGATTATAATGTAACAGTATAGCCGGAATATCCAACCCATACGGACAGGGCATACAATATTTACAGTCATTGCAAGGAATGGTAGGGTATTTCAACATTAATTGCGCCGTTTCTTCAAGAAATTCTTTTTCTTCATCAGTAAGTGGTTCCAATGGTGAATAGGTACGGAGATTATCTTGTAAATGTTCCATATAAGTCATACCGCTTAGTACGGTCAATATATCCGGAAAAGAACCGGCAAAACGGAATGCCCACGATGCAACACTGTTTTCAGGACGGCGCTGTTTGAGTCGTGCTACTAAATTATCATTCAACTTAGACAGACGTCCGCCCAACAACGGCTCCATAATAATAGAAGGGATTCCTCTTTTAGCCAATTCACCGTACAGATATTCTGCGTCGGTATTTCGGGTATTTGTCTCTTTGGCATGTTTCCAGTCAACATAGTTTAGCTGTATCTGCACAAAGTCCCACTTTATTTCATCATGCCGGGAGAGGAGATAATCATAAACTTCAATATCCCCATGATAAGAAAATCCGAGATTCCGGATACGTCCCGCTTCACGCTCTTTAATCAGGAAGTCGAGCATACCATTGTCCAGATACCGTCCTTTAAGGGCATCCATTCCTCCCATACCGATACCATGAAGCAACATATAGTCAATATAATCTACTTGAAGCTCTGTAAATGATTTATGATACATTCTAAGTGAAGCCTCACGAGACCATGTGTCCGGCGAGAAATTGGACAGTTTGGTGGCAATAAAATATTTGTCACGTGGGTGGCGGCTTAATGCAATGCCTGTTGCCTTCTCAGAAAAACCTTGCACATAAGCCGGAGATGTATCGAAATAGTTTACTCCGTGAGCAATAGCATAATCTACTAATCCATTCACCGCGTCTTGGTCGATTACCTCACCGTTACCGTCGGGAGATGGCTTAAGAGGCCAACGCATACAACCGTATCCCAAAAGTGAAACACGGTCACCTGTTGTTGGCGAAGTACGGTAGGTCATTTTATCAGTAGGTATTTCCCCTTCTCCCGATACACTATTTGATGAGGAAGTACCTTTAGAAGAACATCCGTATAATATGGCTGTTGATGTAGCTGCACTGATACCTACAATTTTAATAAAATCTCTTCTGTTTATGTTTTTTTTATTCTTTTCTTCCATAATCTCATCTCAATTTAGATTATATAATTCTATGCATCTGATGTCCTGTTACATAAATAGCACTGAAAGGACGGGACGGACATAGATTCTCACAAGCTCCGCAGCCAATACATTTTTCCGCATTCACAACCGGAATTTTGGGCGAATCCGCCATATCCGGATCGGAAACTACCATTTGGATAGCACCGGTCGGACAATGACGCGCACAGTTGCCACATTCAACTCCATCGGTCAACGGTACGCAGTTTTCTTTAATCCATACGGCATGGCCGATTTGAATGGCAGACTTATCAGCAAGGCTGGTCAGATGAATAGCGTCCGTAGGACAGACCTCCGCGCATTTTGCACATTCAGGACGACAATAGCCACGTTCATAAGACATTTCCGGCTGCATCAAAGTCAACAAATTGCCAGAAGGGCGGAGTACCTGATTAGGACAAACCGAAACACATAATTGACAGGCTGTGCAATGCTGTGCAAAATTGCGCGCACTTAATGAACCGGGAGGTAAAATGGGATTTTCCCGATGGGGAATCTTCTTGTCTTCAATGGTTGCCAGTCCGCCGTCCACTTTCTTTTCCTGTGCTTTTAGTGCGGCGGTGGTTGCGAAGATAGCCGATGCAGAAAGAAAACTGCGGCGAGCATTGTCTACTTGCTCCGTAGTAACGGATTTAGCTTTGGAGGTAGTTATCATCTCAGGTTCCGCTTCTATTTCGGGGATACGTCTTGTGTATTTAATAGCCCCTTTCTTACATTTTCCCAAGCAGTTCATACAAACGACGCAACGGCTATAATCTATTTTATGCGCTTTCGCATCAATACAGGACGCCTTACAATTACGCGCACATAATCCGCATCCGTTACATTTGGAAGTATCAATCACCGGTTTGAAGATAGAATATCGGGATATGAATCCTAATACCGTACCTACCGGACAAATCGTATTACAGTAAGTCCGTCCATTACGCCATGCCAATATAATAAGTACAATTAGAGTAACCACGGCAATAACCAAAGTAGAAAAACTTTTTATCCATACGTCCACTTCATAAAAAGCATAACTGCCGGCCCGTTCGGCAAAGTATGCCAGAAGGTTGTTTCCCCACTGCCAAACCGGAGCGAACAAAGCAGAGACCATTCGCCCATACGCGCTATAAGGTGCTATCAGAATTGCCAAAGCATTCAAGCCTACAATCATTGCAATAATAAACACTGCTAAAACGCCATAGCGGAGCCATTTCATAGCCGGAGAATAACGGAAACGATTCTTTTTACGTTTGCCGGATACCCACGAAATAGCATCCTGAAATACTCCCAAAGGACAAATGACCGAACAATAAATACGCCCGAACAAGATTGTAAGTATGATAAGGAATAATACCACACCTATATTCAAGGCTAATACAGCCGGCAGGAATTGAATTTTTGCCAGCCATCCGAACCAAGTATGCAATGTCCCTGTAAAGTCGAGAAATAACAGGGTGACAAGTGTAAAACACACAATCGCGGCTGTAAGTCTGATAGTACGTAACATAATTAAATTGTTTTCTTTTTATAGTAGTTTATATCTATATTACAGATTAATCAAGCACTCATTACTTTTTTAGCATCATATACTTTATTTATACTAATAATTTATGCAGCAAATATACTCGATTTTAAATATTCGCAAAGTAGATAGATTACAGATTATTATACCAATATTACAGAATCACTGTTTATAGACGGGCTAAATCTTTTTTTGTTACCTATTATTCTTTTTTGTAAAAGCGATATCATGATATGAACATCTTATCGTCATTTTGCCTATCTTTGTGCCCCGAAGGCAAAGAACGCTCTTTTTTAATAAACTCACTATGCAGAAATTAGTCAAGAAGGAATATCAGATTCCTTTTATTCTGGTCACTTCCCTTTTCTTTCTATGGGGATTTGCACATGCTATTTTAGATGTGTTAAACAAGCATTTTCAGGATGTGATGAATATAAGCCGTGCTCATTCGGCATGGGTACAAGTCATGTTTTATCTGGGATATTTCGTCATGGCTATCCCAGCAGGACTGTTTATCAATAAATATGGCTATCGCAAAGGAGTAGTATTCGGTTTGTTGCTCTATGGTATCGGTTCGCTGCTTTTTATTCCCGGTGAATACTGGATGTCGTTTCAGTTCTTCCTTTTCTCCCTGTTTGTCATTGCCTGCGGTTTGGTATTTTTGGAAACAGCCGCCAATCCTTATATGACGGAATTAGGTGAACGGGAAACTGCCGCCAGCCGATTAAATCTGGCACAATCATTTAACGGATTGGGTTGTATCTGCGGGCCGCTTATAGGAGGTTTATTATTGTTTTCGGAAGAAGGTAGTTCGAATATCTCATTGCCATATACATTAATGGGAATCATTGTACTGGCAGTTGCTTTAGTATTTAACAAAGTCCGTTTGCCGGAGATTACCCATGAAGAAGACACGGATAAACAGGGGCAGGCACAGGGACTCTGGTCACACAAGCTTTTTATTTTTGGTATCGCAGCTTTATTCTGTTATGAAATTGCAGAAATCTCTATTAATAGTTTTTTTATTAATTATGTGGTAGATGACGGCTGGATGAACGCCCGCGATGCTTCTGTGATTCTTTCGTTCGGTGGTCTGGGGCTATTTATGTGCGGACGATTTGCCGGTAGTTGGGTGATGCGGCAGATACGGGCAGAGAAAGTATTGTTCTTTTGTGCTGTCGGTACAGTCGTAACAAGTTCTTTAATTGTACTGAATCTGGGGATCATATCACTGATAGCTCTTTTCTTGGGTTACGCTTTTGAAGCAATTATGTTTCCTACTATTTTTGCACTTTCATTACGGGGACTGGGCAATCATACCAAACGTGCATCCTCTTATTTAATGATGTCTCCCATTGGAGGGGCTGTCGGCCCCTTGCTCATGGGATATGTAGCAGACCAGACTACAATGTCCTTCTCATTCATCGTTCCGTTGCTTTCATTCATAGTGGTGATGATGTATGCATGGAAAACATTGAGATAATTAACTCCGCCTGGGGCGGTATAGAATACCGAATATATTTATCAAATATCCTGTCAGACATACTACGGGTGCTACCTTTATACGCAATCCGCTGAATATATCAGGGTTATAGGCGGCAGGGGTACTCCCCTCACCGCTCATGAATAGATAACCTACTATTATTACTACCGAACCAATTAGCAGAATTATATAATTTCTTCTGCTAAATACTGTTTCTGTCTCTTTCTGTTTCATTATTTTTGATTTCATATTCTTCTTCCGTTTTAGTTTTTGTAATTCATAGTTGGAGCGAATAGCGCATATTTTTCCTCAAACTGCCGGTTGCTCTCTTTATATTTTTCTCCGTCTATCTTCTTCAAGAGTTCATTATATTGGTTCCATTGCCAGAATTTATAGATACAATCATTGCGAACCATTTCTATACGGTTTCCTTTTAATGAAAAAGCCCAGTTTATATAATCTTCCGCTTCAGCTATCAAATGTACAGCCAGAGTCACTGCTTTCGTTTTTTCACCCAAAGCAGCATAGGCCGTTGCTATATCATAAGAACCACTTTCATGTGTTTCGGGAACATTATATCCCGGAATAACCTGTTCCGCATAAGCGAGTACTTTCTTTGCACGCTCATTATCTCCTTGCGCTATCAGTTCTTTGGCAAGTTGCGCAAAAAGCCTGCGATGATACCAACACGTGCGTAGTGTTGTTTCATCCAGATAGAGCCCCGGAGTATCCAGTCCGCCATATTTATATCTATTCATAACGTTGTCATAAAGCCTTTCCACATCTACTGCATAAAGTCTGTTTTCACCGACATCTCCCCACTTCTTATAGTCAAAAGGTGTAAAGCGGAATGCTAATCCTTCCTGTACAAAGTAATTGTCAAACTTCAGCTTACTGACACTTCCTACGGAAATTGCAAGATAAAGCGGACGTTCCCAATTACAGTTGGCAAGCATTTCCAGCATGAGTAAATCGACTTTAGTCAACATACGTATATCCGTTAAAGGAATATACAGTTTGTCCGGTATGGCATCCTTCAAGTCCTCCCCTTTCAAATGTCGGATTGTTTTGGGGAGCATGATTCCCGAACGGAGCAGCGCGTCCTTATCAATGTGGATATTTATCGTATCCGTAGGAATTACGTGAAACTCCTGTTTCTCTGAGAGCACCCAATATTTCAAGATATTTTTTACCTCAAACGGGTCTTCTCCGAAGCTGTCACGGGCTTCCTCCGGGTGCTTCCGGTACAGTTCCTCAATTTGTTTTTTCAGTTCCGGACGTACGGCCACATATTCGTTGGTTCCTTCCTGATATTGATTTTTATTCCAGCTTATAGGCAGTCCGGGAGCATTATACAACGGGCATTGCTGTTGATAAATATACCAATCGGTCTGCGCATAACTTAGGTTACAAACACGTGCATCCCTGCGTACTTCTTCCGTATCCTGATTATACCATAGCGGGAACGTATCGTTATCTCCGTTACAAAAAATAATCGGATTTCCTTCATCGGGAAGAGTCATCAGATAGTTAGCCCCAAAGTCGCGACAAGTAAAACGGGCACTCCGGTCATGGTCATCCCAGGTCTGGCTCGCCATTTGCACCGGAATCAATAAACAGATTGTCATTAACACACTGACTTGCACCGTCGAAGTTGTTTTCCGGCGAAGCATATCACATAATCCTGCCGCTCCTATCCCTATCCAGATAGCAAAAGCATAGAACGAACCGGCGTATGCGTAGTCCCGTTCACGCGGCTGACCGGGAGTTTGATTCAGATAAAGCACAATAGCCAGTCCCGTCATAAAGAAAAGGAAGAACAGTACACTAAACTGCTGTTTGCCTTTCTTACTGCGGTTCCATTGCCAATAGATTCCGAACAGTCCTAATAATAGCGGCAGTCCGTAAAACACATTGTGCCCTTTGTTCTGACGTAAAGATTCCGGTAACAAACTTTGGTCACCTAATCTTAAATTATCTAACCAGGAAATTCCCGTTATCCAGTTCCCATGTTCCGGTTCGCCACTCCCTTGCACATCGTTCTGCCGTCCTACAAAGTTCCATAAGAAATAGCGCCAATACATATAATTGAGCTGATAGGTAATGAAATAAGTGAGGTTTTCTTTTTGCGTAGGAGCCGCTTCGCTTCCTCCCGTCCAGTTTTTGTATGAAGCAGCCATTCGCTCATTCCACATTCGGGGAAACAACATATTCTGAGTATAGCACACATCTTCTTTATACCGGATTATTTTATATTTACCTTTTTCCTTATCCGGACGATATACAGCACTTCCCTTTGTCGTTTTTACTCTGTAATAGTCACCTTCAGGCACATATTCCGGATCGGATGCATAAGTTTTTCCATAAAGCAGAGGAGCACTTTCATACTGCTCGCGATTCAGATAACTTTTAAGTGTAAAAATGTTGTCCGGCGCATTCTCATTAAGCGGAGTATTAGCGTTGGCACGAATCAGTATCACCGCATAGGTGGTATAGCCTACGGTGAGCATAAGCAAGCACCATAAAGAAGTATGCAACATACGTTTTCGGAAACGATAAATGGCTCCGACCAGTACGAGAAATGTTAAAGTTAAAAAGACGATCAGCCCCGTATGGAAAGGAAGTCCGAACACATTGACAAAGAGCAGCTCGAACCACCCTCCCATATCAGCTATGCCAGGAATATAAACAAAAAGGATAAATACGATAAGAAGACCGGATATGACAATTGCAGCAGCTACTCCTTTAAACGATATTGCATGATACTTCTGATAATAGAAAACCAGCACAATGGCCGGGATGCAGAGCAGATTAAGCAAATGCACTCCAATTGACAGCCCGATAATATAAGCTATCAGGATAATCCAACGGTCACCATATACCGAATCCGATTCATCTTGCCAGCGAAGAATCATCCAGAAGACCAATGCCGTAAGAAAAGAAGAGAAAGCATAAACTTCACCTTCTACCGCACTGAACCAAAATGTATCACTGAATGTATATGCCAAGGCTCCGACAAATCCCGACCCCAGAATGACGATAACATCTATCGTTGATAAATTCTGCTCTTCATTTACTATCAGGGATCTTACTAACCGGGTGATGCTCCAAAAAAGAAACAGGATGCAACCGGCACTCAACAACGCATTCAGAAAATTCACCAGCCAAGACACTTGCGATGCCTCGGAAGCAAACTGGGTAAACAGGTTTCCTACGAGCATATAGAAAGGTGCACCCGGTGGATGCCCTACTTGTAACTTTTCGGCACACGAAATAAATTCGGGACAATCCCAAAAACTTGCGGTAGGTTC
>ERZ772880.3672-NODE-3672-length-10242-cov-4.923235_pt1 | contig 10242 bp, 5 predicted proteins | sample MGYA00580577_ERZ772880 | MGnify/ENA primary metagenome ERZ772880 (study PRJEB29015, sample SAMEA2737705) | human gut metagenome | biome: human gut; feature: human-associated habitat; material: faeces | place: China | collected 2012 ... | reverse complement strand
ATGGTATCTCACTTATCCAGACAGCTGAAGGTGCTTTAAATGAATCACATTCAATTCTTCAGAGAATGAGAGAGCTTTCAGTACAGGCAGCTAACGGAACAGAGACAGATGACGATAGAGAAGCAGTACAGAACGAAATCGAGCAGCTTCAGAGTGAGCTTACAAGAATCTCTGATACAACAGAGTTCAACACAATGAAGTTACTTGATGGTTCACAGTCAGGAAGCAAGGTACAGGTATCTGTAAGTAAGAGTGCAGCAACAGGTGCAACAACTAATAATGCAGCAGTAGCTCAGGTTAATACATCTGCTGCAGATGTAGATGAGCTTGCATCAGGAAAGAGCATGACATATTCAATTACTGTGTTAGATAAGAACAATAATGCTACAACAACATCTGTAACATTATCATATGATGGAGTATCAAAAAAGTTTACGGATAAAGATGGTAATGAAGTAGGAACAGCAACAGGTGCAGATAAAGCTACAGGAGAAGAGACAGCGGCTGCAATTGCAAAGGCATTATCTAACACATCACTTGGTGATAAATTTGATATTGAAAATGATACTGCTAAGATTAAATTAACAACTAAGGATGCTAGTGATTCTCCAAGTAGCGTATTAATTAGTGTTGATGGCGCGGCAGGTAAAGTAGCTGACGCACAGCCTACTGGTTCAGAGGCTTATACATCTATTAATGCTGCCATAGGTGCATATGATGGTACAGGTAACATTGAAGATAAGATTTTCACAGTTAATGGTGAAAAGTTCGCATATGTTACAGATCCTACTAAGTTAGGTGATGACTATAAGGATGTTAATTATGTTCAAACTAAAGGTACAGATGGAACAGTAGTTGCTGATGATGCAGCTGCAATGGCTAAGTTAATAAGTGCTAAGACAGGTATTAATGCAGAAGCAAATACTGCAAGTGTCAATTTAAAGCCATCAACAACAGCAACAGGCAAGGGTATTGAACTCCAGATTGGTGCTAACGAAGGTCAGACAATGAGCTTTACACTTGATGATATGAGTGCTGATGCACTTGGTGTTGGTGGAAAGGCAGTAGACTTAAGCTCTCAGGAGAGTGCTAAGACAGCTACAACAACTATTGATGCAGCTATCAAGAAGGTATCTGCTGCAAGAGGTAAGATGGGTGCTGTTCAGAACAGACTTGAGCATACAATCAATAACCTTGATACAGCTTCTGAGAACCTTCAGACAGCTGAGTCACGTATCCGTGATACAGATATGGCAGAAGAAATGGTTAACTACAGCAAGAACAACATTCTTGCACAGGCTGGACAGTCTATGCTTGCACAGGCTAATCAGTCTAATCAGGGTGTACTTTCTCTGTTACAGTAATCAAAAAGAATATGTTATTAACGCGAAAAGAGGCCATTATGGTCTCTTTTCGTATATCAGGAGAGAATATGAATGATTTTACAATACTTCACTTATCAGACCTGCACTTTAATAAAAAGGAGCAATTACCTGATTTGATGGTTAATTTATTAAGTGATATAAAAGAACAGCTAAAATACATAAATAATTTGATTATTGTTGTTACAGGAGATTTGGTACATCGAGGAAATTATGAATATAAAAATTCGGTTCTTACATTCTTTGAGAAGCTGTCTGACATGGTTGGCAGTAAAGCGAAAGATATATATATCATTCCGGGAAATCATGATAAAGTAAGAAATTGTGTAGATTCAAAAATGTTGGAGGATTATGATAAAAAGGAAGCACAGGAATTTTATCAGGATTATTGGAAATATGTTAAATTTGGATTTTCTCAATATCAAGAGCTTGTGAAAGAAATTTATGCAAAGTTTAATTGTGTTGAAGATGTAGAAAGAAAAATCAAAACAGATTTGTATGGCGTTTCTGTAACGGAATTATCTACAATCAATAAGAAGATTGCTTTTTTGCAGTTCAATACGGCATGGGCATGCACTGGGGATGCAGATGAAAGAAAATTGAAAATTGGTGCATTTCAATTAGAGTCGATTGTTAGTGAATATGAGGACTTAAAGGGAGAGAAAAAATATGATCTTACAATAGCTTTGGCACATCATCCTTTAGACTGGCTGACAGGAGAAGAAGAAAATCTTTTAAGAACAAAAATTCTTTCCAATTATAGTCTGGATTGCGATGTGTATATTAGCGGACATATTCATAATCGGGATGTGACAAATCTTTTGAGCCCCAGACATTCTTTGACGACATTGGTGTCTGGTATTGGATGGCCGGATGATGAAAGACCGACAAGTTTTCCACACAAACATACATATTCATGGTATCAATTTAATCTTGATTTAAACTCAATTGATGTGTATGTTAGAAGCAGTAATGATATTAATAAATTTCAGCCGGATTTACAATTTTATACAACTCAACAAAATAGAGTAGATGAAAAAATAGTGCTGCCGATTGATCAACATAAAACGCAGCCGTATTTTTATTTGAGCACTGTAGAAGGTAGAACTTCTAAGGTGTGTTATTTTACTGGAGATACTGTAAAATGGCTTCAGACGTATATGACCATTATAGGAAAATGTCGAATTAAAGTATATAAGGAACTTGAAAAGATTAAGTATGATACATACGATATAATGAAGTATTGGCTTTTATCAGACAAGCGTTTGGCTAAAAAAATAGATGTAGAACGATTAGTACATGAACTGCATGATATTTTTTATCTGGGTATGGATAATAAAAATATCGTGAAATTTATCTATAAAACTCGGAAGGGGAAAAGGTTAAAAAACTTCTGGTATGATGAGTATAGCGGTTATCTTCAGGCAATTTGTTCTAGTCTGGCAAACGCAATTTCATGTACCTTGAAAGAAAATAAAGTAGAAGAAAATAAAGTAGAAGAAAATAAAGTAGAAGAAGATAAAGTAGAAGAAGATAAAGAAGAGGAAACAGAAGGAGTGGAGGAAGAGAAAATAAAAGAGCGTGAAGTTAGGGTTCATTTCAGATGTCTGGATCTTGAAAGTGATAATTACTATCATTTGTGTACGAGCATTTTGGGGGAAGAAAATTATATGCAGCCTTTAAAATGGGGACAGTTATTACAATCATCATATGAAACTAAGAAGCCATTAGTAGCATCTATCAATCGTGAATACTGTGCGGAAAGTTATCATAAAAATGAAACTAAAAAAAAGGATCAAAAGAAATGGATTGATTTTCTTACAGCGGTACCAAATGCATATCGAAATGCATATCTTGAATTAGATAGGGAAACGGAGCAGGTAATAAAGAGGAGACCATGGGTTACATTTGGAATTACGATTTATAAAGAGGAATATACATACTTATTATATCTAATGGATTTTTTTCGTATTGATGATGTTATTTCAGATTTTTTTCATCAATTTGAATTTTATATTCCTATTGACTATGAGGATTTTGCAAATTATATTATAAAGGGGAAAGAAGGAGTAAAAAATAAAAATGAAACAGGAAAATGAAGTAAACGTTCTGGCAAGTGCTGGAAAGGCACAAAAAAGAGGCTTGCAAAAAGAAAAATTGGTAGAGATGGGACAACATCGTAAATGGGATACGATGATATCGGGCATTGAAGTACGAAAGATTGAAGATTCGCAAAAGATATGGGTTAATTCTGTTCGTTTAAATGGGCTATTGTCGAAAATTGTAAGGGATGATAAAGAAAATCAAAAAAAGGCGATTGCTCAAAAAATAAATGGAATTTTAAATGAGAATGATAATGGACGGGAGGTATATGTGCCTATGAGTGCGAAAGATGTTCGCTTCTGCTTCGAAAATCAGTTGGAGAATATGCCTCAAAATACGTTTTGTTTACGTCCTTCTGCGGTTCAAAAACGTAAAATGGTTTCAAGATAAAAAGTTTATTTGTGAAAAGAGATTCTCCAAAATATTAGGATATGATGTACAATTGAATTCTGAAATGATTTCCTTGTATAGAATGGCGAAAACGACACATTCTATGTTACTATTCGATATGGCTTCTGGAGAATGTGGAAAATGATGGAGAGCACAAAATAATATTGAAAATTATGAAACACATAATGAAAATTTTTTCATATCCGATAGTTGGTTGAAAAAATATGTATTTATAGCTGTTTTAAATAAAAAAATATTAATATGGATGTATTTAAACATGTGTTTTTAGAGCCATGGAAAATTTTATAACATGTAAATATATTTCATTGGTTATGTTATTTGAAAAGGTAAAAATGTCAGTTGAGATGGAAATGTTTACCTTGATTATTTTCCATAAGATTAAAGAAAATATCAGATCTGATAACAAAGAATGGATTCAGGCACATACAAAGCTGATAAGACTTTGTATGCGCCTGTTTTTGATTCTGCCCGTTGGTAAAAAAGCAATTCTGTGAATACTTTTGTGATATAATATTTTATGCTTTTACAGACATAGACCGCAATGCCTCGTCATATTCCTCTGGAGAATATTTTCTTAAAATCTGTTCTCTGGTTAAACCAAGATCAATCATATTTTGAATTGCATCAATTTTGGCTTCATGTAGTCCGGTAAGCCTGCCTCTGGCTTCCCCTCGAGCTTCCCCTCTGGCTTCCCCTCGAGCTTCTCCAAGCTCCAACAACTCCTCAGAGCGTAACTTCAAAATCTTACCACCCATAATTTCACCCAATCCTTTCCTGATTTCATTATCCTTCGGAATAATATAATCTGCAATCTCCTCAATCAAAACGATCATATCCATATAAAGATGTGACTTTTGTTCCTTCTCAGATGTTTCCTCCAGCTTTCGGTTGATCTCCCGGAAATCGTCGAGCAGATGCTGCACTTTCTTTAAATCCGTTCCGTTGTGCTTCAAAAAGTGTTCATACCGTAAGATATGATATGGAAGTAAAATCAGCAGCCGTTTTTCAAAAATCCGATCGACCGTGTATTTCTTTGCCTGTATGATCGGAACGCGGTAACGAATTTTCTGACCGTCCGCAAACTTCACAATCGCTTCGTGAAAATCCGGAAGTGAACGGTGATTGCGGATGTAAAGTACGCACGACTGCGGAAATTCAATTTCCCAGATCGCATGCTTCGCAAAAGAAGCATGCTCAAGCGCAATGGAAATGTCGTACTCAAACATCCGGATGACCATCGTTTCATCTTTGGTGGACTGGCACTCCAGATGATAAATGTGGCTGCCGATCCGGATAATGGAGTCCGTGACCACGGTTCCGAATTTTTCATAGTGTTCATTCCGTAGCTGTTCAAAGGGTTCCTTCTCACTGTAGGAAGTGTGGAAAACTTCATTGATCAGCGGAATAAGAAGCTGTGGCATCTTTTGTGCAATTGTCCGGAACACATCATCAAAAATAGTGCTGTGTTCTGTCGTGTTTTCTGTGTTGGCATCTGGTAACGTGTTTACCGAAATGTCAGTGTTCCCCATGTAATGTCCTGCCTTTCCTTTAGTATATATCATAAGCATCTGTTTTTACAATATGGAAAGTGTAAGAAACAGAAGCAGTTATGATCAAACGTATGAAATTGTAATTATAATGGTAATTTGAACGAATGTTCTTTCATGAATGCTATGAGATATAATTAAAATACATCTCATAGCATAGAAATAAGAAAAATACAGTTATAGACGGATTATGTCATGCTTTTACCGACATAGAATTTATCGCCTCTTCATATTCCTCTGGAGAATATTTTCTTAAAATCTGTTCTCTGGTTAAACCAAGATCAATCATATTTTGAATTGCATCAATTTTGGCTTCATGTAGTCCGGTAAGCCTGCCTCTGGCTTCCCCTCGAGCTTCCCCTCTGGCTTCCCCTCGAGCTTCTCCAAGCTCCAACAACTCCTCAGAGCGTAACTTCAAAATCTTACCACCCATAATTTCACCCAATCCTTTCCTGATTTCATTATCCTTCGGAATAATATAATCTGCAATCTCCTCAATCAAAACGATCATATCCATATAAAGATGTGACTTTTGTTCCTTCTCAGATGTTTCCTCCAGCTTTCGGTTGATCTCCCGGAAATCGTCGAGCAGATGCTGCACTTTCTTTAAATCCGTTCCGTTGTGCTTCAAAAAGTGTTCATACCGTAAGATATGATATGGAAGTAAAATCAGCAGCCGTTTTTCAAAAATCCGATCGACCGTGTATTTCTTTGCCTGTATGATCGGAACGCGGTAACGAATTTTCTGACCGTCCGCAAACTTCACAATCGCTTCGTGAAAATCCGGAAGTGAACGGTGATTGCGGATATAAAGTACACATGACTGCGGAAATTCAATTTCCCAGATATCATTTGATTCATAAGAAGCGTGCTCAATAGCAATTGAAATATCATATTCAAACATGCGTATGACCATCGTTTTGTCTTTTGAGGACTGGCACTCCAGATGATAAATATGGTTGCCGATCCGGATAATGGAATCCGTGACCACAGTTCCGAATTTTTCATAGTGTTCATTCCGCAATTGTTCAAATGGTTCCTCCTCGCTGTAAGAAGTGTGGAAAACTTCATTGATCAGCGGAATCAGAAGCTGTGGCATTTTCTGTGCAATTGTCCGGAATACATCATCAAAAAGAGTGCTGTGTTCTGTAGTGTTTTTCTCGTTGGCATCTGACAGCGGAGCTGCCACAATGTCAGTGTTCCCCATGTAGTATCCTGCCTTTCCTTTAGTATATATCAAAACAACATAGTTTTACAACCGAAAAAAACGGGAAAACAGAGTCGTTTTTGATCCTGTATTCAATTAAAATTCCAGTGGATAAACGGGCGAACAACCCATCAGATTTGGAATTATATGTGTTTATTGAAATTAGAATAACGTATTTCCATATAGAAGTCAAATGTTTTATAAAATAGAATGCTTGACAGGTGAAGTGTAATATGATTTTTCCTGATTCCCGATAAAAAATGGAAAAGACGCATCAGTGGGTGAAAGAAGAATATTTATACTTTGGGGATATGAAGTATGAGAAATGGGACATATGAGAAAAAAGTAGTATATTATGTCCTGTTTTTTCTTCTATATGTCCCATTTGATTCCGTGGACAGATTTTTACACGGAACAAGAACGTTAGATCTTCATTGTAAGCTGAATCCGTTGCTTTTTCACATCCACACTCAGAACTTTCACTTCCACGATATCCCCGACGCTGACGACTTCCAGTGGATGCTTGATAAAGCGGTCACACATCTGCGAGATATGTACCAGACCATCCTGATGGACTCCGATATCCACAAAGGCACCGAAATCAATGACATTTCGCACGGTTCCCTTCAATACCATGCCCGGAGTCAGATCTTTGATCTCGAGCACGTCACTGCGCAGGATTGGTTTTGGCATATCCTCACGCGGATCACGGGCAGGCGTTTCCAGTTCCTTTACGATATCCCGGAGAGTCAGTTCGCCGATTTCCAGATCCTGTGCAAGCTTTTTGTAATCCCGGACTTTTTTCGAGATCCCGGCAACATTGCGGTCTGTCACATCCGAAAGCGTATAGCCGAGTGTTTCCAGCAGCTGTTTCGTGGCTGCGTAGGATTCCGGGTGTACACCGGTGGCATCCAGAGGGTTTTTCCCATCACTGATGCGCATGAAGCCGGCACACTGTTCATAGGCTTTTGGTCCAAGCTTGGCTACTTTCAGAAGTTGGGAACGGGAGGCAAATTTTCCGTTTTCTTCGCGGTAGACTACAATATTTTTGGCAATGGCTTTGCTCACACCGGAGACATATTCCAGCAGGGAAGCAGAAGCGGTGTTTAAGTCCACACCGACACGGTTTACGCAGTCTTCCACGACATGATCCAGTGCTTCGGTCAGTTTCTTCTGGTTCATGTCATGCTGGTACTGTCCGACACCAATGGATTTCGGGTCGATTTTTACCAGTTCCGCGAGTGGATCCTGCAGGCGGCGTGCCATGGATGCCGCACTTCGCTGTCCGACATCAAACTGCGGGAATTCTTCGGTTGCCAGCTTGCTGGCAGAGTATACGGAGGCACCGGCTTCGTTTACAATGATGTACTGTACGGTTTCCGGAATCTCTTTGAGAAGCTGTACGATGATCTGCTCGGATTCGCGGGAAGCAGTACCGTTTCCCAGAGAGATTAATGTAATATGGTATTTGGAAATCAGTTTTTTCAGTACCGCTTTGGCTTCGTCCACGCGGTTTTGCGGGGCAGTCGGATAGATTACGGTAGTATCAAGTACTTTTCCGGTCGGATCCACCACAGCGAGCTTGCATCCGGTACGGAATGCCGGATCCCAGCCAAGTACAACCTGACCGGCGATTGGAGGCTGCATCAGAAGCTGTTCTAAGTTTTTGCCAAATACACGGATGGCACCGTCTTCAGCTTTTTCGAACAGATCGTTTCGGATTTCGCGCTCAATGGCAGGTGCAATCAGCCGGTTGTAAGCATCCTCTGTAACTTCATGCAGTACAGCTGCTGTGGGAGCAGAAGGTGCGGTGATGAGTTTACGGTCGAGATAGGAAAGAATCCGGTCCACGGGTGCATCAATTTTTACTGTGAGGAATTTCTCTTTTTCTCCACGGCTGATGGCAAGAATCCGGTGTCCGGCAAGCTTTGAAAGACTTTCGCTGAATTCATAATACATCTCATATACAGACTGAGTTTCCGCATTCTTTGCTGTGGAAGAAATACTTCCGTTCTTTGTTGTCAGGTTACGGATGTAGATACGATAGTCTGCTTCATCGGAAATGCGCTCTGCAATAATATCTTTGGCTCCGTTCAATGCTTCTGCAACATTCTTAACACCCTTTTCTTCGGAGACATATGCTCTGGCTTCCTCTTCTACCGGCTTGTCTGTCATCTGCAGAAGAATGATATCTGCCAGTGGTTCCAGCCCTTTCTCTTTGGCAATTGTCGCACGGGTACGGCGTTTCGGGCGATATGGTCTGTATAAGTCCTCTACTACAACCAGTGTCTGGGCATCCAGAATCTGTTTCTTCAGTTCCTCAGTCAGCTTGCCCTGATCTTCGATGCTCTTTAATACCTGATTCTTCTTATCTTCCAGATTTCTCAGATACGTCAGTCTCTCAAAGAGTGCACGAAGCTGCTCATCATTAAGGGAACCTGTTGCTTCTTTTCTGTATCGGGAAATGAATGGGATGGTGTTGCCTTCGTCAATTAATTTGACTGCAGCTTCTACCTGCCATTTCTCCACCTTCAATTCCTGTGTAATTACCTGAATAATATCCATTAATTTTTTATCTCCTCTTGTTGCTTTTCAGAATGCAGATGCGTGTAATTGACCCTTGCATCCACATTGTTTTTCTTCTATAGCATAAAAAACGCTCTTGTGATAGGGTATCAATCTGGCGTTCATTTGTCAAGTGTGGGATTGATTCTGCCAATATGATACATACTGCCGGAATAACATTAGCCAAAATATTCATCCAGCTGTCTGATAAACTCTTCCGGCACTTTCCGTTCAAACGGAAAAATTTCGATGTTTCCCAGTCTGTCTGCGATATATCCCAGTAAAATCGCGCTTCTCTCCAACGACCAGTCCGACAGCAGTGCAATGGTATCATGACGTGTATGCATGCCAAATCCATCCCTGTTTAATGTCATAGCCGGAATACCTTTCCACGCAAAGGTGTTAGAATCGCTTCCCCAGATCTGATTCTTTGTAGACATGCCGATTCCTGTCTCATGAGCCATATATGTGATCATATTGCAGATTGACGCATCACCTGTCACTCCTACAACTGTTCCGCCCACAAGCTGTCCCGCGAGGTCTACATTCATATTGAAATGATGAGCCTGCAATTCTGACTCATGTTCTTTAATATAGTTCTGACTTCCAAGCAGACCTTTCTCTTCTGCACCAAACCATACGAATTCCATTGTTCTGCGTGGCCTGTGTTCTTTGAAATATCTGCAAAGTTCCATGATGATCGCGGCACCAGACATGTTATCGTAAGCACCAGGACCCTCCGGTACAGAATCATAGTGTGCAGTAAGAGTCAGAATATCCTCTGCTTTATCTGTTCCTTCAATTCGTGCCACTACATTACGGGATGTACATGTTACTGTCTCCTGCTCTACAGATAAACATACCTGAGATGCACCCTTCGTCACCAGTTCGATGGCATCTTTGTAATGAATGCTTACGCCAGGAATCCTGTTATCATAATTGACAGCTTCTCTTCCTGCTTCTTTTTTCTCTTCTCCCGGCAGATTCTTTGGCAGAGCGTATGCACGTGGAACCAGATCCACGCCTT
>ERZ772880.3633-NODE-3633-length-10324-cov-59.255624_pt1 | contig 10324 bp, 4 predicted proteins | sample MGYA00580577_ERZ772880 | MGnify/ENA primary metagenome ERZ772880 (study PRJEB29015, sample SAMEA2737705) | human gut metagenome | biome: human gut; feature: human-associated habitat; material: faeces | place: China | collected 2012 ... | reverse complement strand
AATCGCTGGCAGACATGGACAAACTGATAGGAAAAGGTTACAGCCCGATTGTGGCAGACGACATCATCAGCGAACCTTATGCCAAAGGAACCAAGTTCACCTCCCGGCCCGATGACCCTTACAACAAAGTTACCATCGAATCATTGAGCGGTGACCTGCAACTGTTTGACGGGCGTATGAACCACAACAACGGCTGGTTCGTACTGCGCAGCAACATAAAACCGGGTGTCACCAAAGGTGCCGTCAAATGGATTATCACTCCGAACGTAGTGGTCGACTGGATGTATCAGCCGGTTATCCAGACTTCACAGATAGGTTATCATCCCACTCAGGACAAGGAAGCCGTCATCGAAATGGATATACGTGACAACAGAAAGGAAACGGCACAAATCATCCGCATTGATGCCGACGGCGAAAAGGTTGTCAAGAACGTCACTCCTGCCAACTGGGGTAAATTCTTGAGGTATAACTATCTGAAAGTAAACTTCACAGATGTAAAGGAACCGGGGCTTTATAAGATTAAATACAATACCTCCGTGTCTCCCATCTTCCGCATCGACAATGACGTATATGCCCGTGGCGTATGGCAACCCGTACTGGAATACTTCCTTCCCGTACAGATGTGCCACATGCGCGTCAACGAGAAATATCGCGTATGGCACGACTGCTGCCACATGGACGATGCCCAGATGGCACCGGCACACAATCATATCGACGGCTACGACCAGAAAGAGGGCCTGTCCAAGTTCAAACCGGGTGAAGTGGTTCCCGGAGTGAACATAGGCGGCTGGCACGATGCCGGAGACTTTGACCTCCGCATCGAATCCCAAGCCGGAGAATCCTATATCCTGGCACTGGCCTACGAAGCTTTCCACCCGAATCTCGACGTGACTTCCATCGACCAGATAAACCGTGTGACGGAAATCCACCAGCCCGACGGTAAGAATGACTTGCTGCAACAAGTAGAGAACGGCGCCCTTACGGTAGTCAACGGCTACCTGGCACTGGGACGTCTCTACCGGGGAATCATCTGCAACGACCTGCGCCAGTACGTACTTCTGGGTGATGCCGCCGCCATGACCGACGGGAAAATCGGTAATGAAGACGACCGCTGGATATTTACGGAGGATAACCCCGGACGGGAACTGTCGACAGCTGCCCAGCTGGCTGCCGTATCACGTGTATTGAAAGGTTTCAATGATACATTGAGTGTGCATTGCCTCGACATTGCTCGCAAAGTATATGCTTCTACCGGAAGCGGCAACAACAGAGCCTTGTTCCCCAAAGTGCAAGCAGCCGTAGAGCTGTACCTCACCACCGGCGAACAACCCTATATGGACTTCATTCTGGACAACCAGGAGCTCATCATCAAGCAGATAGGCCGCATCGGCTGGTACACGGCACGTGTGGAAAAACTGTTCGCACAGATGAAGAACAAGAAAGCCAAAGCCTTTTCAGCAGCTTTCCGCAAAGCTTTGACCGGATATGAACAAGAACTGAACAAACAAGTACAGGAGACTCCCTATGGCGTTCCCTACCGTCCGAACATCTGGGGTGCAGGCTGGGATATACAGCGTTTCGGCTTCCAGCACTACTTCCTGACAACCGCCTATCCGGAAATATTCCCGAAAGCACCGGTATTCAATGCCCTCAACTTCATTCTCGGATGCCACCCGGGCTCCAACCAAGCTTCCTTCGCCTCGGGTGTCGGCGCACAATCAGCCACTGTGGGCTACGGACTGAATCGCGCAGACTGGTCGTACATTCCCGGTGGAGTCATTTCCGGTACAGCTCTTATCCGTCCCGACTTCCCGGAACTCCTGACGTTCCCGTTCCTCTGGCAACAGACTGAGTATGTGTTGGGAGGAGGTTCGTCCCACTATATGTTCCTGGTACTTGCAGCAGAACAGTTGCTGAAACAATAAAAGACAGAGGGGGAACAAAACCCTCTGGATATTTTCTTTTAGGCGCGGATTACACGGATTTCACGGATTTAGTTTACTGCATCCGTGGATTCCGCGTAACCCGCGCCCAATATTATAGTATAATGAAAGTGTTTATATACTTTTCACTCTTTCACCAATTATCCGTACGGAACGGAATGGTAGGCAGTTCATTCCCGCCAATCATTGTACCGACCTGGAAATCACGGAAACAATAGCGCACGGCAACGGGATTGGGCACCTTTTCCGAAGAAATCACGACCTCATTCGTCTGCCAGTGCAGCCATACTTTATCGGCAGGATGGAACACACGGTCCTCACCCGCCACTTCGAAACCGCGAAGGTCATAGTTGCGACAGATACCCATTTCCAAATGGTCGAAGGAAACCCATGCTTCACTGCCTTTAGCAGTCCATGACTTATATTGTGGGCCGAAACAGTGTATCTGCTTCAATCCATAGGTAAGGTTCAATGCCAGATAGCTCAAGCGTTGACCTACCTTTGTCTTGTTGCGGGGATGGATATTGTATATCTCATAAGGCTCTACAAGGTCGTTTGTAGAAATCATGGCACTGTTCGGAATCAGGCTTTGGGCACGGAATTGCGCTTCACGTAGGTAAGCAGCTTTCTCTTGCTGGGTACCTCCATAGGCGTACGGCGCTATTTCGGCAAAGTAGAAAGGCAATTCGCCCAGTCCCCATTCTTTGCGCCACAGCTGCACCATATCGGCCAGACGCTCGGCGTATGTTTCATGACGGCCTACGTTAGACTCGCCCTGATACCAGATGAATCCCTTTATGGTATAGTTCTGAAGCGGCTTCAGCATGGCATTGTACATCAGCATGGGGCGGTGCATGGGGTGCAGGCGTTCGATGGAATCGGGGTTGAGAGATATGTCTGGATAGTTTTCCAGCAGTTCACGGCTTATCCAACCTTCTACAGTGGCTCCACCGTAAGCGCTACAGATGATGCCGACCGGAATCCGGAGGGCACGGCTCAACGAAGTGGCAAAATAGTAGGCCGTCGCACTGAAATCGGGTGCGGTTTCTATGGAAGATATGTTCCAGCTACCTTTGCAGTCGGTTTGTGGTTCATAAGTCTGGTGCTTGGGAACGGTGAACATACGCACGCCTCTGTTTTCGGCAGAAGCTATGATGTCATCCGCTCCGTTCATGATGCAACAGCCGGCAAAGCCTTTCAGGGGCATTTCCATATTGCTCTGGCCGGAAGCAAGCCATACTTCACCGATTAGGATATTCTTCAACGTAGTTTTTTCTCCGTCATCAAAAGTTATCTCATAAGGCGTGTATCCTGCTGCCGGAGTTTTCACGGCAAGCAACCAACGGCCATCCTTATCGGCACGGCAAGTCGTTGTCTGTCCATTCCACGAAGGCGTGACACGTACTTCGGCTTTCGGTGCAGCCGTTCCCCACAGTTTCACTTCAGTCTGCTGCTGGAGTATCATGTTGTCGCCTACCAGTGCAGGCAGCTTTACTTTGGCGCCCAGCGAGGCGGCGCAGCATAATAGAATCAATGCAAGAGTCTTACTTTTCATAGTATATTTGTGTTTAATCTCATATTCAAAACCAATAACGTGAGCAAAAATAGGGCTTTTTTGCTCACGTTCTCCGTTTCATGTGCAAAAAGTGGGTGTTTTTGCACATGTACTCAAACAAAATTATACATAGATGTATTATACATTGATGTATAATTTGTATATTTGTCATTAAATCAAGAACAGAAAGCTTATGAAATCACCTTTTCAATACGGCACACTGGTTGATAAAGAGAGTTTCGTCAATCGGGTAGAAGAACGAAAGCAACTAAAAGAATTGCTTGGATCGGGTATCAACGTAATGCTTATTTCACCGCGCCGTTGGGGTAAGTCTTCACTTGTAAAAGTGGCAATGGACGAACTGATGCACGAAGACAAACACATCCGTGTATGCTTTATCGATGCATTCAGCATCAAGACCGAAGCCGAATTCTATCGCGTATTTGCCCGAGAAGTCATCACATGTGCAGCCTCTACACTCGAGAGGCGGCTGGAAGATATAAAGCACTTCCTAAAAACCATCTCTCCCAGCATTACCCTGAAAAGTGATACCTCCGACACTATGTCTTTCGACCTGAAGTTCGAATTAGAAGAAAAGGATGTCATGGAGATACTGGAACTACCCGAGAAGATAGCTTCCGCCAAAGGCATACAGCTCATTGTTTGTATTGACGAATTCCAACAATTGGCATTATTACCCGGTTATAAGAGCATGGAAGGCAAGATGCGCTCTGTCTGGCAACAGCAGCAACGGGTAGCCTATTGCTTCTATGGAAGCAAGCGGCACATGATGATGGACATTTTCAACAATTCGTCCAACCCCTTTTATCGTTTCGGCCAAGTGCTGTTCCTGCAAAAGATCAAGAAAGAGGAATGGGTACCTTTCATCGTTAATGCCTTCCACCGGACGGAGAAAGAAATCAGCGAAGAACAAGCCGGACGTTTGTGCGACATCGTGAAGTGCCATTCGTGGTATCTGCAACAGCTATGCTATTTCATCTGGAGCGGCACTTCCGGACAAGTGACGGACGAAACCATCGAAGTCCGTACCCGCCAACTGATAGACACCAACATGCCTATGTTCATGAACGATACCGAAAACCTGACTGCTGCCCAAACAGCCATGCTACGTGCTGTTGCCGACGGTGAGTACCGCCTCAACTCTGCCACCGTGGTACGCAAGTATGAACTGGGAAGCGCCCAAACCATCACACGCAACAAACGAATATTGACCAAACGTGACTTCATAGCGAAAGAAGGAGAACAGTACGTGTTCTCCGACCCGGTGTTCGAGTTGTGGTTCAGGAGGGAGTATTGCTGACTATTGTTAATGCAAACTAATTTTTAATCAGTATCTACAATCATTATAGGTAACTTTATTTTTAAACTGACCAATGAGAATACAGTAGTGGATTCTTGTGCAGTACTTGTAACGTCTATTGACACAGTTGCTATTTCATCTTCAGGAGTTTCCATACCAGCATTCACCTCATCTGTGACCCAAGCTTCTGCAACCGGTTCAAATTCTTTGTTTTCATTAATTATTTCCCAACCGTCTATAAGTAATGGAAATTCATCCCACCATCCCACTTCCAGCCCTCCAAAAAGTGCTGTTATACTCAAATTAGACATGAAATCTTGAGTCAGTCCATATTCCTCCAGTTCCTTTCCTATATTTATAAAATAACTACCGTTTAGATATTTATTAACTTCTGTAGCAGACAAATTTAGCTTTAATTCTATATCACTGGGACAATAAGTAATAGGTAATTCAAGTTCTTTATGGTTACCTGCAGAATCCATTAACTTTATATTTACTAAAGAGGACGCTTTTTTAGCAATATTATCTTTTACACCCTCCCATATCGCATTGTTCAAATTCGGCATAAAAGATATGTAATGTCCATCATATAAGGAAGCTATATCGGCTGTCAGTTCTTCGTCATTCTGTTCAGTATCTACATGCGTTATGAAATCCCATTTATAGCGCCATACTTTGTTTTGGCTATTTCTGTAAGTATGAGGGTCAATAAATACAATATATGGATTTGCAGTATTTTCCTCAGCATAAATCGTTTGTACCTTTGAATAACTGAATGCAACTCCTTCATTCACCGTTGGAACAGTTTCAATTGGTATTGAGTAAAAGCAACTAACTTGTTGAATATTTCCCTTCATATCTGTATAATTAACAACAAATGATAATTCAGACAGATTTCGATAATTTCCAGTCCCTTTGGACTGTATAGAGCAATCCATTGACCTTCAAGCTCTTCATCCTTTTCGTTTTTGTCCGGCTCTATATTTACCAATTCATAATAGTCCGATGGAGTAACATAAGAGGCACGGGTTTGGCTTTTTCCATCTTCAAGAAAGTAAGTATCACTGTACCATGCATCAAGTTCTATGTTTTCTTTAGTGACCTTGAATCCACTTGGATTTATACGTAATTTAACTTTGATTCGGTCGCCTTTGACAATGGTTGCCGGAGAGTAATCTAAAATAATTATTCCTGTTGGAACCGGGTCCTGATTGATAGCTGACCATTTGGCTATCTTAATAGGTGCCCCATTTTTCAATGTAAAAATGACGTAGTCTTCATTGGAAATGTCTATACCCTTAAAAAAAGAATCCCCCTGCTCCCCTTTGTCTCCGGAAATTTCAATCCAGTTTTCGCCATTGTCCACAGAAAGATATACAGCATCTCTAATATAACCATTTCCCAAATCCGCACCGGTTTTAATCATCGGAGTAGGAGCATCATTACCGGTTTCACCTTGGGCTTTCACCCCCGTATCAATATCCCCAATCCACCAGTTACCATTGCCACCGACATATGGAGTCAGGCCGTCATTGCCGGTTTCACCTCGGGCTTTTATTCCCGCGTCTGTTGTACCTATCCACCAATTGCCATTTTTTCCGATATGAGGTGTCAGACCGTCGTTTCCATCTTCACCGTCCTCTCCATCCTTACCGTCGTCTCCGGTAGTGCGTATCATATCACCATCCGCATCAGTCAACCAGACAGTTTTCCCGTCTTCCACCTGAATGGTCCAATAGTAGAGACCGTCAGAATATTTGTCCACACCGATAATGGGAGTATAACCATCCTTTCCATCTTCCCCGTCAGCTCCATCTTTACCGTTATGAATAGTGATACTCCCGCTTTTGGAGAAGGTTATCTTGTATCCGTTTTCAAGAGTTTCCACCCCGGTTACATAGTCATTGTTTTCCAAAGCCGTTATCAATCTTTTCAATGAAGCAATTTCATTGTTGACAGTGGAGCACCATTCCTCAAGTTCGGTCACTTTGTCCTCCACCTTGTCCAGACGGTCTTTGATTTCACTGTCATCGTAATCGTCGCTGCATGATGAAATAGGCAGCAAGGTAAATCCGGCCAATGCGGCAATACCTAAAAATTGGAACGCATTTTTTATAAACCAATTGCAAAAATTGGAACTTTTAGAATTCACTTTAAATAGAATCATAACCAGATAGTATTAGTCCCCGCGTTCCTCCGAGAATATAAAAAAAGACAGCGTGGAACTGCGTGCTATCCATCGTCTTTGAAGGTCCTGAGAAAACCCGAACAAACAGATGAACAGACAGCAGACCCACGCCGAAACCAGCGTAGGAACCATCTGTGCCATCCTTGTTTGTTCTCGAAAATTTCTCAGGTTCTCAAAGACAAGAATGAAGCACAACGCTTCTTACAATATCATTTCACAAAAACATGGAAACCAAGGACACTTCCTTGCTTCTTTCGCAAATTTAAAGATAAAGAATGAAAACAAGAAAAAGATTGGGTGTTTTTTTGATAGCAGTATGCCAAAAGACGATACTTCAGCACTTGAAAGAGCTTCCACTCTCTTTTTGTCATTCTGACACTTTGTATTTTCTATCGCGCGAGAATCGCGTATTTCCGTCCCGTCACCCACGCAGAAGGAAATACAAGAGCGGAAAGTCGTAAACAGCAGGCTATAAGCATTATACCAAAACAAACATCCTTCTAATAATTCAGAATCACCTCTCCGAAAGCCCTGATACACCGAAAAGGTAAAAGCAAAAGAACGTTTTACTAAAACAGAGTTGCCGTTTTACTAAAACGTAACTCCCCTTTTAGTAAAACGGCATACTCTTTTTAGCTTAAAGGTGTAGCCAATTTCTGCATAAAAGTCCCACAAAAGCGGAAGAATATGCAAGAAGAACGCATCTTTATGAACCGAATATCCACAACATATCCCAAATCCGTTCTTCTGCAAAACCATGCGTGGCAGGGAAACGGGCAAAAGCATTACTTTTTGTCAAGAATACAAGGACATTGCTATCTTTCAGCGCCTTTTACAACAACCCATACAGTTCCCACGCCCACACATGCCGCATTCCTTCATTAGACGGCAGGCAGAAGTCATCAAGCGAAACAAACAGCTTCTCATAATTTCCGGTTATAAACGAAGATTCCCAGCCTTTTTTTTCGTCCATAACCTAAAAAGTCAGCGAAAAAGACAAGATTTTCGGTTATAAACGAAAGATTCATTCAACCAGGCAAGGCGGATGCTTCCTTTCCGCATCCCCAAATCCCTTAACCTATCCTAATAATCCACCTTACTGTCACTTATTTAGAATTGAATTTATTATCTTTGCCGCGTTGTGTACCATACACCCACGTCCTGCCGAAGCAGACAATATTGCCTGCCGCAACAGACACTGGACTTCAGCGCGACAGACACCGGTGTCTGACGTGACAAACACCAGACTCTGACACGACAGACGCCAGCGTCTGTCAATCAGCAATTAAGCAACTGATAACAAGAAAATTACATAATAACGAATTTCATCCGAATGAAACAGTACAAAACCGTAAACAACCTTGTAGGCTGGATTACCTTCCTCATTGCAGCGACGGTCTACTGCATGACCATCGAACCTACTGCAAGCTTTTGGGACTGCCCGGAGTTCATCACCACCGGCTATAAGCTGGAAGTAGGACACCCGCCCGGCGCACCGTTCTTCATGCTGGTAGCCAACCTATTCTCACAATTTGCTTCCGATGCCTCCACCGTTGCCAAGATGGTGAACTACATGAGCGCGCTGATGAGCGGCGCATGTATCCTGTTCCTTTTCTGGAGCATCACGCACCTGGTACGCAAACTTGTGGTGACAGACGAAAACAATATCACACGCGGACAGATGGTCACCATCATGGGTAGCGGTCTGGTGGGCGCACTTGCCTACACGTTCAGCGATACCTTCTGGTTCAGCGCTGTGGAAGGCGAGGTGTATGCCTTCTCCTCACTGTTCACTGCCGTCGTATTCTGGCTCATACTGAAATGGGAGGACGTTGCCAACGAGCCTCACAGTGACCGCTGGCTGATTCTTATCGCCTACCTGACGGGACTTTCCATCGGCGTGCACTTGCTGAACCTGCTCTGCCTGCCCGCCATCGTACTGGTATACTACTACAAGAAAGTACCCAACGCCAATGCCCGAGGCTCCCTGCTGGCATTGCTCGCTTCGGGCATACTGGTAGCAGCCGTACTCTACGGCATCGTGCCGGGTATCGTGAAAGTGGGCGGCTGGTTCGAACTGCTCTTCGTCAACACGCTGGGCATGTCCTTCAACACGGGTGTCATCGTATATATCATCCTGTTGGCAGCCTGCCTCATCTGGGGTATCTACGAAAGCTATACCGAACGCAACAAGGCACGTATGGCACTCTCGTTCATACTCACCATCGCCATGCTGGGTATCCCGTTCTACGGACACGGTACCAGCTCGGTAGTTATCGGTGTCATTGTCATTGCCGCATTGTGGCTCTACCTCCGTCCGAAGACGCAGGCAGCCGTCAAAGAGAAATTCCGCGTATCGGCACGCACGCTGAACACCTCGCTGCTCTGCACCATGATGATTGTCATCGGATATTCCTCGTATGCACTTATCGTCATCCGCTCCACCGCCAATGAAGTTGTTTATCACATCCGTTTCAATGCGTTCCAGCCGGGGCTTTGCCGCCTTCAGACTGGCCGCCTCAATCCCGAAAGTCAGGTACTTGGTCTTGATAAGGCCATTGTTGCCCTTGGCAAGCTGATTTTGCAGCATTTCCGTGTACTCGGCCCGGATGCTGTCAAATTCATCGCCCTGGGGCGGGATGTTGATGCTGTTCGCATAGCTGTCCCGGCTGGCGGTCAGGTTGAGGAAGGAAAGCTGAAAGCGGATGGAGCTGTCGAAGTAGTTAAGGAAGTCGCACCAGCCCTCAAAGATGGCCGTTTTATCCTCGTTCTGCGAAAGCTGGTAGTTAATGTCCTGGTATTGGACCGTCTTGGTGTAAAAAGTATCTGTGACACGGCAGATGCCGTCTGGGAACATCCGTTGATAAGGGATGCTGTCCTGCGCCGAAATCTGCTTTTTATCGGTCTGGTTCGCCCTGGCGATGGCGGCTTCGACCTGCTTTCTCTCGGCGCGGGTCAGTTTTCGCTTTTCCGTTGACAATGTGATACACCTCCCTGTCTAACTGGTTCTGCCGCATGATAACGGCGTAAAAGTTCTTGGTTTTATAGGGCCGCTGCCGGGGTCGCAGGAAACACACCCGGATCATGTTGCGGAGTATCTTTTCCAGCGGCTGGCCGTTCTTCTCGTACATCGCCAGCAGGAAAAACGGCAGCATGAGGACGACCATGCACATCGCCGCTGTGCTGGTCCCCACAGGCCCTTTGAGCAGAAAGAAAAGCGGCACGCCGAGAAGCGCCCCGCTCCCGAAGCAGACAAGCTGCCTCTTGGTGAGATTGAACATGACCTTCGTTTTTACTTTGGTCAGGTCTTTGGGTAC
>ERZ772880.3629-NODE-3629-length-10337-cov-4.834565_pt1 | contig 10337 bp, 7 predicted proteins | sample MGYA00580577_ERZ772880 | MGnify/ENA primary metagenome ERZ772880 (study PRJEB29015, sample SAMEA2737705) | human gut metagenome | biome: human gut; feature: human-associated habitat; material: faeces | place: China | collected 2012 ... | reverse complement strand
TCAATCTTACACGCGCCACCTTACGCATCGCCGAGTTCGGCTTCTTCGGGGTCGTCGTATACACACGGGTGCAAACGCCTCGACGCTGGGGACACGCAGCGAGTGCCGGGGACTTACTCTTGTCCTGCAAGGCAACTCGTCCGTTTCGTACTAACTGTTGAATAGTTGGCATTTCTTAAACGTTTTTGTCCTTTAATTTGTTAATTTTCATCAGGCTTCTCGGCCCGACTCCGGTTTCCATAACATCCGAAATGGACTGCAAAGGTAATGAAAAAATTCGAATAACCATATATATGCCCGCTTTTTTCGCCGTTTTTTCAGCGAATTAGCTGCTTTGCGATTCTTTTTGCTTATTATTTTTAAACAATTATATAATTTGACTTATACAGTTTTATTCCCGATGCCGGCAAACCGGACTGCGACAACCGGTTAGCAGAGGGAAACGCCCCTTCCGGACCACCTCGAAAACACCCTATGCAAACGCACTCCGCATCGGGCCGGAAGCGGCTCCGCCCCGCCCGTCTGCCGCCGTATCCGCCGCAATCGTCGTACACCCGATTCCGACTGCCGGCACCGCGAAAGAGCCGGACAACCTCCGCCGGCATACTCTCCGGAGTGAAGGAGTGAAAAAATTACAAATTCTTCGACGAGGTTATTGGGCATTTCGAAAAATTCGCTATCTTTGTCCCGCAAACGGGGGATTAGCTCAGCTGGCTAGAGCGCTTGCATGGCATGCAAGAGGTCACGAGTTCGAATCTCGTATTCTCCACCAAAGCGACGGAGACGGAAGCCCTGCAAAATATTCATTTGCAGGGTTTTATATTTTCGAGAGTAACGCGACCAAATGTAGACAAACGCATATTACCCGCAGCCTATTCGGGGTACCTTGCGTCTCCGAAAAAACAGGCATGCCGAATAAGGATTCAATGCGTTGTATTACATAATTTTACACCGACCGACATATCCGGGGGGGGGTAATATTCTGGCTATAAGCAAAAGTGCAAGTCATCCTGCTTTTTTGTCGTCTCACGGTATAAGGAATCCGACTCGATACCGGAGCCGTGAAACGATGAGCCGGCTGCAAGCGCGGACTCAGGGGACGGAGCGCGTGCGTCCCCGCGAATAGTCGCCCGACGCCGGTGTCAGACGGTTCGTCGTAGGCGGAGGTAGCCGACTGAGAGACCGATCTTGTTGGGATGCCTCTCCAAGAAGTTGTCGAATGGGTCGGGGTATTTGGGTTATACGGGACGACGGAGCTGTGTGTATCGATCCGGCCGTCGTCCGAATAGCCGTTGTAGCGGCTGTCCATCCAGACCTACCGAAGTAAGCCGCCAGCAGCCATCGCCCGGCGAACCGGTATTCGCAATTCACGCACAGGCCGATCGTCATGCCGTAACCCTTGCAATAGCAGTTTCCGAATTTAAGTTTCCAGTTTTCGATACAGGGTTTCGACATGTCGAAGGCCATCATGCCGACATTGTCCCCGAGGTGCCACCCACGGTTATATTCCTCGAAGAAGCGGCGGGATTCGCTCATGAAAATGGCGAAGGTCACGTACTCGCTGTCGAAGGGTTTCAACAGGGGAGACGACGATTTCGCTCCGGAGCGTCGACTCGGACGTGATGACGAACTCGACGGCCGGACAGACACTTCCCGCCCACGCATAAAGGCCGTTGAGTTCGACGTATCCCCGAGGGAGTGCGTTCCGTATGCCGAAGAGTATGAATAGGAGCAGGACTTGAATTCGTAGATTTGTTTTTCATTATTTGCAAAATTCAGCCGATACGAAGGTATAAGTCTACCATCCAAAAACCGTCTTGCTTGCGATTTTGGCAGGACTTTCCGACGGATAAAAGTCGAGCCGAAGGTAAGAAAAAATCCGGCCGATGTACAATCGGCCGGATTTTCACCATAATACTCGGACACCGGAAGTTCGTTACATCGCTTCAAACCGGACTGTCATGGTCGTAAGGTCCGCCGTGATCCGGTAGTTTCCGTCTCCGAATCCCATCAGCAGGGGATAGAACTGGTTGCTGCTTTGCGCAAGTTCCCAGCCGCGGTAGCCCGTCTGTCCGTCGTGGTCGTCGAAAGCCTCCTTGGCGCCGTATTCGGTGCTCCATTCGCTGTTCGAAATGATGAATTTGAATCCGTTGCCCTTGTTGTCGTCCGGATTCGCCGTGCCGACCTTCACCAGAACGTTCTCCGCCGTAAAGATTCCCGGAGCGGTTTGGGTCATCGCCACGGCCTGACCCAAATCCCAACCGTGAGGCATCGCATCGCCCAATATGTAGAGTGCAGTCGGGTAATCAGGGTCCTGAGACGGTTCGAAGCGTACCACCATCGTCGTGAAGTCGACGGTAATGTCGTATACTCCGGAAGCCTGTCCCATCAGCAGGGGATAGAACTGATTGCTGCTTTGCGCAAGTTCCCAGCCGCGGTAACCCTGTTGTCCGTCGTGGTCGTCGAAAGCCTCCTTGGCGCCGTATTCGGTACTCCATTCGCTGTTCGAAACCCCGAATTTGAATCCGTTGCCCTTGTTGTCGTCCGGATTGGCCGTGCCGACGTCGATGTTTACACCTTTGACTTGAAATACCCCGTTGCTCGTTTTCGTCAGGGGAATGAAGTTGCCGAGATCCCATCCCGCCTCCGTAGCCGGCCCGAAGAGAAACAGCGTTTCGGGATAGGAGGGCGCAGTGCCGCCCGTGAGGGTGACTTTCAGGGTGTTGAGATCGACGCGCACGGTATAGTAGCCTTCGCCGAGCCCCTGATCACCCGGGATGAAGCGGATGTCACCGTCATCGCCGCCCTTTTTCATAAGGGTCCAGTATTCACCGGCTGCCTCGTCACGGATGTACTCCGTCCAGTCGTAGAAATAGAATTTGAAGCTGCTTTCCGGTTTGAGATAAATATTGGTGTTTTCATAAATATTCTCCCCGACAAGCAGCAGGGCATTCGCCTCGACCATATCCCAGCCATTCTCCATGTTGTCGCCCAGTATGTAGAGCGCCGTTTCGGGGTCAAATTCCGTGACGTCGCCCGTCCGGGTCAGCGTGAGCAGCATGGTATTGAGGTCGACGTGTACGGTGTAGATGCCGCTCGTGTAGTCGTACTGCAAGGGATAGAACTGCGAATCCCCGTCGTTGGCGATGGCGAAGGTCTGGATCTGACCGAATTCGCCGTCGATCTTTTGCCCGTAGAACGGATAGCTGCCATTCTCCTCGATGTAAAATTTGAAGCCTTTGTTGTCTGCGGGTTTGCCGAATTTCAGCACGACGTTCTCTGCCGTGTAGGTGCCTGCGTCGCCTTGCGGCAACTCGATCGCCTTGTCCCAGCCGTATTCGCAGGCGCCTCCCTTCATCCAGAGCGATGCGGGCTTCACCACTTCGGCAGCGTAGGCCGTGGCAGCGAAAGCTACCTCCTCCGAGGTTTTGTCCTCGATAAGGTAATTGTCGGTGTGTGCATAGACGCATGCCCGGAAGGCGAAACGTTCGCCGCTTTTACCGCCGAAGGTCGTTATGATGAGGTCGTTGAGTTCCTCGTGCGTGAACGAGATCGTCAGGTCGGCTTCCCCTCCCCACTCCCGTTTTATCCCTTTGAACAAATCCTCGCCTTCTATGTTCAGGTACAGATCATACTCGACCGATGAACTGCGGGTCACGACCGAAGCAGCCGTCCACGAGAATTTCAGGGCCTCCCGATCCGCTTTATTGGCGTCAAGCGTTATCTCCTCTTCCGAGACCGTGAGCACGGGAGCCGTCAGTTCGCCCCATTCCTTGTCGGGAAAGTCCGACGTGTTGTCGTCGCTGCACGAGGCGACGGGAAGTGCAAAAGCCAACGCGCCCGCGATGTATTTCCAAAGATGTTTCATACTGGCTGGTTTAGGTTCGTTAACGAATTTATTTACAAACGTAAAAATAGAGGATAAAAACCGGATAACCATGAAAAGCGTCGCATGGTACAAGCATTTGATGAAAAAGTATCATTCATACGGTTCGTTGTCTCCGGGACTTGGAGATAAAAGCAGGGCGGTTCGGGTTATTTCGGGCTGTTAAGGAACTTTGAGGAGGTATTTTGATGACGTCGGGTGTATCTTTCCTGCCTCATGGGTGTTAAAATGGTATTATCCCATCCAATTATAATACTTTTCAATCCTTCTGCATCACATCCGTTGCAGAACCCTTGTGAAACCTTTATTTTTACACAGCACAAACGGGAGACGCCTGTTGTTTTATTCGTGTATCCGGAATTTTCCGTAAACCTGTTTATTACCTGTAAACTATGAAAAGAATAGTCGCAATCTACTTATTTACAATACTTTCAGGCATTGCTTCCGCTGCCTGTGAAAAAAGTTATACGATCCATTCTCCCGACAGGACGATCGGGATTACACTGACGGTCGGAAACCGGATCGCCTACGAGGTCCGAGTCGACGGTCGAACGGTCGTGGCTCCTACGCCGGTGGCGATGACGCTGGACGACGGGACCGTGTGGGGAGGTTCGGCGCAGCCGTCCCGCATCCGCAAAGGGATGGTCAATACTTCTTTTGCGACGCCTTTTTATATTAAAAAGCGGGTCGCAGACCACTATAACTGGCTGCGGGCTGATTTCCGGCAAGGTTTCGCCATTGAACTTCGAGCCTACGATGATGGAGTCGCCTACCGATTCATTTCCACGACGGACCGGTCGCTGGTTGTCGCTTCCGAAGAGGCGGGCGCCGCTTTTCCGGAGGACTGGACATGTTGGGTACCCTATGTGCGGGACTGCGACGGTACTGAGATCGTCCCTTTCGGGAGCCAGTTCAAGACTTCGTTCGAGAACCTCTATACCGTAACCCGACTTTCGAAGCTCGATCCTGCGCGACTGGCTTTCCTGCCACTGGTCGTGGCTGCCGACGACGGTGTGAAACTCTGCTTTACCGAGGCCGACCTGCAAGCCTATCCGGGCATGTACTTCAATTATCCCGGTCAGGGGTACTCCCTGCGCGGTATTTTCGCACCGTATCCGAAGCGTACGCATGACGGCGGACATGACAATCTACAAAACGTCGTGGATGAATACGACAATTTCATCGCCAAGGCCGCACCCCGGACTTCGTTCCCGTGGCGAACGATCCTCATTGCCCGCGAGGACCGGCAACTGCTCGATCACGACATGGTCATGCGGCTGGCCGAACCGTCGCGCCTCGAAGACGTGTCGTGGATACGCCCTGGATTGGCAGCTTGGGAGTGGTGGAACGACTGGGGACTCCACGGCGTCGGTTTCGAGGCCGGGATCAATACGCCGACCTATAAGCATTACATCGATTTTGCGGCCCGCAACGGAATCGCATATCTGGTGATGGACGACGGATGGTCGAAAGACAAGACCGACCTGATGTCGGGCGGTAGCGACCGCCTCGATCTGGAAGAGGTGCTGCGTTATGCGAAGGAGAAGGACGTCGGCATCATCCTATGGGCGGGTTACCGCGCTTTCGACCGCGACATGGAGGAGGTTTGCCGCCATTACTCAGCATTGGGCGTCAAAGGATTCAAAGTCGACTTCATGGACCGTGATGACCAGCAGATCGCCGAATTCCTCTACCGCGGGGCGGCTACCGCCGCCAAATACGGACTATTGCTCGACTACCACGGTATATATAAGCCTGCCGGTCTGCAACGCACCTATCCCAACGTCGTCAATTTCGAAGGCGTACATGGACTGGAACAGATGAAATGGTCGGAAGAGTCGGTCGATCAGGTAACCTACGATGTGACGATGCCGTTCATCCGAATGACCGCCGGCCCCGTGGACTACACGCAGGGAGCCATGCTCAACGCCGCGAAGGGGCACTTCTTTCCGCGTCGCAGCGAGCCGATGAGTCAGGGCACCCGCTGCCGCCAGCTGGCTGAATACATCGTTTTTCATGCGCCGCTGTCGATGCTCTGCGATTCGCCCTCCAACTACGACCGGGAACCCGAATGTACGGCTTTCATCTGCGGCGTTCCCACGGTGTGGGACCGGACCGTGGCGCTTGACGGATGCCTCGGGGAGTATGCGGCCGTCGCCCGCTGCAAAGGGGATGTCTGGTACGTCGGCGGCCTTACGGGGCACGAAGGCCGTACGGTGACGCTCGACCTCGGATTTCTTGGCGACGGAAACTTTACGGCCGAGATCTTCTGCGACGGCACCAATGCCGCTAAGTATGGACATGATTACCAGCGTGTAACCCGTACGCTGGGAATGGATCGCACGTTGGAAATAACGATAGCTCCCGCCGGGGGATTCGCCCTGCGGATCACACGGGAGTAAAATAAATACTCTATTTTATCCGTTTTATGACAAATTCTGATTTCGAGAAGCGTATTTCAGCCCTGCGTTCGGCCCATGAAGAGTTGATCGGCAGGAAGAATCCGGCCGCGGATTCCAACGGCGTATGGACTCGTTACACCTACCCGATCCTTACGGCCGCACATACGCCGCTCTTCTGGCGCTACGACCTGAACCCTGCTACCAACCCTTTTCTGCTCGAGCGGTTCGGGATCAACGGAACGTTCAATTCCGGAGCAATCAAGTTCGACGGCAAATACGTGCTGGTGGTCCGGGTCGAAGGGAACGACCGCAAATCCTTTTTCGCTTTGGCTGAAAGCGATAACGGGATAGATGGATTCCGTTTCCGCGACCATCCGCTGACGATTCCCCCGATTGACGAGAGCGAAACGAATCTTTACGACATGCGCCTTACGGCCCATGAGGACGGCTGGATTTACGGCATCTTCTGTGCCGAACGGCACGATCCGTCGGCAGCCCCGGGCGATCTGTCGTCAGCCGTGGCGACGGCCGGTGTGGCCCGGACGAAGGATCTCGTGCATTGGGAGCGCCTCCCCGACATCAAGTCGCCCACGCAGCAGCGCAACGTCGTGCTCCACCCTGAATTCGTGAACGGGAAATATGCCCTTTACACCCGTCCTCAGGAGGGGTTTATTGCCGCCGGAGCCCTCGGCGGCGGGATCGGATGGGCATTGGTGGACGACATGACCCGCGCGGAAATCCGCGATGAAAAGATTATCGACGTGCGGTTCTATCACACGATCAAGGAGGTGAAGAACGGCGAAGGCCCCCATCCGATCCGCACTCCGCAGGGGTGGCTGCATATGGCCCACGGCGTACGCGCCTGTGCGGCGGGGCTCCGCTATGTACTTTACATGTATATGACGGCCCTCGACGATCCTTCGCGACTGATCGCCATGCCGGCCGGATATGCACTGGCACCGGAGGGCGAAGAACGAGTGGGCGACGTGTCGAACGTCTTGTTCTCGAACGGCTGGATCGCCGATGACGACGGCTGGGTATTCCTCTACTATGCGTCGAGTGACACCCGCATGCACGTGGCGACATCGACTGTCGACAGGCTTGTGGACTACTGCCTGCATACGCCGTCCGACGGCCTTACAACGGCTGCTTCCGTTGAGCGGTTGAATGAACTGATCGACCGGAATCTGGATTACGAAAGAAAGAACAACCGATGAAAAACAGCGTCACATTCCGGGAGAAGATCGGATACGGTTTCGGGGACATGGCTTCGAGCATGTTCTGGAAGATATTCGGCATGTATCTGCTCTTTTTCTACACCAAGGTGTTCGGCATCACGCCGGCTGCCGCCGGGACCATGTTCCTGGTGACCCGTATCTGGGATTCGCTCAACGATCCCATCATGGGCCTGCTGGCGGATCGTACCCGCAGCCGATGGGGGCGTTATCGTCCTTACCTGCTGTGGGGTGCCTTTCCCTTCGCCGCGGTCGGAGTGCTGACGTTCTGGACTCCCGATTTCGGGATGACGGGGAAACTGGCGTGGGCCTATATCACCTATACGGCCATGATGATGGTCTATACGATGGTCAACGTCCCCTATGCCTCGCTGCTCGGGGTGATGACGCCCGATACGAAGATACGCAATACGTTTTCCTCCTACCGGATGTTCTTCGCTTATGTGGGCAGTCTGGTGACCTTCATGCTGTTGCAGCCGCTGGTGGATTTCTTTGCCGGACGGCTCGGCGGCGGAGATACCGACCGGTTGAGCGGGAGCGTCGCGGGGAGCGACGTGGCCATATCGGGGATGCCGGAGGCGTGGACTTGCGCCGTGGCCGTTATCGGAGCGATTTGCGCCCTGCTTTTCTGGCTCTGCTTCCGCTGGACGCGCGAACGGATTCGGGTCGACGACGCGCAGCTGGCGGAGGGATCGGTCGGCCGCGACCTGAAAAGCCTGGCCCGCAACGCTCCGTGGTGGATTCTTCTGGTCGCAGGAGTGGCGGTGCTGCTGTTCAACTCGATCCGCGACGGGGTAGCGATTTTCTATTTCACGGACTATGTTCGGAGCGCTTATAAACTGCCCCATCTGGGTTGGACGCTCGGAACGCTTTACCTGCTGCTGGGTCAGTTGGGCAACATGGCCGGAGTGGCACTGGCCGTGCCGTTGGCGGCGCGCATCGGCAAGAAAGGAGCATTTGCCGCGGCAATGGGTGCGGCAGCGGTACTAAGCCTCTTCTTCTTCCGGCTGGAGCCTTCCGAACTGGGATGGCTGTTTGCCTTGCAGGCGCTCGTCAGCGTTGCGGCAGGCGTCGTGCTGCCTTTGTTGTGGAGCATGTATGCCGATATCGTTGATTACGAGGAATACCGCAGCGGCCGACGGCCGACGGGACTGATCTTCTCCTCTTCGTCGATGTCCCAGAAACTCGGCTGGGCGTTGGGCGGGGCTGTGACGGGTTGGCTGCTCGCAGCATTCGGTTACGATCAGTCGGCTGCGGTGCAGAGCGGAGAGGCGATAGCGGGCGTACGGCTAATGATGAGCTGGTTTCCGGCCGCCGGATGCTTGTTGGCCGCAGCGGCAGTCCTTTTCTACCCGCTCGGCGAGAAACGTATGGAGCGAATAACGACGGAACTCAACCTCCGTCGGAAAACGAACGAATGATGGAAAAGATGCTTGTACAATGGCGGGAGGAGTTGTCGGAGGAACTGACCTGCGACATCCTGCCTTTCTGGATGGCATTTCTGGGCGACGGGGTGCATTTCGCGGGACGTATCGACGGCCGCGGAAAAGCGCATCCCGAAGCCGGGAAGGGCGCAGTCCTGATCGCGCGGATGCTGTGGACCTTCTCGGCAGCTTACCGAATGACCGGACGGCCTGAATACCTGCACGCAGCCGGCAAGCTCCGGAAGTTTCTGGCTCTCTGGTTGATCGACCCTGTACATGGTGGGGTCTACTGGGAGATAGCTCCCGACGGAAGTCCGGTCTGCGGCAAGAAACAGAGCTATGCTATCGGTTTCGCAGTTTACGGATTGAGCGAATATGTCCGGGCGACGGGTGATCCGGAGGCGTTGGACGAAGCCGCCGCTTTGTTCGGATCGCTTGAGGAGCATGTCTGGGATGCAATGCAGGGCGGATACGTCGAAGCACTGACCCGGAACTGGAAGCCGCTGGAAGACATGCGTCTGAGCGAGAAGGATGCCAACACCTACTTCAGCATGAATACGCACCTGCACCTGCTCGAACCTTACGCGAACCTGCTGCGGGTCTGGCGTGAAGATCGGGTTGCGACGGCGGTCCGGAAACTGATTCACATCCATACCGACCGGCTTTTCGATCCGCAGACGGGGCACCTGAATCTCTTTTTCGATGCACGGTGGCAGCCACAGGGACGGAAGGTCTCTTACGGGCATGACATCGAGGCATCGTGGCTCATCGACGAAGCCGCCCTCGTACTCGGAGAACCGCAGGTTACGACAGATGTCGGTCCCGTGGTCGAGGCACTGGCAGCCGCGGCCGTCGAGGGATTGAGACCCGACGGAAGTCTGATCTACGAATACGATCCGCAGACGGAACGCATCGATGCGGACCGTCACTGGTGGGTACAGGCCGAAGCTGTCGTCGGTTTTTTCAATATGTACGAACGAACCGGCGACGAGGCATTCCTGCGGCGGAGCCACGATGCATGGCAGTATATCCGGACGCACCTGCTCGACGGCGGAAACGGTGAATGGTTCTGGAGCGTCCGCGCCGACGGCTCGGTCAATCGTGACGACGACAAGGCAGGATTCTGGAAATGCCCCTATCACAACAGCCGGATGTGCATGGAACTGATCCGGCGTATCGAACGGCTGCTTACAAAAAACTGAAATCGGAAAGCGAACGACTATGGCAAATTACAATATCCTTACGGAGGTACCTCCCATCTCGAAGCAGGACAGCTTCGTCGTGTTCGAACGGCGGAAGAGTAACTTCAACTTCCCGATACATATCCATAGTGAATCACTGCTGTCCGGAGAAATCTTACCATAAAGTAGGTTGCTCGACAGAACCCGCC
>ERZ772880.3610-NODE-3610-length-10380-cov-4.273801_pt1 | contig 10380 bp, 9 predicted proteins | sample MGYA00580577_ERZ772880 | MGnify/ENA primary metagenome ERZ772880 (study PRJEB29015, sample SAMEA2737705) | human gut metagenome | biome: human gut; feature: human-associated habitat; material: faeces | place: China | collected 2012 ... | reverse complement strand
ATCAGGTTGCATTTACGGAAACAGCTTCGGAGAATGAAGCACTGAAAACAGAAAATGCACAGCTGGAAAAATCGCTGGAAAAAGCAACAAAGGAAAGCACTTTGAAAAAGCTGGCAGACGCCAAGCTGCATCGGGATTATGAGGATGCCGTCGCCGTGCTGGATCGTATTCCGAAGGAAGTGCTGGCGGCATATACGCACAGAACGGAGAAAGAGAGGGAGACTGCCTATGGTAGATGAATGGAGCGGCTTCGCCGCTTTGCTGGCAAATTTGATTGAAAAGTATGCCGTGGTTCTGAATCTTGATGCGCTGCCCGATCTCGTCATAGAGGAAGCCGTGCCTGAAAAAGACGGGGCAGATGAGATGATTCACGAAAACGATATTGAGCCCGCGAAAGCGGCATGATATAATTATCATGAAATAAGCGTCCAAACCGCCATTGCAGGAGCAAAAGCTTCTGCAATGGCAGAAAACGAGGTGAAGTGACCAAGGAACGCTGGGAGAATGAGCAGAACAATTCTGAAATGATGATTTATACCACAGAGGATGGCTTGACAAAGATCGAAACGACCTTTGACGGCGATACGGTTTGGCTGTCCATTGATCAGATGGCGGCGCTGTTTCAGCGCGATAAATCGACAATTTCAAGACATATTAAGAATATCTTCGCGGAAGGTGAGCTGAAACGAGATGCAGTTGTTGCAAAATTTGCAACAACTGCGGCTGACGGGAAAAACTATCAAGTTGAGTATTTTAATCTTGATGTCATTATCTCTGTCGGCTACCGCGTAAAGTCGCAGCGCGGTGTACAGTTCCGCATTTGGGCAACGGGAATTCTGAAAGAGTATATGCGAAAGGGCTTTGTTCTGGATGATGAGCGCCTAAAAAACTTGGGTGGCGGCGGATACTTCAAGGAGCTGTTAGAACGCATCCGTGACATCCGAGCTTCTGAAAAGGTGTTTTACCGTCAGGTGCTTGAAATCTACGCCACCAGTATTGACTATGACCCCAAGGCGGAAATTTCCCTTCAGTTTTTCAAGAAAGTTCAGAACAAAATTCACTACGCGATTCACGGGCAAACAGCCGCGGAAGTAATTTACTCCCGTGCTGATGCGGAAAAAGAATTTATGGGCTTGACCACCTTTGCGGGCAGTCAACCTACGCTAAAAGAGGCCGTAGTTGTCAAAAACTATCTGAACGAAAAAGAGCTTCGTGCTATGGGACAGCTTGTATCCGGCTATCTGGATTTTGCGGAACGACAGGCGGAGCGAGAGCAGGCAATGACCATGCAGGACTGGTCGGAGCATCTTGATAGGATTCTGACTATGAGTGGGGAACAACTGCTGATTGGCAACGGAAATGTCAGCCATAAACAGGCCATTGACAAGGCAACCGGCGAGTACAGGAAATACAAAGCACGCACCCTCAGTGAAGTCGAGCGTGATTATTTGGATTCCATCCAGCTGCTGGAGCAAAAAGCGGAAAAAAACAAGTAGCAGCGCACAAGCTGTGATGGGCAGTTGGGCTTTGATGTTGCTGTTTTTCAAAGCATTAAAACCGATGGTGTTTCCAAAAGTGTGATTGATTTCTTTTCTGGAAAAAGTGAAGAAGAGACCCAAAAGAGTATTCTTCTGTGTCAGCAGGCAGACACATTCAAAAGCGAAAACTAAAGACGACTGCTTAGATCAATTGGTCTAAGTAGTCGTCTTTTTCTAACAATATTCAATAATGTGAAATCAGTCAGAACGGCTTACTTGGGATACTTTTTCTTCTTGGAATATACACTTGTTCCGATCAGTATTCCACTGGCTATGAACAGCACTACAAACCACAGCCACAGATTACTGTTATGGTCTGTCTGGGAACTGTTGGTATTTAAATTCCCATCTCCGTTAGGATTGGTCGGCTTATCGCCATGCGGATTTACAGAATTTGTGGGGTTGCCATCACCCAGATTTGTCGGCTTTGTGGGCTCTGTAGGCGTTGTTGTTCCTGTAGCCGGAATTCTCTCTCCCTTTACCTCATAACCGCAAACCTTGCATGTCTTATCATATATTATCGAAAAACACAAAGAGTTATAAAGCGATAGCTTTGTCTTTTATGCTTTTTGCCGGCTTAACTATGACATGACATAAACAAGAACAAGCTCCAACACTCAATAGCCTTTGCAAAAAATTACAAGCCCGCCCTTTTTTGCAGCGGCAGCCAGCCCTTGCATTTATTGTCGATATCTTGACTGTAATGGAAGAACTGTGATACAGTTAGAGAGAAAAGGGAGTGCTTTATGGATGTTTTTCCATGCTGCGAACAACTGCACGCACTCTGCCCGGTGCCGTTGGATTTCTGCAACCGCGTGGTGGATACCAAAAAGGCGGCGCACAGAAAAGGTGGCGCACAGAGAGCCGTCATCAAAAACTGCCTGCAATATATTTCCACCCATCTGCGCGAGGATCTGCGTTTAGAGGAACTGGCGCACGAATGCGGGCTGTGCAGCCGCAGCCTGTCGCTGAAATTCAAGGCGGAGGTCGGCTGCGGCATACCGGAGTACATCCACCGCGATAACCCACACGGCGTATAATGAACGCAGGAAGGAGGGGAACACCATGGTCTGCGACGGGGATTTTTATCGCCAGTATCTGAACGGCGATGACGCGGGGCTGGAGGCTCTGATGGAAAAATACGGCGATCCCCTGACCCTGTACCTCGACGGCTACCTGCACGATATACACGAGGCAGAGGAACTGATGCTGGATGTGTTCGCCTATCTGTTCACGAAAAAGCCCCGCATCCGCGACGGCGGTTTCAAGGCGTATCTGTATAAGGCGGCGCGGCACATGGCGCTGCGCCATAAAAGCAAACGAAGGCTGATGTTCAGCCTGGATGCGCTGACCGACGAACCGGACGCTCAGCTGCTGGCGGAGGAGGTCATCGGCACAGCAGAGCGCAACCGCATCCTGCACGGCTGTATGGGCGAAATGAACCCGGACTATCGGGAGGTTTTGTATCTGACCTACTTTGAGGGGATGAGCTACGAGCAGGCGGCAGGGGTTATGGGAAAAACCGTGAAGCAGATCACCAATCTGGTGTATCGCGGAAAAGAGAGCCTGCGTAAATTACTGGAACGGGAGGGAATCACAAATGCGGAGCCATGAAGAACGCTTTGCGGAAACAAAGCGGCGCATCGCCGCAAGACAGCGCAAGGAACAGCGACGACGCGGTACAATCGCCATGTTTTCTGCTACTGCGGCGTGCCTTGTGCTGATTGTGGGTGTGTCCTTTGCCATGCCCGGTGTGGTTGCGGGAATCCGACCCGGCGACTACGCGGGCTATGAAACCGCCGCCAGTATGTATGGCGGCGGTGCGGCACTCGGGTACATTGTCATAGGGCTATTGTCCTTTCTTTTGGGCGTGTGCGTGACGGTTCTGTGCTTCCGACTTAGGCAGATGAACCGGGAGGATAGTTCGGACAGGAAAGGCGAGGGACGGCATGGAGCTGATTGAAAACCTGCTGCAATTGTTGACTACCTTCCTTGGCGCGGTGCTCTCGGGCATTGCATGGCAAAAAAGCCGCAGACAGGCGTACTTTTTGTTGCTTTGCTTCTACGGATGCTTTGCCTTGGGGTCGCTTTACTGGACGCTGTACCTGCTGCTGTTCCATACCACGCCGCGGGTCTTTTATGTGTCGGAGTTCGGCTGGGTCGCCAGCGCGATTTTTCTGCGGATTTTGCAGGTCACGCTGACTGATTCGGAGGAACGCAGCTTTTGCTGCCGAAAAGCGTGGCTCGCCCCCTTGGTCGGCGTGCCGCTGCTGGTGTTCTACTGCACCTATGGGGATATCCTATCCAACCTGATTTGGTGCGGCTTGATGATTTGGCTGTCCTTCTGCGCGGCACGGGGGCTTTTTTATGCGAATACCCGGACAGGCGAAGCGCGGAATAGGCGGTATTTCCACGTCGGCGTGCTCTGCTATGTCGGTTCTGAATATCTGCTCTGGACGGTGGGGTGTTTCTGGTCGGCTACCTCTCCCGCAAGCCCTGCCTTCTGGTGCGATCTGCTCCTGACTCTCGCCCTGTTGGGACTGCTGCCCGCGGTAAAAAAGGCGGTGGAAGTATGACCTACATTGAAAATATCTTCCTCTGTATGGTGTCCCCGCTGCTGGTGGCCGCCTTGTGCATGGGCAGGCGGCAGCTCCGCTTTTTTCTGTTCTGTATTGCCGGAATGGGAGTATGTCTGCTTTCCGCCTACATCAACACCTTTCTTGCTGCGGTCTATCACGCAGACGCCCTTGCCGCCACGGCGGAGATTGCGCCGGTGGTGGAGGAAATCATGAAGCTGCTGCCGCTGGCATTCTACCTGCTGGTGTTTGAGCCGGAGGGTGAAAAAATCAAGCCCACCGCCATCACAGTCGCGCTCGCCTTTGCCACCTTTGAAAATGTGTGTTATCTCATCCAGAACGGCGCCGACCGATTCTCGTTCATCTTTTTCCGGGGCTTCGGCACGGGTGCTATGCACGTTTTGTGCGGCATCATTGTGGGCGCCGGGCTTGCCTACACATGGCAGCGCACATGGCTGAAGATTGCCGGAACCTGCGGGCTGCTGGGCGCGGCAATCACCCTGCACGCCATCTACAACCTGCTGATTACCTACGGCGGCGCAGCGCAGTACATCGCCTATTCCCTGCCGGTGCTACTGGTGGCGGCGGGAAAGCTGTCTGCACTTCGTATGGTACGAAAAGAATAACCGAATATCCGATTCTTGGGAGCTGCTTTTGGGCGGCTCCCTCATTTTTTTGTAAATTTTTGCATTTTGGGTGAGAGTTTTCCCGAATTTTTGTACCTATATAGGTGAAAGGACTTTTCACCCAAGACTTCAGCAAACCGGAGAGGAGGCTTCCACCGATATGTATGATACCACAAGGCGGGTCGAGCTTGTCAAAAGGCAGATACGAAAAAATACCCGACGAAGGCAGAAACGCGGCATCGGCAGACTGAGCGCTGTGTGTATGCTGTTGTTTGCGGCACTGATGCAGACATCGGACAGGGTTGTCGGGCAGGGGCAGACCGCTGCCTGGGGCGGCTTTGGTGCGATGCTGCTGCGGGAGGACGCGGGCGGCTATGTGCTGGTGGGCGTTGCGGCGTTCACAGCGGCCGTTGTGCTGACGGTCGTTTGTATGCGGCTGCATGAACGGGAAAAGCAAAAAAGAAAACACGAGGAGGACGCGACATGAAAAAATTTCTATCCCTGCTTTTGAGCCTTTGCCTGCTGCTGGGCGCGCTGCCCATGCAGGTGCTGGCTTTGCCGGGAAGCATTTTTCCGTCTGAAGGGGCGGTAAAAACCGTCACACTGGATGACGGCTCGCTTTCCCTGCAAAACGAGTACATATATATGACGTTTCGCAAATTATGGGGTACTTATGCCTATCTCACAGTTGCGCCCGCAGCAAAGCCCGATGAGGAAGGCGTATTAATCGGGCAGACGCCGCGCTGCACCTTTATCACCTATGACCAAGGCAGAGAAAAGAAAGAGGGCGTGGTGACTGAGCCGATAAAAGCGGAATTTGTGACCAAAACGCCCAACGGCAGCGCGAATGCCATCAAGGTGGAGTATTCGCTGCTGACCGCCCTCAGCCTAATCAAGGCAAAGGCAACGGTCTACTATGAGCTTGTCCAGCTCAAGGAGAATGGGGCATCATCTGACACATGGGGTGTGCTGGCGTCGGTCAGCGAGATTTGCATCGACAAGGACAGTATGCCACAAGATTGGCATCGTGACTTCAATTTCAAATGGGGCTATTCGTTCAACTGCTTTACCGCCACGGGGCATACCTCCACGCTGGAAAAGCCGGGCGGTCCTGCCATTAAAATGAGCCGTACCACCGTGCCGGAGGGGGAGAACCCGCAAATCACCACCGAAAGCTCGGCATTCACCGCGTCCGTGGAGGATCTGGACACAAAAACCGTTCCGAAGGGGTATTCCCAGTGGGGCGATAAGGACGGTGTTTACATCACCGAAGTCTACACGGACGGCTACCCTTGGGCAAATCCCTTTGTGGGATTGTCGGATTACTATGAAAAAGCTATCGCCTCCGTCAGCGGCAAGCCGATTCGTGTCGCCTTAGCGCAGACCGTCAGCGTAGTACCGGGTGACAAGCCGCTGAATACCTGGGTGCAATGTGATAGCTATGCCGGCCGCACGTTTGAGGAAACCGCCGACCCGGAGGGCTACTCCCACTTCCTTTGGGGCTTCCATGATCTGATCAAGGCGGGCGCGGAGAATGTCCCCTCCCAGCCGGATGCGGTGGATGCTGCCATTTCTGCCAAGCGGCTTGCCGCGTTCGCCGTAAACGGCGGCGTGACGGTGGAGTATGTGGCGGACGATGCCGCGCTGCAAGCGCTGAAAAAGCAGTACGGAGAACCTGTTGCGCTGATCAGCGGCGATTATGAGAGCAAGAACGGAACGGAATTCACCTTTACCGGCGGCGCGGCGATGCTCTCGCCCTCCGTCACCGCGACATGGAATAAGAGCAGCGGAAAGCTGGTCATCAAAAAGGACGGCACGATCGAACACAGCGGCGTAAGCCTGAACGCGCCGAGCTTCAAGTTCTATCAGCCGAAAAACGGCGCGGAAAATGACCTGCAAATTTCGCTTACAAAGGACGGCTTTGCGTTCCAAATTGAACCCGACAAGAACGACGCCATCGTCTTTGTGGACATTCCCTATGCCGCGGTCAAGTTGGAAAACGCAAAAGCTGACGCGGCAGGGAACCTTGTGTTCAGCGGCAACATCGGTTTCCGGACCATCTTCAATGGTGCCGAGTTCTCGATGGAAAAGCTGGGCTACGGCTTGAATGCCAAAAACAACGAGTTCAAGGTCAACGGCGTAAAGGCCACAGGCAGCTTTGACACCGCAAAGCTGATGGCGCTGGAGCTTGCCAGCATCAGCGGCGAGGTCAACACCTTCAAGGGTGAGGAAAGCTATGCCTTTGAGTTGGAGCTGAACGCCTTCGACCTGTTTGAAACGGAAGCATCTTTGGCGCTGGTACGCAGCAAAAAGGACGGCTCGCTCATTCCCGATGAGCTGTGGTTCTTTGTCAAGTCCAGCCCCGGCATCCCCCTTGTGCCGCCTGTTCCCGTCGGGCAGCTTAACGGCGGCGGCGCGGGCTTTAAGGATCTGGCAAAAACCGTGAACGGCGACTACTTCGCCATCCCGCCCATCAAGCTGCGGGGTGCGCTGACAGGTACCTATATGCATCTGATTGAGGGTACAGGCAATGTCGTTCTGGGACCCAGTGAAATTTCCCTCAAGGCAACGGATGTCGGCATCGTCGGGCTGGGAAAGAACGCGCAGATCATCGACAGTTTCGGCTATTCTCTCCAACTCAACGGGCAGGAACGTACATATCAAGGAAATACCTACAAGGGTATCTACTTCGGCGGTTCGGAGGAACTTGCCCTCAATCTGCCGAGCAATACACTGGACATCTTTACCATAAATACCGCAATCAGGCTGGGCGCGTTCGGCGGTGCAAACCAAAACAAGACCACCGTGTATCTCGGCATCGGCGCCAACAGCATTGTTAAGGGTCAGCTGCAGATTCCGAGCAGCCTTGGCATCCCGTTTCTCAGCGGTATTAAACTTCCCAGCACGGACATCGATCTGATTGTGGGCGGGCAGACGACCTTCCCCGTCACAAACGCAAACGTCAGCGAGAGCATGGAGCAGGCGTTTAAGAATGTGGATGTCTACCTCGGCGCGATGGCGGGCGTAGACATAAAAATTATTGACGCCCGCGTGTGGGTGCTTGTGCCGCAAATTGTGCAGACCAATTTCCGCATGGGCGGCGGCTGGGATATCGAAACCAAGTGGCTCGGCAAGCTGCCCGAATGGGACTGGTCGTCCAAGGGCGTTGAGCCGCTGGTGCAGGGCGTGTCGCTGGAAAACAGCGAGGAAGAGCCTGTCATGCTGATGGAGCTCGAAACAGCGCCGCCTGCAAACGGCGGCAGTACGGCAAATATCACGGTTTCTGCCGCTCCGGGCGAAACGCCGTATATTGTGCTGGCGTTTGACAACAATGTCACCGATGCGGACATCCAAAACAATTTGACAGTTGCAAAGGACGACGGTTCGTCCATTCCCATCAACTGGATCGCCAACGACGGCGATATTGACCCCAACGCGGACATCAACGCAACCATTCTGGCGGACATGAAAAAGTCGGCAGATGACGGCAAGCAATACCGTATGGCAGTTTTACGCCTGAAAGAGGGCGGCAACTATACCGTCAGTACGAGTGCGCTGAGCTTTACCGATGAAAAGGGCTTTGCAGTTGCACCGTTTGAAAAGCTGGATCTGACGCAGAACGGCAATACGCTCACCGGCGGGGTGAAGTACCCCGCAGAGAACACGACCTACACCCTGCGTACCTATCTGGGTAGCAAACCCGGCGAGGCAACCTACCTTGTGGACGAACAGGTCGTGGATACCACCCAAGTCAATACGGTCAACATTCCCACAGAAGGTACGCTGATGCCGACGGGCGAATACTATGTATCCTCCTTCCTGATGACGGAAAAGACCACTGAGGTCAGCGAGGAAGACGGAAGTACCAAAAATGTGACCGTCCTGGCCGCCATCGACAGCCAGCAGTTTGCCACCCCGGTTAGCTACACCAACAACAATCCCTATCAGCCGAGCGCCCCCGCTAGTGCCACGCTGATATTCACCGGCAACGAGGTCATGCGCGCCGAATGGCAGCCTGTGGAAAATGCCGATGGCTACCGCGTGACGATTTATCAGGAGCAAAACGGCGGTTGGGTCGATACCGGCTTTGGCTATGACCTGGACAAGGACACCACCGCCATTGGTATGGCACTGACCGTGGGCGGCGAGGAAACAGAGGAATCCAAAAATCTGACGGCAAACGCAACCTACAAGGTCGGTGTAAGTGCCTACCGGGAGCCGGAGGACGGCGCAAAGTATTACAGCGCAGAAACTAAATCCTCCGACGTTTTCCTGCCGGAATACACGCCGCTGAACCTTGCCCTTTCGGTGAACGGCACAGCTTGTGCGGCGGACGAAAACGGCGTGTACCATGCCTATGTGGGCGGCGGCAGCAATTCCCTTGCTGTGACCTGCGAGGGTGCCGACAGCATCACGGTGACACGCATGGATACCGAAACGAACCTCACATCGGACGGGTCGAACACCTTTGCCATCCCTGATTTTACCGGCACGTTGATGCTACGTGTAAACGGTGTGAAGGACAAGGACGTGACCAGCGTGTTCCTGCTGGTAAGCAGGGACACCACCGCCCCGATGCTGACCCTTTCTGCACCGATCTTCTATGCGGACAGGGCTGCGGGTACCTATCAAATCACCGGCACAGCGGATGCCGGCAGCGAAATCCTTTACGGGAAAAACGGCGAAAGTGTTTATGCCGCAGGGGACGGCAGCTTTGCAATCCAAGGAACGCTGAAGGAACAGCAAACCAGCGATGCCCTGTATATCCGCGCGCAGGACAGCGCCGGAAACCTCTCTGCATGGCAGTCTGCCTTGGTGGCGCGACAGGTGCAAACGTATGCTGTCACCGTAACAACGGACGGCAACGGCACCGCCTCTGCAGACCCCTCCACCACGGTGGCAGGTGCGGGAATCAATCTGAGCGCCGCACCGAATACGGGCTACCACTTTAAGGAGTGGCAGGTCGTCAGCGGCGGCGTGACCATCGAGAACGACAGATTCACCATGCCGGACGGCGACGTGGAGGTCAAGGCAATTTTTGAAAAGGACGCAGCGTCTGCGACCCCCGCGCCCACTGCCACCGCAAAGCCGAGCAGCAGCCAGACCCCCGCACCCACTGCTACTGCAAAGCCGAACAGCAGCCCGACCCCCGCGCCTGCTGCCACTGCAAAGCCGAACAGCGGCGCGACCCCCGCACCTGCTGCCACTGCAAAACCGAACAGCGGCGTGACCCCCGCACCTGCTGCCACTGCAAAGCCGAACAGCAGCCCGACCCCCGCACCTGCTGCCACTGCAAAACCGGAAAGCAGCCCGGCCCCCGCACCTGCTGCCACTGCAAAACCGGAAAGCAGCCCGGCCCCCGCAGCAAAGCCCCCTGTATGGTGGGTCATGCTGCCGATTGCCGGCGGCATAGCGCTGGCTGGCGGTTTCATGATTTTCAAAAAGAAGCGCCGCAGATAAACAGCGCTTGACCGCAAAAACGGAATAGGTCACAGCGAATTCCTGAACAGCCGTCACGGTTTTACCCGCCGTGACGGCTGTTGCTGTTATACGGGCATTGTCGGTTTTCACGAATCTGAGGATGGCTATATGGTCAGCTTTCCCGATACAGAAAACACGCAGACGCTTATTAACGACTAC
>ERZ772880.3595-NODE-3595-length-10422-cov-3.395872_pt1 | contig 10422 bp, 9 predicted proteins | sample MGYA00580577_ERZ772880 | MGnify/ENA primary metagenome ERZ772880 (study PRJEB29015, sample SAMEA2737705) | human gut metagenome | biome: human gut; feature: human-associated habitat; material: faeces | place: China | collected 2012 ... | reverse complement strand
TGAAGTCTCCCTCCACGGTGCACTTTCACCTGAAGCACCTGGAGGAGCTGGGCGTCATCGGCAAGCAGGCCGGAAAGGGCCGTGCCCTGACCCTGACGGAGGCGCCCCAGGAGAACCAGGTGCCCATTGTGGGCAATGTGGCCGCCGGGTCCCCCATTCTGGCCCAGGAGTGCATCGAGGATTACCTGACCTTCGACACCGGCGGCCGGGACGGGGAGTATTTCGCCCTGCGGGTCCGGGGCGAATCCATGCTGAACGCGGGAATTCTCCCCGGTGATCTGGTGGTGGTGCGGCAGCAGCAGACCTGCAATCCAGGGGAGATCGTGGTGGCCATGATCGACGATGAGGCCACAGTCAAGCGCTTTTCCCGCAAGGGCGGCCATGTCTGGCTGCTGCCGGAAAATGACGCCTACTCCCCGATTGACGGTACCTACGCTCAGATTCTCGGCAAGGTTGTGGCCGTGGTGCGGCAGTATTGAGTCATTTTCCGGCGGAGCGGTACAGCACTCCTTCCTGCGGTTGAATTCCGCCAAGGATCAGCAGCTCCTCCACCGTAACAAGCCAATACCCCTGCTCCTCCAGCGTGTCCACGATCTGAAGCGCCGCGTCCACAGAGGTGGCGTAGATGTCGTGAAGCAGGATGATGTCCCCGGGCTGCACCTTATTTACAAAATCCTTGTCAATATCTTCCATACAATGAGAAGCCAGCCAGGCCTCGTCACTTTTGTTCAGGTAGCGGGCAGGAATGATTACATCCGTGTCCACATTGTCGCCGAACTTATGTACCTTACCTTTTGCTATCATACCGTGACCTCCTTATACCGTAGCCGGGTCGGCAATATAGCCCTTGACCGCAGAGGCGGCAGCCACAGCGGGAGAGGCCAAATATATCTCAGACTCCGTGTGACCCATACGGCCCACAAAGTTTCGGTTTGAGGTAGAGACTGCCCGCTCACCGGCAGCCAAAATACCCATGTGACCGCCCAGACAGGGACCGCAGGTAGGCGTAGACACGACTGCACCGGCCTCAATAAAGATCTGGGTCAGACCCTCCTCAATGCACTGCAAATAAATGCGCTGGGTGGCCGGGATCACGATCACGCGAACATCCTGCGCCACCTTGCGACCTTTCAAAATTGCAGCAGCAGCGCGCATATCTTCCATTCTGCCATTGGTGCAGGAGCCAATCACCACCTGGTCAATAGCGATCTTTTCACCGTCCACCTGATCAATAGTATGGGTATTCTCCGGCAGATGCGGAAATGCCACGGTGGGCTTTAAGGTACTCAAATCAATTTTTACCGTGCGGGTGTATTCCGCGTCCGGGTCTGCCTCAAAAATCGTATATTCCCGCTCTGCGCGGCCGTTCACATACTGCAAGGTCACATCATCAACCGGGAAGATTCCGTTTTTGGCGCCGCACTCAATGGCCATATTGCTGATGCACAGCCGATCGTCCATGGAAAGCTCCGCAATACCATCGCCGGTAAATTCCAAAGACTGGTAGAGAGCGCCGTCCACACCGATCTCACCGATCAAGTGCAGTACCACATCTTTTCCGCTGATAAAGGGTGCTTTTTTGCCGGTGATCTCAACTTTGATGGCAGAGGGCACCTTAAACCAAGCCTTACCGGTAACCATACCGGCAGCCATATCCGTGGAGCCTACGCCGGTGGAGAACGCACCCAGTGCACCGTAAGTACAGGTGTGGCTGTCTGCGCCAATCACGCAGTCACCACAGGCCACAATCCCCTGCTCCGGCAGCAACGCGTGCTCAATCCCCATATTGCCCACATCAAAATAGTGGGTAATGCCGTGGGCACGGGCAAAAGTGCGCACCTGCTTGCAGTTCTGGGCGGACTGAATGTCCTTGTTGGGCGTAAAGTGATCCATTACAAGGGCAATGCGGGTCTTATCAAACACGCCGTCCTTGCCAAATTTGTTCATCTCATTAATGGCAACCGGAGAGGTCACATCGTTGCCAAGTACCATATCCAGCTTGGCCTCAATCAATTGACCGGCTACCACATGATCCAAACCGGCGTGCGCCGCCAGGATCTTTTGCGTCATTGTCATTCCCATGATCGTCACCGTCCTTAAATATCGTCCGTAAAGGAACCGGCGCCGCGCTCCAGCGAAGTCACGCCGGTACGCGCCATTTCCACAATGCTAAAGCGCTGCTCCAGTTGCTGAATAAAGGCGTCAAGCATTTCCCCCGCACCGGTGAACTCCAGAGTCACGGTCTCAGCAGAAATATCCAGCACACGAGCACCATAACCGGCGTTGAATGCCAAAAGGGCGTTCTTCTCCGGAATGCCCTGGGCATGCACCTTCACCAGCAGCAGCTCAGAGGACACAGAATTGTCCGGAGTCAGCTCAGATACTTTCTCTACGATCTCCAGCTTTAACAGCTGGCGCTTGATCTGGCGAAAATTCTCCGGCTCCGTGTTGGTCTCAATGGTCATACGGGAAAAGTTCGGGTCCTCCGTCTCACTCACCGTCAGAGAGGAGATGTTGTAAGCACGGCGGGAGAACAGGCTGGCCACCCGTTGCAGCACGCCGCTCTCGTTATCCACAAGAACAGATAAAACCAATTTCTCTTTCATCTTCCTTGCCTCCAATCAGTTAAACTGCTCGATAATGTCCGTGTGTGCGCCGCCAGGCGGAATCATCGGCAGCACATTGCTGTCCGGCGAAATACGGCAGTCCACCAACACCGGACCGGGATAAGCCAGCGCCTCTGCCAGCACAGCGTCAATATCATCATTGGTATGGATACGCAGCCCCTTTACGCCAAAGGCTTCTGCCACCTTCACAAAATCCGTAACACGGTGGGGATCTGTATCGGAAAAGCGGTTGCTATAAAACAGCTTTTGCCACTGGCGCACCATACCCAGCACAGTGTTGTTCATAATGAACATCTTAACCGGGATATTGTAGGATGCCATGGTTGCCAGCTCAGACAGGTTCATGTGGAAGCCGCCGTCACCGGCAAACATCACCACGGTTTGATCCGGGCAGCCCATAGCCGCGCCAAAGGCAGCGCCCATGGAATAGCCCATGGTGCCCAGTCCGCCGGAGGTCAGCAGGGTGCGGGGTCGGGTGTACTTATAGAACTGTGCCGCCCACAGCTGGTGCTGACCCACATCGGTGACCACAATGGTGTCGTCCGGGGTCTTTTCATCAATTTTTTCAATCAAAACCTGGGGATTTACATAATCCCCGATCTGCAGCTGCTTAAAGGGATGACGGCTGGCCTCGATCTCCGCTTTCCAGTCGCTGTGATCCATCTGCTCCACATTACGGGTCAGCATGGGCAGAATTTCTGCCAAGTCGCCACGCAGGTGGTAGTTGGAAAAGATGTTTTTGTCCATCTCCGCTGCGTCAATGTCAATATGTAAGATTTCTGCGTTAGGCGCAAACTTCTTGCGGTTGCCGGCCACACGGTCAGAGAAACGGGCGCCGCAAGTGATGAGCACATCGCAGTCATGCGCCGCCTTATTGGCCTCAAAGTGGCCGTGCATACCGATCAGACCCACGTGCAGCGGGTGGCCGTACGGAAATGCACCCAGACCCATAAGAGAGGACACCACCGGTGCATCCAGTTTCTCGGCAAAAGTAATCAGATCTTCACCCACTTTGGAGAGAATGGCGCCGCCACCAACATAAATCAGCGGTTTCTTGGCGTTTCTCAGCAATTCCAGCGCCCGATCGACGCAAGACTGCTTGGGCATCTTAAACGGCTCAATCTCTACTTTCGGTTCCGCCACATAATCACAAGTGGCAGAAGTTATATCCTTGGGAATATCTACCAGAACAGGACCTTTGCGCCCGGTCTGGGCAATGCGGAACGCCCGGCGCAGCGTGGGCGCCAGCTCCTCCACAGACTTCACCTGGAAGTTATGCTTGGTGATGGGCATGGTAATACCGCAAATATCTACCTCCTGGAAGCTGTCTCGCCCCAAGCCGGAGGTGGCATAGTTGCAGGTAATGGCAACCACCGGCACAGAGTCCATATAGGCCGTAGCAATACCGGTCACCAGATTGGTGGAGCCGGGGCCGGAGGTGGCAAAGCACACGCCCACCTTGCCGGTGGCGCGGGCATAGCCGTCTGCCGCGTGGGACGCGCCCTGCTCATGGGCAGTCAAAATATGCTTAAAGGTGTCACCATATTTATAAAGCTCGTCAAAAATATTCAGGATCGTACCGCCGGGATAACCAAAGATGGTATCTACGCCCTGTTCTTTCAAGACTTCAAGAACGATCTGAGAGCCATTAAGTTCCATTAAATTCCTCTCCTATCACAAAAATTTAATATATATTTTAGGATATTTGCGATACTATGTCAAGAAAAATTTATCCTTGTAAAAACAGCAGCATTGGTATATACTTATATTCGCACTAAAAAACGTGTAATTCAGACATCGGAGCTAAAAGAATGAAACTTGGTATCGTAGGTTTGCCAAACGTTGGCAAAAGTACACTTTTTAACGCCATTACAAACGCAGGCGCCCAAAGCGCCAACTACCCCTTTTGCACAATAGAGCCGAATGTGGGTATGGTCAGCGTGCCGGACGAACGGCTGGACAAGCTGGCAGAAATGTACCACCCGGACAAATTCACGCCGGCCACCATTGAATTTGTGGACATTGCAGGGCTGGTCAAGGGTGCGTCCAAGGGCGAGGGTCTGGGCAACAAATTTCTGTCTCATATCCGGGAGGTAGACGCCATTATCCATGTAGTCCGCTGCTTTGAGAATGACGACATCACACATGTGGACGGCTCTGTGGATCCGGCAAGGGACATTGATACCATCAATTTGGAGCTGATCCTCTCGGATCTGGATATTCTGAATCGACGAATCGACAGCCGTAAAAAAGCCATGAAGGGCGACAAGACTCTGGCGCCTGAGGTGGCGTTTCTGGAGCGACTGGCTGCGGAGATGGAAGAAGGCAAAACTGCCCGCAGCGTGGAGATCAGTGAGGATGAACAAGAGTACCTGAAAGAAGTATCCCTCCTAACCATCAAGCCGGTGATCTATGCCTGTAATATGGGCGAGGACGACTTTAACGCCGGGATTGAGAGCAATCCGTTCTACAAAGCAGTGGAGGAGATCGCTGCCACAGAGGGTGCGGAAACACTGCCCATCTGCGCAGAAATGGAGGCAGAGATCGCTCAACTGGACGAGGACGAAAAGGCCATGTTCCTTAGTGATATGGGGCTGGAAAAAAGCGGGCTGGATCGGCTGATCAAGAAGAGTTATTCCCTTTTGGGTTTGATTTCCTACCTGACCGCCGGTAAGCCGGAAGTGCGTGCCTGGACCATCAAAAAAGGCACCAAGGCGCCCCAGGCTGCCGGCAAGATCCACACAGACTTTGAGCGAGGCTTTATTCGCGCCGAAGTGGTTTCCTTTGACGATCTGATGGCCTGCGGCGGTATGACGGCTGCCAAAGAGAAAGGCTTGGTCCGCAGTGAGGGCAAGGACTATGTGATGCAGGACGGCGATGTAGTGCTGTTCCGCTTTAATGTATAAGCATTTTTAATTAATCACCATTTTGCGCGTTTTGCACATTATTATCCAAGTTAAATAATAATTTTTTCTTGCAGAATGAAAAATTGTTGACTATGACCAATAACCGTTGTATAATCAATCATAAGGCAGGAAAATTATGTCAGCAACAAAAAAAACAGATATTGAATCGCTGGTTTCCGCCGCCCAAAGCGGCAGCGGAGAAGCCATAAATGCACTGGTCCACGCCATGCGCCCCACTGTGGAGATGATTGCCATGAAGTACATTCACTCTCCACTGGAGAAGGACGATCTGGTCCAGGAGGGCATGATCGGTCTGCTGGCCGCCCTGCGTGCGTACCAACCAAAACGAGGTGCCGCTTTTCGCACTTTTGCCGGCACTTGTATTGAAAATGCAATACAAACCGCGCTGCGAAAATTCAGTCGGCGCAAAGATGTTCCGACGGATAATATGGTTCCCTTGGAGGACTATCTGGATCATGCCGGCACAGCCGTCAGCGCGGAGGACGATTTTTTGGCGGCAGAGAGTGTGGCGCGCCTGAGCCGCGCGCTGGAGCAGCAGCTGTCTCCCATGGAAAATGAGGTGCTGCGCCTGCACATCAGCGGTTTTCGATATGCGGATATTGCCACCCGACTGAACAAAAGCCCAAAGGCGGTAGACAACGCATTACAGCGTATTCGTAAGAAGTTGACGCTTCTTTTTGAATAAATCTTATGAGAGGTAGTTAAGGTCCAATGTACGAAGACAAAACATTAGTCTGCAAGGATTGTGGGAACGAATTCGTCTTTACAGCCGGTGAACAGGAGTTCTATGCTGAAAAGGGATTTGTCAATGAGCCCCAGCGCTGCAAAGCTTGCCGTAGCGCAAGAAAAGCCGCCGCTCGCGGTCCCCGCGAAATGCACGACGCTGTTTGCGCCAACTGCGGCGCAGCCTGCAAGGTTCCCTTTGAGCCGCGGGAAGACCGTCCGGTTTATTGCAGCGAGTGCTTTGCGAACATGAAAGCAGAGTAACCGGTTATTGATATAAATCTATAAATAGCATCTATTTCAATAGCGAAAAAAGCAAAAAAAGAACAGCTATCCGCAAGGGTAACTGTTCTTTTTCTTTTGCACTATTTACTCTTTGCCGTTCCAGCAGTAGGTACAAAGCTGATCCGCAGGAATACCTACGGAAGCGATCATATCGTCCAGTCGATGATAGCGCAAGCTGGTAAAGTGCAGCTTTTCGCCGATTTTTTCCACCATGGCGGCGTATTTTTCACTGTCCGGGTCGGCATATTCTGCCAGCACTTCCTTTGTCGGATCGCCGCCCTCCAGTTCCTGGATCACACGACGAGTGATCAGTTCCATCTCTGAGGTGGAACGGGAAAAATTCAGGTACTTACAACCAAACAGTAACGGCGGGCACGCCGGCCGGATATGCACTTCTTTTGCGCCGCTGGCGTACAAAAACTCCGTGGTCTCCCGCAGCTGGGTGCCGCGAACGATGGAGTCGTCAATAAGCAGCAGGCTCTTGCCCTCAATCAAATCGTGCACCGGAATCAGCTTCATCTTAGCGATCAGGTTGCGCTTGGTCTGGTTGGGTGGCATAAAAGAGCGGGGCCAGGTAGGCGTGTACTTAACAAATGGACGAGAAAACGGAATGCCGGAGGCGTTGGCATAGCCGATGGCATGGGCAATGCCGGAGTCCGGCACACCAGCCACAATGTCCGGCTTGGCGTTGTCTCGGCCTGCCAGCAGCTCGCCGCAGTGGTAACGCATTTTTTCCACGCTGATCCCTTGATAGGACGAGGACGGATAACCGTAATACACCCATAGAAAGGTGCAAATCTTCATTTTTTTGCCCGGTGCAACCAACTGCTGCACACCGTCCGGGGTTAGCACCACGATCTCGCCGGGGCCAAGTTCTCTGTCATCGGTGTAACCCAAATTCAAATAAGCAAAGCTTTCAAAGCTGGCGCAGTGACCGTCCGGCTTTTTGCCTAGCACAATGGGCGTGCGCCCCAGCTTGTCCCGGGCAGCATACACCCCTTTGGAGGTCAAAAGCAGCATACTCATAGAGCCGTCGATCACATCTTGCGCGTAACGAATACCCTCTACAAAATTCTCTTTTTGATCGATCAGCGCTGCCACCAGTTCCGTGGGATTGATCTCGCCATTGTGCATTTCAAAGAAATGAGCGTTCGTCCCGATAATCTCATCCACAATAGCGTCTGCATTATTGATCTTCCCTACCGTTGTAATGGCAAAGGTGCCGTGGTGGGAGCGCACCAGTATGGGCTGCGCCTCAAAATCGGAAATACAGCCGATGCCCATGGTGCCGTGCATCTCCTGGGACTCCTTGGTGAACTTCGTGCGAAACGGCGCATTTTCTATATTATGTATGGCTTTGTCAAAACCGGTTTCCGGGTCATACACCGCCATTCCCGCCCGGCGTGTGCCCAGGTGGGAGTGGTAGTCCACCCCGAAAAACAAATCAAAAACGCAATCTTCTTTGGATACTGCGGCAAAATATCCGCCCATTACTCCACATCCTCTCCTTGGAATGTGCCTATTATAACAGATGATTCGCAAAATAGAAAGAAAAATTGCAATATTTTTACAAAATTAAGGCCAACGGTTATACCGATGGCCTTTGGCGAAAAATCGCAGCCGATTTACAAACAGGCAGCAGTCTCCTACTGCCTTCGTTTATTTTGTTTTTGCCGTAACGGAATACACACCGTCCTTTTTGACTTCAAACTGAAAGGCATAAACACTGCCGGTCTCGCCGGTCTGCATATTCTGCCGGCAGTCCGGCAGCACTTCATCATAGGAAGCATCTTAGCACAGTCCGTTTCGTACCACAACAAAAACACTAAATTTAGGCAATAAAAAAAGCCCGGTGCGCCTAGGCACACCGAGCCCCCGCAGTTAAACCACGGTCAGGGAAACATCATCCAGAATTACGCTGTCATCCGTGCCGCCGGTTGCTTCCAGGTAGACTGTCACTGTGGTCACATTTTCCGGCACCACCGTACTGATTACCTGGTAATAGCCAAAATTCGGCGCCGTCTTAACCATATCCTGTGAACGCACCGTCACATCAGCCGCATTTGATTCGCCGCCGGCTGCGTCTGTAAAGATGATCCTGCCAGTCACTGCCGGTTGATCCCCTACCCCTTGGGCATAAAAGGAAAGCCGGTAATAGCTGCCTGGGGCAGCTGCGTGGGTCTGGCTCATTTGCGCACCTGATGCCAGTTGCACCGCTGATAAACCGCTGTGCACCTGACCGGCGCCGGTGGCTTGCCCAGCCAAAGCATCGTTGTTCATGGTCCAACCGGTGGGGACAGTATTGGTGAACTGCTCCATAGTGCCATTGGTCACCAATTCGCCGGGCAGAACCGTTCCGGCTGCGCCGGTGGCACCCGTAGGTCCGGTAGGACCTGTTGCGCCGGTAGCACCTGTTGCACCCGCTGTACCGGCAGGGCCTGTTACGCCGGTAGCACCTGTGGCACCGATAGGTCCTGTTACGCCTGCTGTACCGGCAGGGCCTGTTGCGCCGGTAGCACCTGTGGCACCGGTAGGTCCTGTTGCGCCTGCAAAACCAGCAGCTCCGGTTGCACCTGTTGGACCGGTGGGACCCATTTGGCCGTTGCTACCCGGTGCACCGGTGGGACCTGTGGGCCCCATTTGTCCGTTACTGCCGGCCGCACCGGTAGCGCCCGTAGGACCCATAGGTCCGGTAGGGCCGGTAGCGCCAACACCCGGACCTGTGGGGCCGGTGGGACCGGTAGGCCCTGTTGGACCGGTAGGCCCAACAACGGTGGGACAGCAGGAACAGGCAGGCTTGCAGCAAGCGTCGCAGCAAGGTTGATTTTTATAAATGGTTGTATTCATCGATTTTGCTCCTTATCCTCTCCAGTAGACGACGGGTCGGCAGGGTGCTGCAATGCGGCAAAATAGGCTGCGTTCTGCTGCACGGCGGCATCATCGGGTCGGTACGCTGCGGCTTGGGCATTACAGCGGGCAGCCGCTGCGTAATCACCCATACGATCATAACAAACGCAAAGCCGCAGGTACGGCAAGTACCCGGTGTCATCCGTGTTTACAAAGCCGCTATGCAGGTCCTGGGGCAGTTCCAGCGCCCACTTGTACCAACAAATCGCCGCCGGATAATCCCCTTGTTCCAGTAACAGATCACCGCAACCGCATACCAGGTCCGCCCGAGGTGCTCCCAAGGCAAAGCTCCGGCACAATGCAGCAAACGCACCCGTTCGATCCCCTTGGACGTGCAGGGCTGCACTCAGAAACTTGCAGGCCTCCAACTGATCCGGCAGCCAGCCGTCGCCGGGCGCCAAAAACGCCTGCAATTCCTGTACCGCACGGTCATACTGCCGATGGTAGTATAACTCCCGCCCATAGTAGAATCGATCTCGGGGCGTAAACAACTCCCCTGCCGCTGCCATCTTTTCATAGATTCGTAGGTTTCGGGTGGTGTACGCTGTCTTGATTGATCGATGCGTCACGGCAATATTCACTGTAATTCTGGTGCCCAGGCACTGAATATATTCGTGTACCCGACCGTGCCAAACCGGTCCCGCCGCACGGCGCACCAACCGCTCTCGATCAAAGAAAAAAGTGGGATTGCCACGACTGTCAAAGCCGGTATTGTAGCGCATCATCACCACATCCGCCGGGGATTGGTCCAGCCGATTTTTCAGACACAACAACGCATCCAGATCCTCCGGCAACAGCACATCGTCTGCATCCAGCCACAGAATATAATCCCCTGTCGCTTTGGCAAAGGACGCATTGCGCGCCGCAGCAAAATCATCTACCCAAGCGAAATCGTAGATCTGATCGGTATAGGCAGCCGCCACCGCCTTAGTGCCGTCCATGCTGCCAGTGTC
>ERZ772880.3591-NODE-3591-length-10429-cov-13.119915_pt1 | contig 10429 bp, 8 predicted proteins | sample MGYA00580577_ERZ772880 | MGnify/ENA primary metagenome ERZ772880 (study PRJEB29015, sample SAMEA2737705) | human gut metagenome | biome: human gut; feature: human-associated habitat; material: faeces | place: China | collected 2012 ... | reverse complement strand
GGTCGCGGTGGTTCATCACCAGCGAGAGCAGCGGCACCACCGGGTTGAACGGGATACAGCGGATGTGCGCCCGCTCCATGCGCACGATGAAATCGGCGGGCAGACCCAGCAGACTGCCAAAATCATCGTAGATCAGGCGCACATCCACACCCTGCGCAGCCTTGCGGCGCAGGATCTTTTCAATGCCGTTCCACATGCAGCCGTGGCTCACGATGAAAAATTCCAGAAAGATGCTCTTTTCAGCCTTTTCCAGATCGGCCAGCAGCTGCGGATACATGGCTTCGCCGCAGGCAAAATACTGCGTGCGAGTGTTCTGCCACGCCGGATAGGGGCCGTACTTTGCCACATATCGGCTCTGCCCCTGCTCGCGGGCATCCAGACCTTCCAGCACACCCGGCTCCTGTACAAGGTCTTTTTTGTGGGCATCCTCCACCGCCTGCATTTTCAGGCGCAGACGCTTGGCCGGGCGTTTGTTGCCAAAGGCCAGATACAGCGCACCGCCCAACAGCGGCAGAATGCCGATCAGCGCGATCCAGCCCACCTTGTAGGCGCTGTTCTCATCCTTGCGCACAAGGTACAGGACGATGAGCAGGCTCAGTGCGTTGAGCAGGCCGTTCACCCACACGCGGCCCGTGCCGGTGGTGATGGCAAACGCCACCCAGCACAGCCACAGCAGCTGCAATGCCACCAACACAACCGTGATGGTGACGCGGTTCAGAATGCGGCTGAAAAAGCGCACGATCCGTGAACGAAAAAGCATGGGCCTGCCCTCCTTCCCCATTTATAATTATGTGTAAGTATAGCGCGGTTTTACAACTTTTTCAAGTTTTGCGTTGTTCAAAAAAAGCAAGCCAGACCCGCAGGCCCGGCTTGCTTGCAATATCAAAAACTCTTTTACTCTGTTTTTCCGTCCTCATAGCCCACCATCAGGCCGCCCTGCTCAGCGTAGTAGCTGCACAGGCCGCCGCACTCGGCCACATCCACCTGCGCCCCTGCAAACACCGCGTGGATCATCAGCTTCAGGCGCTTGGCAGCTTCCGGGTTATCACAGTGGGCAATGTGCACTTTGCCATCGGTAAAGCCGTGATCCTTCAATTCCAGCACGATACGCTCCAGTGCACCGTGCTCACCGCGGGTCTTGCACAGCACCTCCAGCTCGCCGCTCTCACTGGCCTGACCGATGACCCGGATGCCCAGCATCCGTGCCACAGCGGCAACAGCAGGCTTCACACGGCCATTGCGGGCCAGATTGGCCAGCGATTCCAACGAAAACAGCAGATGTGTGTGCTTGTGGTAAGCCAGGATCGCCTCGCAGATCTCGTCAAACTCCATCCCGATCCGGACGAGATCCCGCAGACGCTCTGCCAGCAGACGCAGCTCCGGCCCGGCGGACAGGCTGTCCAGAACAAAAACACGGGCCTCCGGGTGCGTTTCCTTGTATTCTTCCGCTGCCAGCAGTGCAGCATTGTAGCTGCCGGACAGTGTGCCCGTGATGGTGGCAACAAAGATCTGCTCCGCACCCTCATAAGCAGCCAGCCAGTCTGCCACATTGGGGCAGGAGGTGCTGGTCTTGCCCTTGTAAGTACGCAGAGACCGGGCCATGCCCACAGCATCCAGAGTACCGTCATCCAGATATTCCTGTTCATCCGTGATGATCTTCAACGGCACACAGGCAAAATCCACGCCCGGCAGGGCATACAGGCTGGACGAAGAATCCACAACGATCTTGGTTTTCATAAAATGCACGCTCCAAATCTATTTTGTGATAGCAGGTCATTTTTTTATTTTCCGTGCCTTACACGCACTTCCGCCTGCATGGTTTTTCGGTTCACTGCAGACATCATAGCAGTTTTTCAAAAACCTGTCAAGGGATTTTATGCATTCTTTCAAAAGTTTTAAAAATCCGTTGACCAGAGAACCGATTTGCGCTATAATACCGCCAGAAAACCATTTTCTGTATCCCGCGCAGCCCAACTGCGCCAACCTTAGAAAACTGCTTACGATATGAAAACTGAAACCAAATGCCGCGTTGCGGCCTGCGCCGCCGGGTTTGCCCTGCCCCGGTACGCCGATCTCCCGCAGATGGGGCTTTATCTTGACCAGACCGTGCAGTACGTCAACAGCTATTTCCGCACCTTCTGCGGCGTGGAGCTCACCTCTTCCATGGTCAGCAACTACGTTAAAAAGGGCATTCTGTCCCACCCGGTGCGCAAGAAGTACGCCCGCGATCAGATCGCATCCCTGATGTACATTGCAGTCTCCAAAACGGTGCTCTCAATGGAAAACATCGATGCCCTATTCAAAATGCAGCGGGCGCACTGTTCCGCCGGGGCAGCTTACGACTACTTCTGCGACGAGATGGAGAACTGCCTGCCGTTTGTATTCGGCTGCACCAGGGAGATCCGCGACCTTGCCGTGGATGCCGCAGATGAAAAGCTGCTTCTCCGCAGCACGATCCTTTCAGCGGCAAACAAAATGTACTTGGACTGCTGCTTCAACGCCCTGCGGCAGGAGGAAAATCTCTGGGATACCATTCTGCCTGATCTGGCGTAAGAACACAAAAAAGGCCGTGCCTCCATAAAAGGAAGCACGGCCTTTGCATTTTATACGTTCAAGATCAGGTATCCTGCAGCTCCCCGCGGCTTGCGGCCTTGAGGTATGCGAAGATGAAACCGTCCAGATCGCCGTCCATCACGGCATCCACATTGCCGGTCTCGTAGTTGGTGCGGTGATCCTTGACCATGGTGTAGGGCATGAACACATAGCTGCGGATCTGGTGGCCCCAGGCGATCTCATTCTGCACGCCCTTGATGTCGTCGATCTTGTCCATGTGCTGCTGCTTTGCGATCTGATACAGCTTTGCCTTCAGCATTTCCATGGCGTAGTCACGGTTCTGGAACTGGCTGCGCTGGGTCTGGCAGCTGACCACGACGCCGGTGGGCTTGTGGATCAGACGCACAGCGGAAGAGGTCTTGTTGATGTGCTGGCCGCCTGCACCGGAGGAACGGTACACCTGCATCTCAATATCCTCGGGGCGGATATCCACCTGAATGGTGTTATCCAGCTCGGGCATCACTTCCAGCGAAGCAAAGCTGGTCTGACGGCGGGCGTTGGCATCAAAGGGCGACACGCGCACCAGACGGTGCACACCGTTCTCGCTCTTGAGCAGGCCGTAGGCGTTGGCACCCTTCACCATCATGGAGGCGCTCTTCATGCCGGCTTCATCACCGTCCTGATAATCCAGAACCTCCACGGTCATGCCGTGGTTGGAAGCCCACTTGTTGTACATGCGGTACAGCATTTCGGCCCAGTCCTGTGCCTCGGTGCCGCCGGTACCGGCATGGAAGGTCAGGATGGCGTTGCTGTGGTCGTACTCACCGTTCAGCATGGTCATCAGCTGCAGCTCGTCCACGGCCTTGCCCACGGCGTTCACGGCTTCCTCTGCCTCGGGCACCATGTCGGGGTCGTACTCCTCGTCCAGCATCACCAGCATGGTCTCGGCATCATCGTACAGGCCCTGCAGCTTTTCAAAGCGGTTCAGCTTGCCCTTCAGGTCGCCCACTTCATCAAAGACCTTCTTGCTCAGCTCAGCGTCATCGTAAAAGCCGGGGCGGCTCATGGTGTGCTCCAGCTCCTGCACGCGCTTGCGGGAAGCGTCGATGGCCAGCGCTTCCTCCAGGTCCTTCACAGCGGTGCCGTAATCGGCCAGCTGCACTTTCAGTTCGTCAGTAGTAATCATATTTTAAGAATCCCTCAAAAGATACAGTTTATACACAGATACTTCATTAGTATACCCAGAATCCATGATAAAGTAAAGAGGAAAAATACTCAACCTACTGGAATTTTGAAGATTTTTGCCTTTTCTTTTCTCTTTTAAGGGAGTATAATAAGTTCAACTAGCATACCGGGAGGATCTTATGCCCAAATATTATGGCTGCCCCTGTGAGGGCTGCGGCAAGCCGCTGACACTGCAGGACGATATCGTTGTCTGCCCCGACTGCGGCGCGCCTTATCACCGCGATTGTTATGAAAAGCTCGGCCGCTGCATCCATGCCCCGGCCCACGCCGCCGGATACGAGTGGAAGTTCCCTTATCAGGAAAGTGAGCTGTGCACCTGCCCTGCCTGCGGCGAGCGCACCCTGCGCAGTGAATCTGTCTGCCGCTGCTGCGGCGCGGCCCTGCCCCCGGAGGGGGCACAGGAGCCCGCTGACCGTGCCGATTCGGACGAGCACAGCGAGGAGTTTGATTACTCCACCTTTTACCGCCAGTTCCAGGAGACCGGGGCCCCGCAGGTAGACCCGCTGCGCCAGACCTATCAGGCGGCTTTTGGCAAGGAAGAGGTCATGGACGGCATTCCCTGCAAGGACTGGGCGGATTTCATCGGCCCGGCCTCCCCTGCCTACCTGAGCGCCTACTGCCGGATGCAGCTGTCCCACACCAAGACCTCCATGAGCTTTTCGGCCATGCTGTTCGGCCCGTTCTATTTCTTCTACCGCAAGGCGTGGAAGCCCGCGTTCGCCTTTCTGGCCGCCGAGCTGGTGCTGGCCCTGCCCACCTTCATTGACCTTTTGCAGGTCACGGACAGCAGCTTAGCCCCAGGGCTTTCCACCTCCACCCTGCTCACCCTTTCCCGGGTCTGCTCGGTGCTCAGCTTTCTGCTGATGATCGTGCGCGGCCTGTACGGCAAGTGGCTCTACCGCCAGAGTGCCGCCGAGAAGATCCGCCGCATCCGCGCGGAGTTCCCGGACGCGGCACAGCGCAAAGCCGTGCTCTGCGCGCAGGGCGGCACCAGCTGGGCCGCCGTGCTCGGCTGTCTGGTCCTGCTCATGGTCATCGGCAGCGCGTTCACCCTGCTGCTTGGCCCCAATGTGGATGCCCTGATCCATCTGGTCTACGGCTGAGCGTTCAGCCTGAAATGATATGATGAAGGAGTTCCGAACCATGAAAAAAGTTACGAAGGCTGTCATCCCTGCCGCCGGTCTGGGCACCCGTGTGCTGCCCGCCACCAAGGCCATGCCCAAGGGGATGCTCCCCATCGTGGATAAGCCCGCCATCCAGTATCTGGTGGAGGAAGCCGTCAAATCCGGAATCACAGATATTCTGATCATTCTGGGCCGCAGCCAGAGCATCATTGAGGATCACTTTGACCGCAGCCCCGAGCTGGAAGAAAAGCTGGCCGCCCCCGGCAAGGAAAAAATGCTGGAGGAGTGCCTGGGCATCTCGAACCTTGCCAACATCTTCTTTGTGCGCCAGAAGCAGACGCTGGGCCTGGGCCACGCCGTGAGCATGGCAAAGGCCTTTACCGGTGACGATCCGTTCGTGGTCATCTACGGCGACGACGTGATCTGGGGCGAGGACCCTGTCTGCGCCCAGCTCATCCGCGCCTATGAGGAGTTTGGCCGCCCGGCTGCGGGTGTCTCCGCTGTGCCCTGGGCCGATGTGAGCCGCTACTGCAGCCTGAAGACCACCCCCATCCACGACAACTATTTCTTTGTGGATGACATGATCGAGAAGCCCAAAAAGGGCCAGGAGTTCAGCAACTACTCCATTCTGGGCCGGGTGCTGCTGACCCCTGAGATCTACGATATCCTCGCCCACACCAAACCCGGTGCAGGCGGCGAGATCCAGCTGACCGATGCCATGGCCGAGTATGCCCGCAACTGCGGCGGCATGACCGCCGTGGAGTTCACCGGCACCCACTACGACATGGGCAACAAGCTCCGCGTGGTGGAGGCTCAGGTGGAGCTGGCATTGCAGCATCCCGAGATCGGCGAGGCTTTCCGCGCCTACCTGAAGGAGTTCTGCAAGACCCTGTAACTGTCATTTTCCTTTCCATGACCCAAGACCGCTCTGCCGCCGGGCAGGGCGGTCTTTTGCTGCAATAACCCCGGCAAGAAATTGGTTGATATAAAACAGTTCCTGCGGTATACTGGAGTGGATTGTTTTTATTGAAAGATCGTGTCAAAGAGAAAGCGAGGTTTTTTCATGGCAAATGCCGACCGCAGCGCGGAGCAGTTCCGCAAAATGACGGAGACCCCCATCCCGAAATTGATCCTGAGCCTGGCGGCTCCCACGATATTGAGCATGCTCATCACCAGCATCTACAATCTGGCCGACACCTTTTTTGTGGGCCAGATCTCCACCAGCGCATCCGGCGCGGTGGGCATCGTTTCCAGCCTGATGGCCATTCTCCAGGCGCTGGGCTTCATGCTGGGCCACGGCTCCGGCAGCATCATCAGCCGCAGCCTGGGCAGCCAGAACACCGATGCTGCCACCCGGTTTGCTTCCACCAGCTTCTTCACGGCACTGGTGTTCGGCGGCATCATCACAGCGGCAGGCCTGCTCACCCTGCCCGATTTTATGATGCTGCTGGGCAGCACCGAGACCATCCTGCCCCATGCCTGCGCCTACGCGCGGTACATCCTGCTGGCCGCTCCCATTATGATGTCCAGTCTGGTGATGAACAACATCCTGCGCTATGAGGGCAAGGCCAGCTTTGCCATGATCGGCCTGGTCACCGGCGGCCTGCTGAACATCGCGCTGGACCCGCTGTTCATCTTTGGGCTGGGCATGGGCACCGCCGGTGCGGGCCTTGCCACGGCCCTGAGCCAGACCATCAGCTTCTGCATCCTGCTGTCCATGTTCCTGCGGGGCAAAACGGTCAGCCAGTTCCGGATCACGGCAATCACCCGCAGCCCGGCGGAGTTCGGCACCATCCTGATGACCGGTATGCCCAGCTTTGGCCGTCAGGGCCTGAACAGCATTGGCGGAATGCTGCTGAACATCGCCGCCCGGGGCTATGGCGACGCTGCCGTGGCCGGTATGAGCATCGTTTCCCGCATCTTCATGTTCATTATCTCAGTGGCCATCGGCACCGGGCAGGGCTTTCAGCCGGTGGCAGGCTTCAACTATGGTGCCCAAAAGTACCGCCGGGTGCAGCAGGCCTGCCTGTTCACCATGGCGGCAAGCTTCTGCTTCCTCTCTGTCATTCTCACTGCCTGCTGGTTCAATGCCGAGACCCTCATCCGCCTTTTCCGTGATGATCCCGAAGTCACCGCCGTGGCCCTGCCCGCCTTCCGCTTCCAGTGCTTTGCCATGCTTCTGCAGCCCGTGATCGTGGCAGGCAACATGCTGTTCCAGTCCATCGGCAAATCGGGCCGGGCCACCTTTCTGGCCTGCTGCCGTCAGGGCGTGTTTTTCATCCCGCTCATCCTCAGCCTGCCCCGGGCCTTTGGGCTGCTGGGTGTTGAGATCTGCCAGCCCATTGCTGATGTGCTGACCTTCTTTGTCACCGTGCCCTTCCTCTTCCCCTTCCTGCGTCAGCTGGTGCGGATGGACGAATCCGAGGCTGCCGAGGTCTGAGCGACCCCTGTAACAAAACTGTAACCATAACCGGACGTTCGATTGCAATTGAACATCCGGTTTATTCGTATTATAATCAGGATAGGAAAGTTAAATTCTGCCAAACCTGTGAGGTACGCTTATGAAACGTTCTGTTCTCCGCATCGGCTGTACAGTGCTCAGCCTGTCTGCCGCAGCAGGGCTGCTGGCCTCCTGCTCCCTGCTGCCTCCGGCCTCGCCCCTGCCTGATTCCAAGCCCGCGCAGGCTGAGGAAGCGCCCGGCCCCGCTGCCGCTTCGCTGAACGACGGCAAGCTGCGCATCCTGTACAGCAACGGCTCCAACGGCGGCAATACCGTGCTCTGCGGCAATACCGTGTTGTATCAGGCCGCCAGCAGCGAGACCGTGTATCTGGTGCCGGATACCCTGACCGGCACCGTGCGGTACTATCTGCGGCAGTGGTCGGACCCCGGTACCCCCACCGGGCGGGCAACCGCCCTGTGCGACCGCAGCGGCAAGGAGATCCTTACTTTTGACCGTGCCTACGATGCCGTCCTGACCGGCAGCCTGCTGGTCCTGACCGCACCGGAACAGATGGCCTATGCCCCCTACAACAACCACGCCGCAGGCGATTGCCGGGTGATCGACCTTGCCACGGGCGAGGAGCTGGCTGTGCCCGAAAACGCCTACGGATGCAGCATAGCAGGCAGCTATCTGGCCTTTGAAGTCTGCAATGTCCCGGCAGACTATGTGCAGGAAAACGAATGGGGCGATGACCTGCCCCTCTACTGCGCTGTACAGGTGCAGGATCGGCAGGGTGAGGTGGTCTATCAGGCAGAGCTGTCTGCCCTTTCCAACTTCTACGCCAGCAGCAGCGACAGCTCTGCCCCCACCGACTGGCTGGTGGTGAGCCACTACAACGAGGATGGCACGACGGGTGCCGACAGCCTGTACAACCCCACCACCGGCGAGGAGCTGACCGGTTACCAGCAGTACACCGGTGCAGGCACGGTCAGCCTGTATAACGATGGCAGATATCAGCTGGTGGATCTGGTCAGCACGGAGCAAAGCGCCGTGCTCTGCGAGTATGACCAGCCCATCCGGTACTATGCGCCCGGCGTGGCGATCACGGAACCGGATGCCTTCACCCCCGAAATGGCGGGGCGGTATCTGTTCCACGACCTGCTCACCGGCGAGGAGAAGGATCTCTACGATGCCAATACGGATGATGCCACGTTGGCCATCTATGCCGTAGACGGCACCGTGCGGGTGTTCGACCTGCAGACTGGCGTTCTGCTGACCGATACCGCCATCGACCCGGTGGAAAATCAGGTGCGCACCCATATTTACCCCGAGGGGAACGGCTGGGCCTGGGTCGAGCAGGATGACAATGACAGCTATGACGCAACGGCCATCCACATCTGTGGGCCGGACGGCATCCACAAGACCCTCGATCCGGCCAAGCTGAATGAGACCTACAACTACTACTCGCCCCTGCTCTCCACTGAGGACGGCATCTACTTCTACGGCTGCTACAACGGCCCCGGCAGCAGCTGGCTCTACGATGTTCTGGACAGCGACGGCGATGTGGTGGTAAGCGGCCTGCGCACTTGTGCCGGATACTACGCCAACAGCGTCAACGGCCTGCCCGAGGGCGTGTTCGCCGCCGTCAAGGGCTTTGAGAGCGGCTGGATGGACCTGACCGGCCAGTGGCTCTACGCCGAGAGCATCTTCGCTTCCAGCAACGACGAAATGGACAACAGTTTCTTCTAAGGAGGTTTTTCCATGCGTACTGTCAAAATTTCCCGCCGCGCGTTCCTGACCGGTCTGGGTCTGGCATCCACCGCAGCCCTGCTCTCCGCCTGCAACACCGTGCCTGCCTCCTCTGATTCGGGGGCGGCACCGTCTCAGCCGGATTCTGAGGCCCCTGCCTCTTCTGCCGCCAGTGAAATGCCCGCACAGCCCATCCTGAGCGTGGATGAATTTTCCATCACGGATGGCAGCACGGCCTGCATCCCGCTGATCGCGCAGATCATGGCCGACACCACCGGGCTGGATCTGGAGACCGCCCGGAGCGCCGTGACCACCAACACCACGGCCCAGGCCTGGCGCAACCTGGGCTTGTACGGCAACAATTACGGCGATTCGGTCAAGCTCATCATCGCCTACGAGGCCCCGGAATCCGTCAAGGAGGAGCTGAAGGCAGACGGTGACCCGCTGGAGCAGAAGGCCATTGGCCGGGACGCACTGGTGTTCATCGTCAACGAGGACAACCCCGTGCAGAGCCTGACCCTGCAGCAGCTCAAGGACATCTACGCCGGAACGATCACCAACTGGAAAGATGTGGGCGGTAAGGATCAGGAAATCATTGCCTTCCAGCGGCGGGCGGACTCCGGCAGCCAGACCCTGTTCCAGAAGCTATTGATCCAGGGCGGCCCGCTGATGGAGGCCCCCACCGCCATGGGTGAGCTGGTGGACAGCATTGCAGAGTATAACAACTCCGCCAACGCCATCGGTTTCTCGGTCTACTACTACATCGACCAGATGTACTCCAAGCCCGGTCTGCGGCTGCTGGCCGTGGATGGCGTGACCCCTTCCAACGAGACGATCGCCGACCAGAGCTACCCGCTATGCAACGAATTCTATGCCGCCATCCTGCAGGATTCCGCTGCCGACAGCCCGGAGCGTAGGATCTACGAATGGCTCTCCACCGATGCAGGGCGCTCCTGCATTGAGCACTCCGGCTATGTGGCCGTCCAGTAATTCCCAGAAAATTCGGCACATTTCATTGACTTTGCTCAAATCCTTTGCTAGACTTAAGAAAAGTTTGTCAGCTTTTTTCGTTTCACGATCTTGAGCAAAGGAGATGCCGCATCATGTCCCATCCTTCCGACACCCCGCACTCCGCCCATGTTGAGAGCCGCAGCCGCAAGGCACTGCGCAGCTACATCATTCAGGCCGCCACCCTGCTGGAGATCGTGCTGTCCGGGCTGGTGCTCATCGGCCTGCTGCTCAGCTTCATCCCCCTGCTCAAATGGATGCCGGGCCTGCTGTTTGATGGCAACGATGTAGAGATCCGCGGCTTCCTTG
>ERZ772880.3586-NODE-3586-length-10440-cov-67.181127_pt1 | contig 10440 bp, 12 predicted proteins | sample MGYA00580577_ERZ772880 | MGnify/ENA primary metagenome ERZ772880 (study PRJEB29015, sample SAMEA2737705) | human gut metagenome | biome: human gut; feature: human-associated habitat; material: faeces | place: China | collected 2012 ... | reverse complement strand
TGCGAAGAAAGGGTTGAACTGGTATGACTACGGTGCAAGGCATTATGATGCGGCGCTGGGGAGGTTTACGACGGTGGATCCGTCTGCGGAAAACTATTATTCAACGAGCCCGTTTACTTACTGTTTAAATAATCCGTTGAATTATATTGATCCGTTGGGAACTGATACTGTAGATGTAAAGGACGTTGATTGGAATAAATTTGATCCGAAGAAGGACGTTGTGGCTTTGGATGAGGTGGCTGTTTCTGTACCTAATGCTTTGACAAAAGTAGGGACTAGAGCTTTAGAACCAATTTCCGGCTTTTGGGGGTATGTGGGTTATTATCTTTTAGATATTGGCTCTACCTATCATAGTGAACAAACGCGGTTTACATATAAGGTAGGAACAGATGGAGTAATAACGGGTGTTGCTCCAATGGTGGGAACCCCTCCTTTGCCTGGTTTTGCAAAGACGTCAAATTTGAATACAATTAGAGGATTATGGAGTTTGACCAAACAAGGATCCTCTAAAGTAATGAAACATCCCATTAGAGGTCTATTTTATAAAAGTAAATCAGATGGGCTATGGTGGGTAAAAGACCAGACAAAGCATGGCGGTAGTTTTTATAAAGTTTATAAAGAGACAAATAAAGGCTTAGAATGGCATAAAGATGCTGATAAGTATGGAAATTTCATAATTAATAAACATAAAAGTGATGTAGGGATTTTTATCCCATGGAAGGAGCTTTCGAAATGAGAAAACAGATATTAAAAATGCAAGAAGGTGAATCTTTCCCATTCTGTTGGGTAAAGTTTGATTCTGATTCTTGTATTGATGTTCAAGGGCATAAAATCGAAATATACATAAAAAAAGATTCAGTTAGCATTGACGACATGAAATCTCTATTTTGTGATTTGTTTGGTACAGTTGTAGATGAATTATCTATCTTTAGTCCATCATGGTGGGACTTTTGCATAGATACTTGGAATATTCAAGAGAATACATTTTGCTACGACCCTCAATTTTTGTCTAAAGAAACGGTATCTTATTTGCATATCTTGCAAGATTCGAATATTGCTAAAGGATATTCTGGCTGTTGTGTCTGTAATGATTGGGATACTTACCTATCTGTTGCATTAGATTGTATTATGAAAGGAATTGCTCCTTATGGAAACTTTATATATAACTCAAAGGAACAATTCTTCTTCTATTTTCATCATACCGGTAGTATAGGGCTTTATTATGAAAATGAAACTCCATCTATATTTGCATTAAGAAAGAATGATAAATATGAGGTGTTATCTTGCTCTGATGTGAGTAGATTATCTCAAATAGAATGATTTTTAATCGCTATCCTAACATCAGATATCCTATATCTTACATGTTAGGATAGCCTTTTTCAGATTTAACCGAAGGAATTAGCAGCATTCAATATAATGTATTAAATTTGCCAACGGGCGTCACTTTTGCTTCCGGCGGTTTCATACAGTATGGCTATACTGCCGACGGCATCAAGCGGCGCATGATGTATAAGGAGGCAGATGGTTCGGGCAATCCGGTTCCTACTGTGTATTGCTGCAATGTGGTCTATGAAAACAGTGTTGGCAGGCTTCTTCTTACGGAAGAGGGGTATGTTACGCTTTCGGACAAGAAGTACCACTATTACCTGCAGGACCATCAGGGAAACAACCGCGTAGTCCTCAGTTCCAGCGGTGCTGTTGAGGAAGCGAACCATTACTATCCCTTCGGTGGTGTGTTTGCAAGCTCAGGCAATGTGCAGCCTTACAAGTATAACGGCAAGGAGTATGATGCGAAGAAGGGGTTGAACTGGTATGATTATGGTGCAAGGCATTATGATGCGGCATTGGGTAGGTTTACGACTAATGACAGATTTGCTGAGAAGTATCATTCGATGTCTCCGTATCAGTATGGGGCTAATAATCGTAGTTCAAAAATCATTAAATAAAGCTGGTATAGAAACAATGAACAAAATGAGAGTAATCAATAGGCAAACTGGGGACATTTTCAATGTAAAAGTAAATCCTTATTTGCCAAGTAAGGCATATCAGGCTATAGAAAAGAACAATCCATTAGGATACATAATAAGGAGAAATAAATGATACTAAAAGGGAATATGTTAAAATTAACAATACCGTTTTTTTGGGCTGTACAAAGTATTTGGCTTTTATCGTTTAAATCCATTGAGACCTTTATTGCCGCAATCATATTGTTATTAATATCATTTCTTGGAATAGTTATTAAGAGTAATACCTATAACATTATATTTTTAGGTATATGCTTTTTATATTCAGTAGCTTTAGGTCTTATAATGTTCCTTTTATTTCTATTCTTTGAATTGCCTATGATATATATATTGGTCCCTATTATGAATTTTATAGTTTTGGTATATATGTTAAGGAAGTATGGACGAAGGTAACGAAGTGATTTGCAGCAGATATTCTTCATCTGATGTGTTTTAATATTGCTGAGATGCCCCCTAAAAGTATTTTATCCAACTTTTAGGGGGCATTGTATCTAATCTTTGGACTTTTTAGTATTCCTGACACCTTGAGAGGTATTGTCTTGTCGGACATCTCATAATCAGCCTGTTCAACGTGAACTATTCTTGAAGTATCAGGTTGATGATTCGAGTAAGGTAACGCTTGCCGCCTACGCTTATGACAATCTGGGCCGTCTACAGAGCAAGTCGTTGCACGGTTCTGCCGTGAACAAGCAGTCGTACACTTACAATGTCTGCAGCTGACTGACGGGTATCAGTGGAAGCAAGCTTACGCGGAATTTGTTTTACAACAGCCAAATACAATAACAGCATCAGCAGCATGACTTGGAAGGCAGGGAATGAAAGCACCGTCCGCGGCTACAAGTTCACCTACGACGGGCTGGACAGGCTGCTGAACGCGACCTACGGCGAAACAGCCGGCATCAACGCGAACACCGACCGTTTCAGTGAGAATGTAACCGCCTATGACAAGAACGGCAACATCAAGACCCTGCAACGCTACGGTCAGACCGCTGCTTCCGGTTACGGACTGATTGACAACCTGACTTTCACCCTCACCGGCAATCTGTTGAACCGCGTGGACGATGCGGCAGCGGCTTCCGCCTACGGTGGCGGCTTCGAGTTCAAGGACGGCGTGAAGCAGGCGAACGAATACACCTACGATTCCAACGGAAATTTAACTAAAGATTTAAACAAGGGAATTAGTACAATTACCTATAATGTATTAAATTTGCCCAATATGGTCACGTTCAGTGACGGTAGTACGATTGCCTATACTTATGGTGCCGACGGCACAAAGCTGAAAACTGTCCATAAGACAGGCAGCACTACCACCACGACGGACTATTGCGGAAACGTGGTCTATGAGAACGGTGTTCAGAAGTTGCTGCTGACTGATGAGGGTTATGTTACTTTGAGTGACAGCAAGTATCATTACTACTTGAAAGACCATCAGGGTAATAACCGGGTAGTCATCAACCAGAGCGGCACGGTAGAGGAGACGAACCATTACTATCCATTCGGAGGGGTGTTTGCCAATACAGGCAATACCCAGCCTTACAAGTACAACGGTAAGGAGTTTGATGGTAAGAAGGGGGTGAATCTGTATGACTACGGTGCAAGGCATTATGATGCGGCGCTGGGAAGGTTTACGACGGTGGATTCGCTGGCTGAGAAGCATTATTCAGAAAGTTTGTATACTTATTGTTATAGTAATCCTATAAATTGTATAGAACCTAACGGGAAAGATGGTATTTATATTGCTTTCCCCGATTATAAAATATCAACTCCTATTGGTAAGATTGGAAATTTAGGTCATGCTGGAGTGTTGCTAATTGATAATAAAACAGGAGTGACTAAATATTATGAATATGGCAGATATGATAAAGAGGGGAAAGGAATTGTCAGAACATTCGCTGTTCCAGATGTAAAAATGGGGCAAGATAAAAAGCCTACATTGGAATCATTAAATAAAACCTTATCAGTAATATCTGAACAAGCAGGACATGGCGGGAGAATAGAAGGAGCATATATTGAAAGTGATAAATTTAAAGAAATGAAAACTTATGCAGAATCAAAAATAGCAGAGAACTCTAATCCAAAGAGAAAAGAGTATTCATTAAGGAATAATAATTGTGGAACTTTTGCAGCTGATGTTTTGAAACAAGATCCATCTGTAAAAGATAAGGCACCAGTAATTATAGATTCAAGGCCTAATAGCATAGTTAAAGAGTATCAAAATAGTTTTAAGTCACTAAATTATGATCCTAAAAAGAGACAAGTTAAAATTGAATAGATATGGAAAGTCAAAGTATATCCTTAGGAGATTTATTTTCAGTTGAATTATTTGTAGGATCAATAACATTTGTTTTAGGAACGGTTGTGTTCTTATTATTATTGTTGAAATTGAGGCTTAATCTTAAAACGACATTATTATATTGTTGTCTGCAATTGGTACTTGCTGTCTCTCTTTCTACTATTTTCTTTATGTTTTGGCGTTTTAATTTTGATATAATGATAGGTTTTCTATATTTGCCAGGTGTACTCTCTGAGGTTTTTATAATGCTTTTATTCTATTTTATATTAAAACAAAGAACAAATAATTGAATAATATTTCTATAACAATTTTATTACAGCGGATGTAGATATCCGCTGTTTTTTTATAGGGTGCTCACTATAATGGAAATATTGGCGCCAAGTGGGGTAATGAAGGTCTAATGGTAAAATTAATTTAAATGCTAACACTACCTATGATAATACTACAATCATTGGTACAGACACTAACCGTTTCCGCGAGAATGTGACGACTTCTGCCTACAATGATGGCTTCCAGTTCAAAGATGGTGTGAAGCAGGCAAACGAATACACCTACGATTCCAATGGAAATTTAACTAAAGATTTAAACAAGGGGATTAGCAATATATCGTATAATTGTTTAAATTTGCCAAGTGCGGTGACATTCAGTGACGGTAGTACGATTGCCTATACTTATGGTGCCGACGGCACAAAGCTGAAAACTGTCCATAAGACAGGCAGCACTACCACCACGACGGACTATTGCGGAAACGTGGTCTATGAGAACGGTGTTCAGAAGTTGCTGCTGACCGATGAAGGCTATGTTACTTTGAGCGACGGCAAGTACCATTACTACTTGAAAGACCATCAGGGTAATAACCGGGTTGTGATTAACCAAAGCGGCACGGTAGAGGAAGCGAACCATTACTATCCCTTCGGTGGTGTGTTTGCAAGTACAGGCAATACCCAGCCTTATAAGTATAACGGCAAGGAGCTTGATGCGAAGAAGGGGTTGAACTGGTATGACTACGGGGTACGTATGTATGATGCGGCGCTGGGGAGGTTTGCAACGGTGGACCCTTCTGCTGAAAACTACTTCAATACAAGTCTCTATGCTTATTGTGGTAACAACCCTATCAGCAGAATAGACCCAACAGGAGCTGACTGGTATGAAGATAAGCAAGGGAATTTACGTTGGCAGGAAGGTAGTGAAGCTTTAAAAGGCTATACAAATATCGGTTCATCCGCCTCTATTGCGTTAGGTAATGACAACTATCTGAACTTCTATCAGAATGGAGGTATCTTAGCCAATCAGGCTGTTAATGCTTTTGACTTGATAGCCTCCAGCGGTAAACTTCAGAATCAGTTCTTAGGTAAAACCAGTCCTTTATCTGAAGACTCTAAGTCTGCCCTTTTCAATTCTCTGAACAGTCGTTCTATAGATGCTATTGCGCGACCTATAGGCGAAGCTGCCTTTGGCTTTGGTGCCGGAGAGTTTGGCGGTATGTTGTTGGGGAAGGCAATAGGATGGGCTGTAGGAAAGGTGGCAGGAAGAGGTACTCAAAATGCAATACAATCAACTGCTCACGGAGTGCAACGGATTGCTGGAACAACGGCAACGAGAGGAGGGGTACTTTCTGTGAATGAAGTAAGAGTAACAAAGTCTGTAGGAAAGGCTTTTACTCAGGCTGATGGAGCTACAGTTTATCTTCATGAAATTACTCCCGGTAGATTTAATGCTGTTGTAGAAGGGAGGAAAGGTATAATAACAACAATGGGAAATTGGTCTCAAAAATCTATTAATAGAATAGCGAAAAATTATGGATGGAATATTAAATAAAGAAATGGTTGTTTGCTGTTTCTGCGGGAAGAGTTTACCCTTAGAAGCGGCTGTAGTTTTGAAAGTTTGGGCAAATGAGAAGAGTGAGGAGTATCAAGTATTATATTCCCATAAATCTCATTTTGTTAGAGCATTAGATAAATCAGTAATACTACATCCAGATTTATTAGAGCCTGATGCTTTAGGTTAATTCGTCGTAACGAACTACTGTCTTCCTCTGATATAGGTTGATTAAAAACCAATCTATCTAATTACTATCCTAACATCAGATATTCCATATCTTGTATGTTAGGATAGTTTTTGTTATTCTATCAGCGAGACGTAGGATACCTATTGTGTGTATGACGACCACCGTAATCTCTGCACTTGGAAGAAGCTTCCGGATGCGCAGCTCGCGGAGTATGTGTATGACAACGGTGGACGGCTGACGCAACAGGGGGAGTGCACGAACAAGACGGTTTCTTCCGATCAGGTGGTGCATGTGCAGAACTGGGCGGTACGGGTTTCCCGACGAGCCAGTTCACGAACGACACTTCGGGCTACAGTAAAGGCTCCCTGACAGGAAGCGCGGTGACTGTATCCGGCAGCAGTACTAAAATTTACAAAGGCTATTACTATGACGTCAAGGGGCGTGTAACTAAAGTCGTACAGAACAATCTTTTGGGCGGTTATGACGTGACTAATACGGTCTATACCTTTACGGGACAGCCCGCCACGGTGACGCATAGCCATACCGCAAGCGGCAAGTCCACACGTACGGAAGTCTATACCTATAGCTATGACCATGCAGACCGTGTAAGCAAGGTGGAGCATACTTTGGGAGGAACCAAAATAACTCTGGCAGACTATACGTACGATAGTTTCGGCCGTCTGAGTACCAAGTCCCTGCACGGCTCTGCGGCGAACAAGCTGACGTATGCCTATAACCTCCGCAGCTGGCTGACGGGCATCACAAGTACGCGCTTCACCCAGAACCTGTACTACAATACGGGTGTGGGTACCGCCCGCTACAACGGCAGCATCAGCAGCATGACCTGGAAGTCCGGGAATGAAAGCACCGTCCGCGGTTACAAGTTCACCTACGACGGACTGGACCGCATGCTGAATGCCACCTACGGCGAGACAGCAGGTATCAGCACGAACGCGAACCGTTTCAGTGAGAACGTGACGGGCTACGACAAAAACGGTAACATCAAGGGATTGCAGCGTTACGGGCAACTCTCTTCAGCCGCCTACGGCATGATAGACAACCTGACTCTCACCTTGAACGGCAATCAGTTGAACCGTGTGGATGATGCCGTGACGGCTTCCGCCTACAATGGCGGCTTCGAGTTCAAAAACGGTGCCAATGCTGCCGATGAGTACTCTTATGATGCCAACGGCAATTTAACTAAAGATTTGAACAAAGGTATTAGCGGCATTACATATAATTTCTTAAATTTGCCGAATGTGGTGACTTTCAGTGACGGAAGTACCATCACCTACACTTATGGAGCCGACGGCACAAAGCTGAGAACAGTCCATAAGATAGGCAGTACTACCACCACTACCGATTACTGCGGAAACGTGGTCTATGAAAACGGAGTCCAGAAGCTGCTTCTTACCGAAGAGGGTTATGTTACTTTGAGCGACAGCAAGTATCACTATTACTTGAAAGACCATCAAGGGAATAACCGGGTAGTCATCAGCCAGAGCGGTACGGTAGAAGAGACGAACCATTACTATCCCTTCGGCGGGGCGTTTGCAAGTACAAGTAATGTTCAGCCTTACAAGTACAACGGTAAGGAGCTTGACTCAAAGAAAGGGTTGAACTGGTATGACTACGGGGCAAGGCATTATGATGCGGCGCTGGGAAGGTTTACGACGAATGACAGATTTGCCGAGAAGTATTATTCGATGTCTCCGTATCAGTATGGGGCGAATAATCCGGTGAATAACATAGATGTGAATGGAGATACAATTGTTGTAAATCCTAATCCTAATGGCTTGATAGATAATGTGAGAATGTTTTTTGGATTTGATACCAAGTATCAAAAGGACGTGAAAGCAGATTTGCAGCAACTTAAGAAGGATGATAAGGAAATTGGTGAGATGATTATTGAACTGGAGAAAAGTAAGAATGTTCATTCAATAACAAGGACTAAATGAGGAAAGTCTAATTCTTCAGGATTTGATAGAGAAAAAGCTAAAAAAGACATTCCGCAAGGAAGCATTATAAATTATGACCCTGATGTTAAAACGGATATTAATGGAAATCATCGGACACCAAGAATTGGTTTAAGCCATGAGTTACAGCATTCGTCGGATGTAGATAAAGGTATTATGTCTTATGAAAATATAGGAAATGGAATACCCATGAGAGAAATTCGTGCTATTAATACTGAGAATAAAATTAGAAAAAGAACAGGAGATGCAAAAAGAACGGAATATCGTGGAAGGAAAATACCCCAAAAACTGTTGGAATAAGATTATCCTTATGTTGGGTATTAATCTCTTATTTGTAATGTGTGTACATAAAACAAGTGAGAGGTATGAAGATATGTTTGTTGATTCTACTTGGCAAAGTCCTTTTGTTGCAATGAATATAGAATACAAAGATAGTGTATATTCGATAGTTCCAAGAGAAGGAGATATGTACCTATTTCTGAATGATGGGGTAGCTAATAAGAAATATCGATATGAACTTTTTCCAATTTTATTAGAACAGACATTGGGTATAGACAGCATTACATTTTGTTCACTAAAGGAAATGGACTGTATGGTAACTCCACAGCCATACATAGATTCAATTTATAAAGGAAAAGTAGAAAATCTTATTTCTTTGCTTTTTAATGAGAAAGGTGTACTTTCTGTTGGTTTGTCATATCCAGAAGAAAAATATTTGATTTATTTGTTATTTCATCATGGAGTTTATCTTAATACAGATTGCGAAACTGGAGTTTTGTATATCTTAAATAAATAAGTATTTTATATTCTTGAAATAATCTATCTAATTGCTATCCTAACATCAGATATTACTATATCTTGCATGTTAGGATAGTTTTTTATTCACTTCCCGCTTCCGGAAAGACTACAAGAGAGGAAGTATACACTTACAGCTACGACTATGCTGACAGGGTGAGCAAGGTGGAGCATACATTGGGAGGCAGTGGAAAAGCCACTTATGACAACTTCGGTCGTTTGCTGACCAAGCAGTATCACGGAACGAGCATCAACAAACTGACATATGCCTACAACCTGCGTAGCTGGCTGACGGGCATCAGCGGTACATGCTTCACACAGAACGTGTACTACAACACGGGTGTGGGTACAGCGAAGTACAATGGCAATATCAGCAGCATGACCTGGAAGTCCGGGAACGAAAGTACAGTCCGCGGTTACAAATTCACTTATGACGGATTAAGCCGCCTGATGAACGCCACCTACGGTGAAACAGCCGGCATCAATACGAACACCAACCGTTTCAGTGAGAATGTAACCGCCTATGACAAAAACGGCAACATCAAGACCCTGCAACGTTACGGTCAGACCGCTGCTTCCAGTTACGGTTTGATTGATAACCTGACTTACACTTTGAACGGCAATCAGCTGACCCGTGTGGACGATGCCGTGACGGCTTCCGCCTACAACGGTGGCTTCGAGTTCAAGGACGGTGTGAAGCAGGCGAACGAGTACGTTTATGATGCGAACCAAAAAATGCTTCCGGGAGGGCTGCAAGGATGAAGAATAACCGTCAGGCCATGATCCTCGATATCATCGCCAAAGAAAATGTGGAGACCCAGGAGCAGCTGCTCGTCCGTCTCCAGGAGCGGGGGATCACCAGCACCCAGGCCACCATCTCCCGGGACATCAAGCAGATGCACCTCATCAAGGAGCCGGTAGGGCAGGGCCGCTATCGCTATGCCGTGTCCGCCCATCGGACAAAGCTGAACTTTGCCGACCGCCTGCGTACCATCTTCCGGGAGGGTGTCCTCAGCGTGGACTACGCCCAGAATCTGGTGGTCATCAAGACCATGCCGGGTCTGGCCAACGGCGCCGCCGCTGCGCTGGACGGCATGGAGGTTCCCTATCTGGTGGGGTCTCTGGCGGGGGACGACACCGTCCTGCTGGTGCTGCGTGACAACGCCGCAGCGGCGGAGTTTGCCGACGAGATCAAGGAGATGCTGCGCTGAAACAGCGCCTGTACGGAGGGATGACAGATGCTGGAATTGCTCCATATCGAAAATATCGCCATCATCGACCGGGCGGATATCACCTTTGAGCCGGGCTTCAACGCCCTCACCGGCGAGACCGGCGCCGGTAAAT
>ERZ772880.3579-NODE-3579-length-10454-cov-22.285316_pt1 | contig 10454 bp, 8 predicted proteins | sample MGYA00580577_ERZ772880 | MGnify/ENA primary metagenome ERZ772880 (study PRJEB29015, sample SAMEA2737705) | human gut metagenome | biome: human gut; feature: human-associated habitat; material: faeces | place: China | collected 2012 ... | reverse complement strand
TCGGCGACGGCAAGATCGGCCCTGTCACCCAGAAGCTGTACGACACCATGACCGGTATGCAGTGGGGCAAGATCCCCGATACCAAGGGCTGGATCGTGCCTGTGGAAAAGAAATATTGAGCCGCCTGTCACCCTACGGCTTTTAAAGGGACTGCTGCATACCGTCTGGGGCAGCAGTCCCTTTGCTCTATAATCATTGCAATTCCCGCCGCATGGTGCTACACTACCTATAAAGGGCGTGGGCTTGCCGCCTGTGCCCTTTGCAGGAAGATTTGAGAGGAAAGAAGCACCATGATCAAAAAATGGAGCATGAGTTACCCGGCGGTCAACGGCACCGAACAGCGCCGGGCGTATGTCTATCTGCCCACCATGTACGAGGCACAGCCGGAGCGCCGGTTCCCCGTGCTGTATATGTTCGATGGGCAGAACGTGTTTTTCAACGAAGATGCCACCTACGGCAAAAGCTGGGGCGTGGCAGATTATCTGGACTATACCGACACCCCGCTGATCGTGGCGGCCATCGAGTGCAACGCCGGGGCAAACAACGAGCGTCTGGTGGAGTATTCCCCCTACCGCTTCGATGACCCCACCTACGGCCACTTTGACGGCAAGGGACAGGCCACTATGAGCTGGTTCATCCACCGGTTCAAGCCTTTGATCGACCAGAATTTCCGCACCCTGCCGGACAGGGCAAATACCTTTATCGGCGGCAGCAGCATGGGCGGACTGATGAGCCTGTATGCCCTGCTGCAATATAACGATACTTACAGCCGCGCCGCAGCGCTGTCGCCCTCTATCTGGGTGGCACCGGATAAGCTTTCCGGCCTTGTGGGGCGCGCAAAGCTTGCCCCCGGCACGGTGCTGTACATGGACTACGGCTCCCGGGAGATGGGCAACCACGAGGGCATCCGCCGACAGTTTTCTGCCTTGAGCGGCAAGCTGATGACCCGGGGCATCCACCTGACCAGCCGCATCGTGCCCGGCGGCACCCACAGCGAGGCCAGCTGGGAAAAACAGCTGCCCTTCGTGTTCCACACCCTGCTGTATGAGGTGGAGGAGTAAGAGAAGGGCGACACCATAGCACGACAACACTAAAGGAGGAAACACCATGGAGATGCAGTATTTCAAGGAGTACAGCCCGGAACTGGGACGGGATATGGAGTGCAAGCTTTACGGCCACGCCGGCCGCCCGATGCTGTATATCCCCTGTCAGGACGGCCGTTTTTTCGATTTTGAAAACTTCCACATGACCGATACCCTTGCCCCGTGGATCGAGTCCGGGCAGATCATGGTGCTTTCCATCGACACCATGGATCAGGAAACCTGGTCGGACGCACAGGGCAACCCCTACTGGCGCATCCGCCGCTATGAGCAGTGGCTGCACTACATCACCCGCGAGGCCGCCCCGATGCTTCAGCATCTGGCGCAGCAGCGCAACGGCTGGAGCGACCTGCCCGGCGTCATCGCCTTTGGTTGCAGTCTGGGCGCTACCCATGCGGTAAACCTGTATCTGCGCCGCCCGGATATCTTCTGCGGCTGTCTGGCACTCAGCGGCATCTACACTGCCCACTACGGCTTTGGCGACTACATGGACGAGCTGGTGTACATGAACTCCCCCGTGGACTACATGAAGAACTTCCCGGAGGATCACCCCTATATGCAGTTGTTCCGCAATCAGAAGGCTGTCATCTGCTGCGGTCAGGGCGACTGGGAACAGCCGGACACCACATGGCTGCTCAGGCGCATCTTTGAAGCAAAGCATATTCCCATCTGGGTAGACCTGTGGGGTCACGATGTCAACCACGACTGGAACTGGTGGTACAAGCAGGTGGCGTACTATATGCCCTACATTCTGGGCCAGCAGTGACCCATCCTGTGAAAATGGCACAACGGCGCGTCCATGGACGCGCCGTTGTTTCCCAATATTAAAGTCTGTCCCGCCCCGCAGGGGCATTGCAATCATAGAGGTAACGGAAAGAGGAATCAACAAATACTATGCAGAACTTTATTTTTATCTCCCCCAACTTCCCCACGAACTACTGGCAGTTCTGCCGGGAACTGAAGAACAACGGCCTGAACGTGCTGGGCATCGGCGACCAGCCCTACGAGGAGCTGAAGCCCGAACTGAAGGCAAGCCTGAACGAGTACTACAAGGTGAACAGTCTGGAAAACTACGACGAGGTATACCGCGCCGTGGCCTTTTTCACCTTCAAGTATGGCCGCATCGACTGGCTGGAGTCCAACAATGAATACTGGCTGGAACGGGATGCCGCCCTGCGCACCGATTTCCACATTACCAGCGGCTTCCAGACCTCTGATATGCCCCGCATCAAGTACAAGAGCAAGATGAAGGAGTACTATCAGAAGGCCGGGATCGCCACCGCCCGCTACCACATGGTAGATGACCTTGCAGGCTGCAAGGCCTTTGTGGCGCAGGTGGGCTACCCGGTGGTAGTCAAGCCGGACAACGGCGTGGGTGCTTCGGATACCCACCGCCTTTCCAGCGACAAGGAGCTGGAGGCATTTCTGGCTTACAAGGAGAAGGAGCACCCGGATGTGGCCTACATCATGGAGGAGTTCGTCCGCGCCGAGGTGAACAGCTACGATGCCATCATCGACGCCCACGGCAACCCCATCTTTGAGGCGGGCAACGTAAGCCCCGTGTCCATCATGGACATCGTGAACAACGATGACAACTCCATCTACTACATCATCAAGGATCTGCCGGAGGACACCCGCGCCGCAGGCCGTGCCGCCGTCAAGAGCTTTGGGGTGAAGAGCCGCTTTGTCCACTTCGAGTTCTTCCGCATGACCGAGAATCAGTCCAGCATGGGCAAAAAGGGTCAGATCGTGGCGCTGGAAGTCAACATGCGCCCCTGCGGCGGCTTTACCCCGGACATGATCGACTTTGCCCGCTCCACCAACGTGTACAAGATCTGGGCAGACATGATCGCCTTCGGCGGCACCGATATGCCGGTGGGTGAGCACTATTACTGCGCCTTTGTCGGCCGCCGGGATGGCAAGAGCTTCGTTTACAGCCACGAGCAACTGATGCAGAAGTATCAGGACAACATGCGCATGGTGGACCGCATCCCCGAGGCACTGTCCGGTGCCATGGGCAACCAGATGTATGTAGCCACTTTCTCCACCCGTGACGAGATGGAAAAGTTCTACTCCGATGTGCTGGCCGTCACCGATGCCACCAACGCCAAGGTGCAGGCCGAACTGACGAAGGTTCTGGCTCTGGGTGAGCCGGAGGCCGTTTAAAGCCAAAAATTCAAGCCCGGAAAGTCTGCGGACTTTCCGGGCTTGTTCTATTTCATTACACCTTCGCAGCGCCCCGTTCCAGAATACCGTTGAAGCGGGAGAAGAAGGTGATGGTGGTAATGGTAGCCGCCAGAATATCGCTGACCGGCTCTGCCAGAAAGACGCCGAACACCGGGTCCGGCAGCAGGTGCGGCAGGATGAAGATGAGCGGGATCAGCAGAATGATCTTACGCAGGCAGGCCAGCAGCAAGCTGACCTTGGCCTGTCCCAGCGCCATAAAGCTCTGCTGGCAGGCGATCTGGAAGCCCATGGCAAAGATACCTGCCATGTAGATGCGCATGGACCATGTGGTGTAGGAAATGAGCGCCGTATCCGAGGTGAAGATGCCCGCCACAGCCCCCGGTGCCAGCATCATGAGCAGCCAGAACAGGCAGGTGTAGCAGCTGCACAGGGTCAGCTGGAAGCGGAACGCCTCCTTGACGCGGGACTTTTTGCCCGCGCCGAAATTGAAGCTCATCACCGGCTGACCGCCCTGACAGATGCCCTGAATGGGCAGGGTACACAGCTGGGAAGCGCTGGTGATGACGGTCATGGCACCCACAGCCACGTCGCCGCCGTACCGCGCCAGACTGGAGCTGAAGCTGATGGACAGCAGGCTCTCAGTGGACATCATCACAAAGGTGGAGACGCCCAGCGCCATCACCGGCAGAATGACCTTCTTTTCCGGGCGCATATAGTCCTTGCGCAGGCGCAGGATGGTCTTTTTGCCGGTGAGGAAGTGCAGGATCCACACCGCGCCCACAGCCTGACTGAGCACGGTGGCAATGGCAGCGCCCTGCACGCCCAGACCCAGACCAAAGATCAAGATGGGGTCGAGAATAATGTTGATGACCGCACCGATGACGGTGGTAAGCATACTGGTCTTGGCAAAGCCCTGCGTGGTGATGAAGGGGTTCATGCCCAGCACCAGCAGCACAAACACCGAGCCCAGAATGTAGATGCGGCTGTACGCCAGCGCATAGGGCAAGGTGGCGTCACTGGCACCAAAGAGCCGCAGCAGGGTGGGTGCCCCGGCGTAGAACACCACGGTCAGCACCACCGAGAAGAGCAGCAGCATGGTAAAACTGTTGGAGATGATCTTCTCTGCCTGCTCCTTGTCGCCCTGTCCCAGCGCAATGGCGGTGCGGGGTGCGCCGCCCGCGCCCACCAGCATGGCGAATGCGTTCAGCAGCATAAGGATGGGGGTGAACAGTCCCACGCCGGTCAGCGCTGCCGCGCCGATGCCGGCAATATGTCCGATGTAAATGCGGTCCACGATGTTATACAGCAGGTTGACCACCTGTGCAACGACCGCCGGGATCATGAGCTGCAGCATCAGCTTTTTTACGCTGCCAGAGCCCATATCCTGTTTTGCCTGTGCCATGGAAGTGATTCTCCTTTTACTTCAAATTTGAACTATCCATTATATTATACTCAAAACCCGCAAAAATACCAGTCCCTTTTTGCAAAATTTTCCGTGCTGCGCAAAAAAGCGTGTTTCTCCCCTGCCGCCGTACCGGTCTTGCCGCTGCGTACCCTTTGCGGTGCAGCATTCCGGGCGGCAGCGGCCTTTGCATCCAAGTTTTCGGCGATATGTCTGTAAAAAAGCAAGGTTTTTCGTCAGGTTTGTGTCTTGTGCACAGCGGCATTTTTCAGTACAATAAAGAGGCAGAGAAGAAAAATAAGCGCTGCGACCGGAACGGGTTGCCGCGCTGTTTTGTATTTTGCGGCGCAGCTGCGCCCGGTGAAAAAAGGAGTGCTGTACAATGATCAACATGGTCAAGCTTCCCACCAGCAAAAGCGAACTGTTCCTGCGGGTGGCCAAGGGACATTTTGCCACCAGCCACAGCCACATCAACTATTACATCGACGTGACCACCCAAAAGACCCGCCTTTCCGAGGCAAAAGCCGTGGCAAAGGAGCTGGTCAGCGCTTACCAGCACAACACCATCGTGGATACCGTGCTCTGCTTGGACGGCACACAGGTCATTGGCACCTGCCTTGCCAACGAGCTGACCAAGGACGGCTTTACCAATATGAACGCCCACAAGACCATCTACATCGTCACCCCGGAATACACCTCCGGCAGCCAGATCATTCTGCGGGATAATCTTGCTCCCATGGTCAAGGGCAAGCACGTCCTCATTCTGGCGGCATCCATCACCACCGGCTACACCATTCAGGCAGCCGTGGAAGCCGTGAACTACTACGGCGGCATCGTGGCCGGGCTTTCGGCGATTTTCGCCACCACCCACGAGTGCCTCGGCTACCCGGTCACCTCCATCTTCGACCCCACCAGTCTGCCGGATTACGCCAGCTTCGACTCCCGCGACTGCCCCCTGTGCAAGGCCGGGCAGCACATTGACGCGCTGGTAAACAGCTTCGGCTACTCGGCGCTGTAAATAGAACCAATCTGGAGCTGCCGCACCCGTACGGCAGCTCCTTTTTGTTGTCCCACGGGCGGGATTGTGCTATACTGATACCAGACGAAACTAGGAGAACGAGGTATCAAATCCATGAAAATTCCCGCAAACGGTTTTACCCACGCCGGCAAGTTCCATGCCGATGACGTGTTTGCTACGGCGCTATTGCAAATTCTGCGCCCGGATATCAAGATCACCCGCGGCTTTACCGTGCCTGACGATTTTGACGGCATCGTGTACGATATCGGCTTTGGGATGTTCGACCACCATCAGGAGCCCCGGGAGTACCGCGCCAACGGCGTGCCCTACGCGGCCTTTGGCCTGCTGTGGCGGGTGCTGGGCCCGGGTCTTGTAGGCGAGCGGCAGGCGCGGCTCATTGACGAAAACTTCATCCAGCCGCTGGACCTGAACGACAACACCGGCGAGCAGAACAGCCTGTGCGATGCCATTGGCTTTTTCAACCCGGTGTGGGACTCCAAGGAGGATCAGGACAGCTGCTTTTTCAAGGCGGTTGCTGTGGCAAAGCAGATCTTGGAAAACCAGATCGACAGCGCCAACGCCGTGAACCGCGCGGACGAAAAAGTGCAGCAGGCCTACCGCAACTCCCGCGACGGCATCGTGGTGCTGCCCTGCTATCTGCCGTGGAAAAACGGCCTGTACAAGACTGATGCCCTGTTTGTGGTGTACCCCAGCCAGCGCGGCGGGTGGAGCGCCCAGTGCGTCACCGACCACAAGACCAAGCGCTCCAAGCTGCCCTTCCCCCAGAGCTGGGCCGGCCAGCCGCAGGAGGTCATCGAGCAGAAGAGCGGTATCCCCGGCATCAGCTTCTGCCACGCAAGCCGCTTCCTCATCACGGCCAAGGATAAGGATACCGCCATTGCCGCCTGCCGTCAGGTGCTGCGCAACAATGGCCGCATCTGACAGCGCCCTGCGGCCTAAGGCCGCCTTTGTGTATATGGTGCGCTGTACCGGCGGCCAGCTGTACACCGGTTGGACCAACGACCCCGCCGCCCGCCTGCGGGCCCACCGCAGCGGCAGGGGCGCGCGCTACACCCGCGCCCACGGGGCCGAGGGCTTTGCCTATCTGGAACGCTGCGCCGACCGCTGTGCCGCCCTGCGCCGGGAAGCCGCCCTTAAAAAGCTGCCCAAGGCGCAAAAGGAGCTTTTGTGCACGGCGTGGCAGGCCGCCGGACGCCCCTTTGCGGAGCACGGCGCGGGCAGTGCCGGTTAAATCCCGTCCAAAATTGTAAATTCTGGACGCAACATTGCCTTTTGGCTTGATTTGGGTTGCAATTTTGTTAGAATTGTGATAGACATAAAGTGTGAACGTGTCTGTTTTCAGGGGCGGCAGGCAAAGCCTGACACCCTGCAACAATTAAAGGAGGATGGAACGTGAGAAAAATCAACAAACTGGGCAGACGTGCGGCCGCTCTGGTGCTGGCCGTTGGCCTTACCCTGTCCACGGCGGCTCCCGTGCTGGCGGCGGACGCCGACGAGGTGCAGACCCCTGCAGCCCAGACCCAGCAGCAGGAAACCGACACGGAGGCTGACGAAGCCGATGTCGATACCGAGGCTGACGAAGCTGCTGCACTGCCGGAACTGTCCGAGGACCGGGAAGTGGCAGAGGAGGACGAGGCCGCTGCCCTGCCGGAGCTGGACGAGGATTGGGCTGTAGACGAGGCTGCCTTATTAAAGGGACATAAGCATAAATGGAAGAAAGAAAAAACAGTTGCCCCTACTTGCACGGAGCAGGGATATACCGTTTACAAGTGTGAGTATAACATCTTCGGAATCGGCTGCACAGAAACAAAAAAAGCTGATTTCGTCTCTGCCCTGGGCCACGATATGAGCGACTGGATCGTGGTGAAGGCTACCTGCACCACTGCCGGAGAAAAGTACAAGGTCTGCCAGCGCAGCGGCTGCAACCACAAGGTGGTAGAGGAAGGCTATGCAGAAGCCCACCCTGCCCTGGGCCATGATTTTGAGGGCGCAGAGTGGGTCATTGAAGCCCCCACCTGCACCACCCCCGGCCAGCGGTATCAGGTGTGCAAGCGGGATGGCTGCAACCAGAAGAACATTGACGAGACCTATGCAGCAGCCCACCCTGCCCTGGGCCATGTCTGGGGCAAGTATGTGAACGACAATAAGCCCGCCTGCGAGCAGCAGACCGAGACGGCACACTGCACCCGTGAGGGCTGCACGGCGACCGATACGGAGAATCTGCGGAACTTTGGTTCTGATGGCAACCCCCTGCCGCATAAGTATACAAACTACACGGTAACGGCAGAAGCTTTTGGTGTGCCCCTTACCTACGAGAGCTACTGTGATTACTGCCATGGCGCACGCAAAGATTTTACAGTGGCCGACAAGGATGCGCGTGTTGATACGGAAACCAAGACGGCCCTGAACAACGTCAAGCTGGACGGCAAGACGGCAGATGAGTATGTTGATGCAGTCATCAACAAGGCTCTGGCAAATGCACAGGAAGCCGTCAAGAATGCCAAGACCAAGGAAGAAGCCCTTGATGCGCTGAATCAGATCTCCAGCACCGTGAAGTCGGAGCTGTCGGGTATCAAGATCAGTGTGGGCAATCTTAGTACCGAAGTGACCATCAGCGAGGAGGATCTGAACAAGGCCCTGAAGCCGCTGGACGATACCGTGGCCGACCTGAAGAGCAGCCTGAACGACAGCTTCCTGTCGCAGGACACCATCACCAATGTGGTGGACAAGCTGGCAGGCGACGTACAGGGCAGCAAGGCCCCGCAGGCGGGCATCAAGCAGATCCTGCACAACACCGTGTACGATGCAATCTATAACATCGGTGTGTCGGATGACAAGAAAAAGACAACTGACAATACGCAGGTCATCAGTGATATGGTGCTGCAGCTGGTAAAGGACGTTGTGGATACCAGTAAGACGGGTGAAGGGTATGAAGATAATGATAAAAAATGGAATGCCCTGACCGGTTCTCTGGTGAATGACGCCATGAACTTGGCCGTGGACGAGCTCATGAAGGATGAGACCTACGCAAAGCTCCTCAAGACCAAACTGGGTGCCGCCACGATGGAGGAAGTCCGTGCGGAGGTCAGGAACCAGCTGGTGAATGACCCGACCTTCATGAACCAGGTGCGCAAGATTGCGGAAAATGCAGCCTCCAATGCACAGGAGCGCGTGAACGGCGGCTGGCCGACCGAGAAGATCATGGACGGCCTGCAGGCCGACCTGCTGCCCGGCGTGACGAATCTGGTCTCGGATCAGGTCAGCAAGCTGGGTGCAAGCGCCGGTGATATCGCGGACAACAAGGTGTCCGATACCGTGCACAAGTTCCTGCCCGGCAAGCTGGGCGACTGGGTCAGCGATAAGATCGGCGGTAAGGTCAACGATGCCGTGACGGGCAAGGTGGATGACCTGAATAAGCAGGTCACCGACCTGATCGGCAGCACCATCAAGCAGCTCACCTGCGGTAAGCACGAGTATGGTGATTTCGAGATCCTGAAGAACCCCACCTGCACCGAGAAGGGCCAGAAGGGCAAGATCTGCAAGAAGTGCGGTAAGATCACCGAAAAGACGGACATCCCCGCAACCGGCCATACCCCGGTGACCGACCCCGCTGTGGCTCCCACCGAGACCAGCGACGGCCTGACCGAGGGCAGCCACTGCGGCGTCTGCGGTGCCGTGCTCCAGGCTCAGGAAGTCATCCCCATGCTGGACCCCACCATTGATCCCTGGTTCAGCCGTGCCGCTACCACCGAGGCCGACGCCAAGGCTGCCGGTTTTGACAGCGTGGAAGCTGCCAATGCCGCCCTAGATGCTGCCCTGGTAAAGGCTGGCTTCAGCCCCATCCAGGCCGAGCACTTTACGGTGCAGGTCAACAGCAGCATCGGCGTGCTGCCCAACGACCGCTTCTCCGAAAGCGGTGTGACCGGCAAGCTCACCCTGCCCCAGGCTACCAAGGGCCAGATGGCACAGGAGTACTACCTGGTGCAGATGTGCACTGCCGATGGCCGGTTCCGCAAGGCTGGCGACATCATCGTCACCCCGGTGCGGATGGATACCTACGATAAGAACGGCCTGAAGTTCACCGCTTACAGCCAGTCCATCGTGGCTCTGGCCTGGAAGCCCCTGTACTAAGGCCCTGTGCAACAAATACCCCTGATATGACCGCAAGGAGCGGCTCCCAAAAACGGGAGCCGCTCCCTTTTTGTGTGCTGAAGAAACTCCTTCCGTCAAAGCCTGACGGCTTTGCCAGCTCTCTCAATGAGGGAGCCTTGCCCTCTCCGTCACGCCGACGGCGGCACCGACCCCTGAAACGGAACTTACCCTGAGCGCCGCCCGGCACACTGCCCGGCGGCGCTCGTCTGCGTTTTGGGCGGACTGCCCAAAAGGCCCGGCAGACTGCATGAGAATATACACCTGCATTGCATAATATGCGAATATATTATCTTAAAATTGCATAAAGATGCAAATTGAACCAAAACGCCGTGCAAAGCCGCCCAAGGTTTGGCGGTTTTTGTCATTGACGAAAAAGCCGCATGGTGTATAATAAAACCATCCAAAGCGAACCGCAGATAGAGGGTGCAAGAGGGATGCTTGCATCAGGGAACAAAAGTGTATTTTTATAAAGGAGCAATCATCATGAAAAAGGAAAACATCAAAAAAGTAGTGCTGGCATACTCCGGCGGTCTGGACACCTCCATCATCATTCCCTGGCTGAAGGAAAACTACA
>ERZ772880.3575-NODE-3575-length-10461-cov-2.996637_pt1 | contig 10461 bp, 9 predicted proteins | sample MGYA00580577_ERZ772880 | MGnify/ENA primary metagenome ERZ772880 (study PRJEB29015, sample SAMEA2737705) | human gut metagenome | biome: human gut; feature: human-associated habitat; material: faeces | place: China | collected 2012 ... | reverse complement strand
GCGTATAGGGAACGATGCAGTAGGTACAGAAGTTATTGCAACCGCGCATGATAGACGAGTGTGTAGATTCTGCTGCAATACCAATGTTGCACGTCATATTCTTCTTGGGTACAATATTAAAGGTACTGTTGAAATAACGATTATAACCAAATATGGATTCATAATGCTCACGCCCAGAAGCCTTATGACGTTTACAAGTTGATACAAAACCTTTCATTCTATCAGCTCCAATATTTGCTTCAAGAATATTCATATTATACTCATCGTCAAGCAAGGTATAGTTAGAATCCCACTGATCAATAACACGCCGCCAAGATGCCCATCCCCAAATAGCACCTCCTCCCTGAGAAAAGAAGTAATCATATGGACATTCCTCATACACACCAAGATGGTTCATACCGCAGATCATATTGATACGAGTATCATTTTCATATTTATCAAGCAACTCCTTACAGAAACGAAAAAAACTTATCGACATCACATCATCGTCCTCAATTACAATACCCTTTTCCTCGGTAGAAAACATCCATTTCTGAGAGATAAACTCAGAAGGATCACATCCAAAATTCTTCTCTTGATAAAACTTATACACATCGCAGTCCCAGTCAATCATGGCCTCAACTGTCTTGCGACACTTGGCGATATTCTTCACATCATTCTGATGATCGAAACCTAATCGCTGGAACGGGCAGACGACCATCTTGATATAAATAAAGGCGTGATGGACGAGCTTTGCAGATTTGTTTAAAAGATCTAACAGTTTGTTCCTCACGTGCAAAAAAAAGAAAAAGGACAGCTACATCTACTTCACTTGGATACCGTCCAGAAACATGCAAAGTTTCTTTCATTTATGTATAAATTTTTTTATCTTGTTTTGAATAGCTTGTTTGTATAAATCCATTTTATCTGGAGCATGGAAATATTTCTGTTCCAGATACTCCCACGGTTGATCTAATTGAGTAAAGACCTTGATACGTTTAGGATTATGTGTATTAGAAATAGTAAGATGCCACGATTTTGAGATTATATCTTGAAGATTTTCTTCTTTAAGCACTATATTTGCTGCATTTCTGAAAAAGTCAAGCCCCTTTTGAGTATTGGCAAAAATCGTAGATTTTGAATAGTCAGTAGGTCCACCGACATAATCGCCAAGGGTAATATCACTAAACCGTTCCAATATGCAATACTGACAATTAGTACAATCATCTGCAATGATCAAACCACTGGCGTATGCATATGGATATGACTTGGTGTAGTTTGGGACCATATACCAGCCATCAACTCCTTCATAGTAGAAATATGAACCCTCTCCATTTTTCTTATGCCGGAATTCAATCTTCTTAGGAGCACCATACTGTTCTTTGAGATGAGCTTTGTACTTTTCAAAAACAAAAGGAGATGCTACTCCATGACAGATAAAATCACAAATAAGAATATTAGAAACTTTATCACCAAGATAAGAGCAAAGGGCTGCGCACTGACAAGGCGTACCTACAAACATTCCCTTTTGATTTTTCACAACAATCCTATCTTTCAATTCCTTCCATACGTGAGTAGTGTCGCTTTCAAGATACTTACTTTTACGAAGACCTTTCAGTTCTTCGACTGATTCGACAATCTGATGGCAAAGAGTATAATCCTTTTTAAAATCAGCACCACATACGAAACCACCTTGTCCAATGATCTGTATGGCTATCTCTGAAAATACGCCTCCACTAGAGCTTGCATTACGTATCTCAATATTATTGGAATATGCGGTATAAGCTTTCAAGACTTTATGTCCCGTAAACAACTTATGCTCATGGCATTGCTTCACGCAAAGTCCACAATGTATACAACTTTCATTCACTATTGGACGCGGGAAACCTTTTGCATCCGTTACGAATGTGATGGCATTTTTAGGGCAAACGGTTTTGCATACACCACATCCAGAACAACTACAGTTATCTTTAATACTCTTACTCATGAGAAAGTGCTTTTTCAAGTTTAGAAATGTCACGTTCCATATATACGGCAAGTTTCTCGTTAGCGGACTCGAAATCAATATCTCTACCAATAATATTTTCAATATCATCTACCATATTTTCACCTACCATACGGTCTTCTAGACCTACAGTTTGCAAAAGAGTATATAAACGAGAATTCATATTCTTCTTATCATTGTCACTAGTACGCTTGAGCGACACGAACGGAGTACTCATCTTGATTGAGAAGACAGATGCATGGAATGAATCTGTAACCACATATTTAGCATTCTCAATCAGCCACACAAACTGGTTAGGAGTAATATCATATAGTTTAATGTCATCAGCCTTCAATTCACGAAGATTGTACGGCAAACAAACAATATCAAGTTCAAAGTATGCTTTTACCCGCCTCTTTACCTCAGCAATATAATCATAATCACCAAAAAGATAACAGAAGATGTATGGCTTCTTAATATCCACAGGACGTTCAAACTCATGCCACTTCTCCGGAGTAAGAAGCAGCGTTGGATCAAGTACCACGTCAACCTCCTTGCCCATAACTTTAGAAAGACTATTCGCTCCCTCTTGCTCACGACAGCTGAGATAAGAATAAGCCTTCAAGTTCTCTTGAAATTCAGCGATAAACTCTTCTGGTATAGTAGAAATACCAATACTTGGCGCGTATGCTATCTTTTTAGAACCCTCCGATGCAAACTTCATTGTCCAGATGGGATGTACACCATAAAGGTTAGGATTCCAAATCTGATCACTACCACAAACAAATGTGGTATAATTCTCAGCTCCTTTCAAGTTATTTGTACTCAGAGTAAAGGACTTATCAAAATTTAGGAATTCAGATCTGTAATGATCGAAAGCTTGTGAGCGGAAAATCTCATTATGACAATATTCCTTTATATATTTGCGTCGACGAAAGAATGCTATAGGATTCATAAAGACACGACAAAGAGCCATCCATTTGTCGAAAATGGATCTATTTAAGGGTATACATACTTGTAAGATTCGAGGTTCATACCCAATATCTTGGATAGTTTTCTGTATAGCATATGCTTGAAGGCAACCTCCATAGTTATTACCATAAAAGGTAATGAGTCCCACTTTTTTATCGCTCATATTCAATTTAAATAGTTGATTTAATATTCTCCTTAAATTTCTGATCTAATATATTCAATAACTCTTTTGAGGACTGATTATAATTACATTTCATTATAGCCTCCGCAAGTGACTTTCCACTAGGACTTTCATAAAAAGAAAGTGCATCGGCAATGGCTGCCTTTTCAAGAACAGGAATCTTAATACTTACAACTGCAAGCCCATTTGCCATATAGGTGAGAACCTTAGATGGAAATGAAGTGTCATTATATACACCTTCTGGTTTCTGGGTGCTAAGACCTATATGACATTGCTGAAGGAATTCGACAAATTCATTTCCCTTTTTTAATCCATCGTATGTAATAGTTGATATTGATTTACCCTTTACCTCTACAACTTGTTTTTTTACAGCCTCAACATCTTCAAGGTTACCAAATCCACAAATATGAATATGGTAATTCTCTGGCAAATATTCAGCAGCCATGATAGCTGTTTGAGCTCCACCCTTATTAGGATCGAATGTTCCTGCATAAATTACATGTATCTTTCCATCATTGAATTTCTCTACTCGTTTGGGTTCCTCCCTATAAGTACCATATATTACAACAGAAGGTTTGTTACGCCTGTTAATCTTAGTATCCAAGAGGTCGTTAGACAATATGAAAGCATCAGCAATATCAAACATCTTGAATTCAAGATTCCGCCAATATTTTGACATCTGCGAAACATCAGAATAAACCTCCTCTACCTCAAGAATAAGCTTGAATTTTCGTATTTTTTTTGCCCATCGAATAATATCAAAATACCCCAGAGAGTGATATACGACAACTTTTTCATCCTTCGTACAATTAAGTAAAAGAAAGAAAAACATATTAATTAAATGCCAAAATATTTTGAGTTTTCTAGCAAATCCACTATTACCTCCCCACGAGAAAGGTAAGCGTAATGTAATGCCTGTAGCTACCTGCTTTTTCTCAGATACATAGAATTTAAACTTTTCCTCCTGTACTTGAGACATTGATACAATCTCAACATCCCTACCCGTAGACGCTATTGCTCTAGCAATATACTCCAACTTATTAGAAGCAGATGTAACGTAATTCCTTTTTACCGCCGAGTCCTGGGTATCAAAGAAAGCTATATATTTAATTGATTGTTTTGACATTTGAATTATTATACATAAATATTCCACTTATATACGAATTCTATTCCACGTTATATTACTTTTTACTATACGAGCAGACACCCCAGCAACAATACTATTTGCAGGAATAGACTTTGTCACTACTGAATGTCCTGCTACTACAACATTATCTCCTATTGAAACACCTTTGTTTACATTCGCACAATAACCTAACCATACATGATTACCAATAATGATGTCTTGTGCAGGATTGGTTCTATTACCAGACTCGATATCAATGATAGAATGTGAATCAGTTGTTGCAATATGAATTCCTTTGGAAAACATACAATCTTTACCTATTAAAATTTTTGTCCCATTCTCAGCCACTGCAAGATGTGCTTCTTCAATTGTAGTACCTGATTCAATGCATATTTCACAATCATGATCCTCAAACCAAATTTGTCCTTTTTTGAACACTACATTTTCCTCAATAGTAAGTTTATGATTATCACCATATATCACAATGCTCACATTTATAGGTAGATGGCTTTTAACTACTATCGTATTATTAGTTCCCATTATCTTAAAATTATAGAACCTCCGAAATATACTGATTCCACATATATGATTTTTCAAAAAAATCATATATATCTGTTTGAAATAGATATATATTAATTTAATTATTCTATTCATAGAAATTATCATCTAATTAAATACTGCATTTAATATTTTATCTAATGATCATTTTCTCACGAATAGAGGTAATGTCTACTTTTCAAAAAAACCTCCATCCTGTCACAAATTACCGAAACCTCTTACGAACTATGTATTTGTTGTATCACGAAGCACCAAGTAATTATCAAATCAATCTTTAGATTTGTACTACCTACATCCCATTATGTCTTTAAAATGATTGCCGGTTTTCCACGAAATTGTGCATATCAAATGGATCCCCCAAGCTACTAATATAATAATAGGTAAATACATCCATACAGATATACCACCAAATACAGCAAAAGCAATAGCAATTATTCGATAATGAGTCAGGTAAAGTTCATATGATATTTTCCCCAAGAAAGAATGATAGTTTATCTTCAATAGGAAATGTGATGAGAACCATAAAAGTAATACAGTCTGAACTATATTCAACATCAAATGTTCACCAAGTCCATATCCCATCATTCTAAACAAATAAAAAGCGGTCAAAATGACTATAATACCCATACACACTACACCATTATACAAGGTAAAAAATCTTTGAACAATATCTTTATATATGGACACAAAAACTCCTACAAAAAACAGAGGAGTAGAGAAATAGAAATAATATGAATCTGCATATTTCAAAATAGAATACAACATCATGCAGAAAAGACCGATGAACAAGATTATACCTGTTCTTTTTTTCTGCGTTGAAGCAATATAAAAGATCCCATAGCAAACAAACAAAACAGACACAAACCAAGTCACACTACCAAATGCTTTAATACTCAACAAATAGTAAAGAATATCCTGCACATTCCGCACTTCTATCAAATGAAATAACGAATAAACAATTATAGAAATGGCATTTATAATCAAAATAGGTTTATACACTTTCCAATAACGATTCAATAGAAAACCTTTTATTCCTAAATGACATCTTTTTTCAGATTCCATCAATCCAAAACCAGATAAAAAGAAAAACAAAGCGACTCCAGCAAACCCACCTTGATAGGATAACAGTTTATATATAACATGATCGGATAATTGATGAGCTACTATATACTGCGAATAGTGATGCAATGCTATTATCAAACACGCTATTCCTTTTAAACATTGGGTAAAATTTTTATCAAGGAATTCACCCCCCCTATTTTTAGCATATTTAACATTTACTTAATAATTATTATTCCAACAATAGAGGTAACATTTTCTTTTTCCCTAAAACAAACGGAAAATATCGGTTAATACCCTCTATGAGCATTATAAGAGAAAACCACATTATCAATCGTTGAATTGAACCACTGAACAAACAGGTTAATCCTAGCAACTGAAGAATAATTTGATGAAAAGCCAGAATTATATAGGAATTACGTCCCATATATTTAATCCCTTCTTTCATTATCCTTATTGGTTGATAATGTAAACGTGAAACTATTGAAGAGACACTGCACATAAAAAAAGCTCCACTAAAAGCAGCGATATATGTATATATACCGCTTAATTTATTGATAAAAAATTCAGGCTTCTGATGGTTTAATAAGAAAAACAAAGAGCATAAGAACAAGGCAAAAGTATATTGGATCAATATGGACATATTCAAATTACGAAATAAATTCTTCATCCAATCACTTAATAAATTTCCTATTCCATAAAACAAGACAGATGTAAAAACGAAACAGATATTATAATTATTATAAAAATCTAACTTATAAGTTATATATCCAATTATAGCGCTACATAATAGAAATAAAAATCGTAAATACTTTATATCTATATATTTGCATATAAAAAAATAGACAATTTCTGTAAAAAATAGTATGGGAATAAACCACAAAGCATATCCTCCCCATCCTTTTATCACAATGTCTTTAATAATGAAAGCTATGGAATCTGGATGTAAAATCCAGATTCCTAACATTAATGTTAGGCTAAAAATAAAATATGGTCGGACTAATGTCAACCAACGTCTCTTCAAAAAAGAAATAAAAGTTGGATATTTAGAGATTGAAAACAACAACCCTGAAACAATAAAGAAAAAAGGCATTCTGAAAGCAGCAAACCAATCACCTAAAAAAGGTACTGCACTTAAACCTGAATGCCCATAAACTACCAATATTATAGAAAAACCTTTTGCAAGATCAATCCATTCTATTCTTTCTTTCATATTTTTACTAATATTGTTATTTACGATACGATACAACTTTTGCAGGAGAACCAAAAGTAACCTCGGATTGAGAGATTTCTTTATTTACCAAAGATTTATCTCCCATAACTGTATGAGAATTTATTTTTGCACCTTTCAATACGCAACATTGAACAGCGATCCAAACATCATCTCCAATATAAATTCCATCTTTGCTGTCCATTAACTTCCTTATCAATAATTTTCCAATATGAACACCTTTAATACAATAGATACACTAGCAGGGTATTATTCAGCCTTGTCCAACGCCTCATATACCGAATTCTTGCTCTTGAACTCAGGCACGATTCCTTTCATCATTCGGACGGTTCCCATTTTGTCTACTTTGATCGCGAGGTCGATCAAGGGGGACATGAGCGTACAGATGTCTTCGTAATCGTATTCCCGGACTTGGGCACGGTAGATCTTTTCGTTTTCCGTTGGTAATGTATTTTCTTTCGTTGCCAACAATTCTTCGTAGAGCTTTTCGCCCGGACGGAGGCCGGTATATTTGATCTCGATATCCTCGCCGGGGATAAGGCCTGCCAGTTCGATCATGCGGCGTGCCAGATCGGCGATCTTCACAGGGGTTCCCATATCGAAGACGAAGATTTCGTTTCCTTTGCCCATAAAGGCGGCTTCCAAAACCAAGCGGCAGGCTTCGGGGATCGTCATGAAGTAGCGAATGATGTCGGGATGGGTGACGGTCAGAGGGCCGCCCTTTGCCAACTGTTCGCGGAAACGGGGAATGACGGAACCGTTGCTGCCTAACACGTTTCCGAAACGGGTGGTGATAAAGCGGGTTTTACCGGATTGCCGACCTTTGCTGATAGCGATGCTCAGGCTTTGCACATACATCTCTGCCAAACGTTTGGAAGCTCCCATGACGTTGGTCGGGTTGACGGCTTTATCGGTCGAGACCATGATGAACTTATCTACGTCGTACTTGACTGCCATATCAGCTACGTTACGCGTACCATAAACATTCGTATGGACGGCTTCGCAGGGGTTCTCTTCCATCAGGGGCACATGCTTGTAGGCGGCGGCATGGAACACGATATGGGGACGGAAACGCTGGTAGATGCTTTCGACACGGTGGATCATGCGGATGTCTCCCATGACCGGGGTAAACTCGACATCAGGGAACTTTTCTTCCAACTCCAGCCGGATGTTGTGCATCGGAGTTTCGGCACTGTCGAACAGGACTAATTGCTTCAGCCCGAAATGGCAGAGTTGCCGACAGAGTTCGCTACCGATGGAACCGGCGGCTCCGGTGACCAAAACGACTTTGCCTTTCAGGGAACCTGCGATCTCCTCCATGTTGATACGGATCTCTTCGCGTCCTAACAGGTCTTCGATGCGGACTTCGGGAAGGGCGCGCATCTTCAGTTTGCCTCCTTTCAGTTCGTCCAAAGAAGGAAGGAGCAACATACGGACTTTTTCTTTTTCGCAGAAACGAACCAGACGTTCGCTTTCTTCCTTCACCGCCTTATAGTCCGTAAAGAGGATCGCCTTGATATTGTAGCGGTTCACCCAACGGCTGAATTCCTCTTGGTCGGTAATGAAATAGACCTTATACAAACCGATGCGCATGGAGACACGCTGGCCGAAACGGAGGAAGCCTTCCACCTGATAGGATGAGTTTTCACGCAGAAAGGAATCGTTCAATAGGGCGGGAGAAGAATCTTCATGCCCGAATATGAAAAGCTTGTCTTTCCGGTTGGATGCAATGCTGCTCACCATAAAGGTATAGAGCGTGATCAGGAAAGCACGGAATATCGTCAGGATAAAAAAAGTGAGGAAGAAATCCACCACACTTCCCAGCAGGAAACCGCGAAAGGAAAGAAGGCCGGTCGTAAACAAAAGAACCGGCAGGATGGTCGCCACTTTCAGTGAAGAGGACATGGCGATGCGTCCGGTTTCAGTAAAGGCGGAATGGCGAATAATGCCTTTATAGGTCTGGCAAACAAGAAAGCTGGCAGTGCTACAGAACAACGACGCCAGAAAAACCGTCAGAATGATCTGGTCGGTATAGTTCCAATCCAGAATATAACTGACCAAAGCCAAAGAAGTAACGGTCGAAAAGACGGAAAGGAACAGGTCAATCAAAAAAATTATCCAGCGATTGAGGTATTTCTCTTTCGTTAATCTTAATAGTAAATCATTGATTTTCATATAATTAAAGAATTTATTACCCTACAACAAAGTTCGTCAGTCCCAATAGTGGAATAACGAATAGAAATCGATTTTGGCAGCAAAATATCTTAATAAAATATTAAAAGGGTTACTGTACGTTGTTTATTTTGTGCTATATAGCACAAAATAAAAGCTGTTCAAACAGCTTTTATACACTGAATATATATTTTCCCAAGAGCGCACAAAGATAGTTAATTTATTTGAAATTCAAACCTTTTAATTTTTTATATACCTAATAATCAATAGTTTGACATCATTATAAATATCCAATGATTATCAAGGATTAATTCTATTTTGCTCTAACTAAAAAAATCAAATAATATATAGATTAGAAAGCGGTATAGCACATCTTATCATATATAATATTTATTGAATATCAAGCATTATCAAAATCATATCGATTTTATACTAAAATTATACTGTTTCTAAATAAGTAGATTGTCTATCCTTCTCTTTCCGATAGAACGGGCAAAAGAACGGGATATATTTTTTCACTCTGTTAACCTATTTTTGAAACAATATGATTTACAACAACTTAACAAACAATACATTCCACACAAAAGCTCGTCAGTCCCAAAGCAGAAAAAGACATAACAGTCTGGACATATGAAGATTAAGTGTCTACAAAATGACTAAAAGAAACGTACGTTTCTTTTAGTCATTCCATTTACGAAAGATTGTTAACTGTTGGCTTTCGGAAAATAGCGTGCAAAAGACTCGATATATTTGGCAGACAGGAAAATAAAAAATAAACGAAGATGTGTGAATTTCAAATATTTTAAGTATATTTGCCCCATCAAAATGACTAAAAGAAACGTACGTTTTTTTAGTCATTTTATTGTTATGGGAATCTGCATGGATAGAGAGCGTCACTATTTTTTTCAAAGAGACACAGGAAGGGAAAGATATAGGCAGATATGATTCAGGCACGAATTTCAAAGAAATCCGTGCCTGAAAAAACGTGATGAAACCAGTGACCTATTCGATCGTGCTAATCGTAGAAATCATACCGAACCTTTCGTTATCGTTCAGATTCCAGATCACTTCACCTTTATCATTGATTTCGAATACCTGGGGGCTGTTGGCCTCTACGGCATTCTTGTCATGTCCCTGCCAGTTGCAGACGTACAGGCCGCCATCCTTTGCAGGAAGCAAGCCGGCAACGAAGAACAGGC
>ERZ772880.3555-NODE-3555-length-10489-cov-16.025685_pt1 | contig 10489 bp, 9 predicted proteins | sample MGYA00580577_ERZ772880 | MGnify/ENA primary metagenome ERZ772880 (study PRJEB29015, sample SAMEA2737705) | human gut metagenome | biome: human gut; feature: human-associated habitat; material: faeces | place: China | collected 2012 ... | reverse complement strand
TGAGGTAAGCCTCGTTGCGGTCTTCCAGACGGATCACCTTTTCCCAGTCCCACTGGTCCACATAGATGGAGTGCAGGTTATCCAGATCTTCGTCGCGGCGGATCGCGTTCATATCGCAGTACAGGCCCTTGCCCACACGGAAATCGTAGTCCTTCAGGGCCTTGCGCTTCCACTTTGCCAGTGACTGCACCACCTGTGCCTCAATGCCGCTTTCCTTGATATCAAAGGTGACCTTGCGCTCGACACCGTTCAGGTCGTCGTTCAGACCGGTGGATGCTTCCAGAAACAGCGGAGCAGACACGCGGTACAGGTTCAGTGTGGCGCACAGGGTGTCGGCAAACAGACGCTTGACCGTACCAATGGCGCGCTGCGTGTCGTACAGGTTCAGCGCAGGCGTATAGTTTGCCGGGATGATGGTTTTGCTCATAACAAAAAACCCCTCTTCTGTTGGATTCTGGCCCTGATTTCCCAGTACAGGGCACGGCTTTTAAACCGAAAAATACTGGTTTCATTATGGCATATTTTTTTAAGAAAGTAAAGTGAGAAGGCAAAAAAAGAGACCGCCGGTAAGGCAGTCCCGTTTCCGCAGTGAGAAGGGCGGCTTTGCATCAGCCGAAAAGCCCCTTCAGCAGGATCAGCAGCACTTTTACAAACTCGCCGGTGCCCAGCAGCTTGTACAGAGAGATCAGAGTAGATAACATGAATGTTTTGCTCCTTTTTTTGCAATTTCGGGCCAAAATGCCCGGCATGCACTGAATACGGCTGGGCAGAGCAGCGGATTGCAGGAAAAAATTGGGAGAAAACAAAACGGCACCCGTGCCGCTGCAAAAGCAGTACGGGTGCCGGAAGATCAATTGGTTTTCAACAGCTTCAGCGCTTTACGTTGAAAGCTGCCATGCCGGGGTAAACGGCGCTGCCGCCCAGCTGCTCCTCAATGCGCAGCAGCTGGTTGTACTTTGCAACACGCTCGGTACGGCTGGGAGCACCGGTCTTGATCTGGCAGGTGTTCAGCGCCACGGCCAGATCGGCAATGGTGGTGTCCTCGGTCTCGCCGGAGCGGTGAGAGCTGATGGCGGTGTAACCGGCCTTGTGGGCCATCTTGATGGCCTCCAGCGTCTCGGAAACAGAACCGATCTGGTTCAGCTTGATCAGGATCGCGTTGCCTGCACCCAGCCCGATGCCCTTGGCCAGACGCTCGGTGTTGGTCACAAAGAGGTCGTCGCCCACCAGCTGGACCTTGCCGCCCAACTCGCGGGTCATCTCCTGCCAGCCTTCCCAGTCCTCTTCATCCAGGCCGTCCTCGATGGAGATGATGGGGTATTTTTCCACCAGACTCTTCCAGTGTGCGATCAGCTCGCTGGAGGTGAACTCGGTGCCGGCCTTGGGCAGCTTGTAGAAGCCCTTGCCCTTGGGGCTCTTCCACTCGGAGGACGCGGCATCCATAGCCAGCATGAAGTCCTTGCCGGGCACGTAACCGGCCTTTTCGATGGCGGCCAGAATGGTCTCAATGGTCTCCTCGTCGCTGGACAGGTTGGGGGCAAAGCCGCCCTCATCGCCCACGGAGGTGGCCAGGCCCCTGGACTTCAGGATGGAAGCCAGAGCGTGGAACACCTCGGCGCACCAGCGCAGGGCCTCTTTGAAGCTGGGCGCGCCCACAGGCATGATCATAAACTCCTGCGTGTCCACGGTGTTGGTAGCGTGTGCGCCGCCGTTCAGGATGTTCATCATGGGCACGGGCAGACGGTTGCCATTCACGCCGCCCAGAAAACGGTACAGAGGCATCTCCAGAGAAGCGGCGGCAGCGCGGCAGGCGGCAATGGAGACCGCCAGAATGGCGTTTGCGCCCAGATTGGATTTGTCCTGGGTGCCGTCGGCCCGGAGCATGGCGGCATCTATGGCGTAGATGTCGGAGGCATCCATGCCCACCACCGCGTCGGCGATGACGGTGTTGATGTTCTCCACAGCCTTGGTCACGCCCTTGCCCAGATAGCGGCCCTTGTCGCCGTCGCGCAGCTCCAGAGCCTCGAACTCGCCGGTGGAAGCGCCGGAGGGGGCACAGCCGCGGGCAACCGTGCCATCGGCCAGAGTGATCTCGGCCTCAACGGTGGGATTTCCGCGGGAGTCCAGGATCTCGCGGCCGATCACAGATTCAATTTCCAGATAGTTCATCACAGTAACCTCCCGATTTTCGATGAGATATCATATAGATAGTCAAAGCTAACTAACTGCCTTTATCCTACCACGTCCCGCACCCTTGCGCAAGAGGGTCTGCGGATGTTTGCCGCTGTAAACATTGATAGGATGCCCGCCGGGGCGGGTACATATCCGGCAGAAAGCGGGAAAAGGAGCGGTGTGCAGATTTGTGGGTTTACATTCCGAAGAGGGGACGGTAAAATGATAGATGGACAAGAGAGAACCAAAGATTGAGGAGGATTTTTTTTTTACATGAACAAAGACCTGACCGTGGGCTCCCCGTCCAAGGTGCTGTGGCAGTTCTGCCTGCCCATGTTCGGCAGCATCCTGTTCCAGCAGCTCTACAACATTGCCGACAGCCTTGTGGCGGGCAAGCTGATCGGTGAAAACGCCCTGGCCGCTGTGGGCAACAGCTACGAGATCACCCTGATCTTTCTGGCGTTCTCATTCGGCTGCAACATCGGCGGCTCTGTCATCGTTTCCCGGTACTTCGGCGCAAAAGACTACAACACCATGAAAACCGCCGTCTCCACGGCGCTTATCGGCACGGTGGTGCTCTGCGGTGCCCTGATGGCGGTGGGCCTGCTGGGCTGCCGGAGCCTGCTGGTGCTCATCCGCACCCCGGCGGAGCTGATGGCCGACTCGGCAGAGTATCTGGATATCTACACCCTGGGCCTGCCCTTCTTGTTCCTTTACAATGTGGCAACGGGCATTTTTACGGCGCTGGGCGACAGCCGCACCCCGTTCCTGTTTCTGGCGGTTTCCTCCACGGCAAACATCGCGGTGGACGTGTTGTTTGTGGCTGCCTTTGATATGGGGGTTGCCGGTGTGGCCTGGGCGACCTTTCTGTGCCAGGGGGTGAGCTGCGTGCTCTCCCTGTGGGTGGTGGCCCGGCGGGTGCGTGCTGTCCCGAGTGAGGGGGGAGCGGGTCTGGTTCTCCTGGAAGATGCTGGGCCAGATCGCGGCGGTGGCCATCCCCAGCATTTTGCAGCAGAGCTTTGTCTCAGTGGGCAATATCATCATCCAGAGCGTGGTCAACTCCTTCGGTGCCAGCGTGATCGCGGGCTTTGCCGCGGCCACCAAGCTGAACAATGTGCTCATCTCCTCCCTGACCACGCTGGGCAGCGGCATTTCCAACTACGCCTCCCAGAATCTGGGTGCCGGGAAGAATGAGCGTGTCAAGGCGGGTTTTGGGGCCGGTGTCAGGCTGCTGGGCAGCATCTGCCTCTGCTTCACGGCCCTGTATCTGCTGGCAGGCCGCCAGCTGCTCATGCTCTTTATGAACAGCCCCACGGGCGAGGCCATCAACACCGGCCTGACCTTCCTGCAGACGATCGCACCCTTCTACCTGCTGCTGGCCTTCAAGCTGACTTCGGACGGTCTGATGTGCGGCTGCGGCATGATGGGCCGCTTTATGGCAACCACCCTTTCCGACCTGTTCCTGCGCGTGGTGCTGGCCATCCTGTTTTCCAGTTGGCTGGGCGTGAACGGCATCTGGCTGTCCTGGCCTGTGGGCTGGTTTGTGGGCACCGTGCTCTCCATGGTGTTTTATCGTACCTCTATTTACCGGCAGGCAGAAGAAAAAACGACGCTGTAACCTTTTTGACATGGGTGAAAGCTCTTCATGTCACGATGAAACAAAGTGAACAAAATGAAAAAATAACCAAAAATGACACGGTTTTTTTGGTGGCTTTCACATAAAATGCCGGAAAATGCCCGGAAAAGTATGGACGGTTTGTGAATTGCACAACCCGCCCGGCGAGACTATAATGAATACACGCACAAAGCAGGGCGGCTTTGAAGGAAGCGCCCTGCTTTGTGCATCTATCACACGAAAAACTTCCAACAGGAGGATATTGTATTATGAAAAAGATGATCTCTCGCCGCAACTTTCTGACCGCTGCCGGTGTCGTGGCTGCTGCCGGTGTCCTGACCGCCTGCGGCGGCTCCTCCTCCAGCACTGCCGCTTCTTCCACTGCCGCATCCGCTGCTTCCGGTGACACCATCAAGATCGGTGTGATGGGCCCCCTGACCGGCAACGTTTCCGTTTACGGCCAGGCCGTTGTCAACGGCGCTGCCCTGTACCTGAAGCAGGTCAACGCCAACGGCGGCATCAATGGCAAGCAGATCGAGATCCTGACCGAGGATGAGCAGGGCGATGCTACGCAGGCTGTCAACTGCTTCACCAAGATGGTGGACGAAGGCATCACCGCTCTGGTCGGCGATGTCACCACCACCCCCACTCTGGCAGTTGCTGCCGAGAGCGCAGATTACAACATGCCCATGGTCACTGCTTCCGCTACCGCTGAGGCCGTTACCTACGATGCCGAGACCGACACCGTGAACGAGAATGTCTTCCGTGCCACCTTCACCGACCCGTTCCAGGGCATCAAGATGGCCGATTATGCTTACCAGAAGCTGGGCTACACCAAGGCAGCCGTCATCTTCAAAAAGGGCGCTGACTACAACGAGGGTCTGGCTGAGAACTTCGTCAACGAGTTTGAGAGCCTGGGCGGCACCATCGTCGATCAGGAGAGCTACTCCGATGGCGACGTGGACTTCAAGACCCAGCTGACCAGCATCATGGGCAAGGGCCCCGAGACTGTGTTCTGCCCCAACTACTACGAGGAAGTGGGCCAGATCCTGTCTCAGGCTGAGAGCGTCGGCCTGAATGTTCCCTTCCTGGGCGGTGACGGCTGGGATGGCCTGGAGGGCTATGCCACTGCCGACCAGCTGAAGGACAGCTACTTCTGCGCAAACTACGCAAAGGGCTCCAGCCCCGAGTTCGAGGATGCCTACAAGGCAGAGTACGGCGAGGATTACCCCAACGGCTTTGCTCCTCTGGGCTACGATGCCGCCAAGACCGTGGTCTACGGCGTGCAGGCTGCGGAGGATGCCGGCCTGGAGGCCGGTACCGATGAGTACAAGCAGGCTGTCATCGATGCCATTGCCTCTGGCACCATTGAGGGCATCACCGGCACCTTTACCTTTGATGAGCACCACGATCCCGTCAAGAAGACTGCGATCCTGACCTATGTGGACGGCAAGCCCGAACTGAAGGAAATGTTCTGATCCCGTTTCTGCGCCGCGCACCGGTGTGCGGCCTGAATGCCGGAACCAGAGAATGATGTACCCTTGCGGAGGCCGCCGGAACAGGTTGTCTCCGCTTTTTTGGTAGAAAGAAAGGAAGTGTCCATCCAATGACAGTGTTCTTTAGTCAGCTGATCAACGGCTTGTCCCTTGGCAGCATCTATGCACTGATCGCACTGGGTTACAGCATGGTGTACGGCATCATCCTGCTGCTGAACTTTGCCCACGGCGATGTCATCATGGTGGGTGCATACATGTCCTGGTTCGTTATGAACCAGCTGGGCCTTGGCCCGGTGACGGCCGTGTGCGCCACCATTATTACCTGCACTCTGCTGGGCGTGGTGATCGAAAAAGTCGCCTACACCCCGCTGCGCAACGCGCCCCGCATCTCCCTGCTGATCACGGCCATTGGTGTCTCCTTCTTCCTGGAGTACACCGCTGAGCTGGTGATGGGTTCCGGCGCAAAGGTCATCCCTTCCTACTACGGCAACAAGACCTTTATGATCGGCAGTGTGCCCCTGGGCCTGACCTCCGTGATCACGCTGGTGGTCACCGTGCTGTCCATGCTGGTGCTGACCTTTCTGGTGCAGAAGACCAAGCTGGGCAAGGCCATGCGCGCTGTCTCTGAGGATATGGATGCTGCCCGCCTGATGGGCATCAATGTCAACAGCACCATCTCCTTTACCTTTGCGGTGGGCTCCGCGCTGGCCGGTATCGGCTCGGTGCTGTACTGCTGCTCCTACCCGCAGGCTACCCCCACCATGGGCTCCATGCTGGGCCTGAAAGCCTTTGTTGCCGCCGTTCTGGGCGGCATCGGCTCCATCCCGGGCGCAATGATCGGCGGCATTGCCATCGGCCTGTGCGAGTGCTTTGTCTCCGCCATCGGCCTTTCCGCCTGGAAGGATGCCGTCACGTTTGCCATCCTGATCATCGTGCTGCTGTTCAAGCCCACCGGCTTCCTCGGCCGCAAGGTGCAGGAAAAGGTGTAAGGAGGGCAGGAAGATGAATAAGAACCGTAAAACGATCAAAATGCCCGTGCGCTACCTGATGAACGCGGTGCTGGTGGCGCTACTGTTCGTGGCGCTTTCCTACCTGACCCGGAATATCCTGTCCACCTACCAGAACAAGGTGCTGATGACGGTGGGCATCAATATCATCCTGGCGGTCTCCCTGAACGTTGCCACCGGCTATCTGGGGCAGCTGCCGCTGGGTCATGCCGGTTTCATGGCTGTGGGTGCCTACACCTGCGCCCTGTTCACCAAGTTCTGCCCGCTGCCGGACGGTGTCTCCTTTGCCATCGGTCTGGTGCTGGCCTGCATCGTGGCTGGTCTGTTCGGTGTGCTCATCGGCATCCCGGCCCTGCGCCTGACCGGCGACTATCTGGCCATCCTGACGCTGGGCTTTGGCGAGATCATCCGCATCACCTTGAACAACATTGATGATGTGCTGGGCTTCAAGCTGTTCTACGGCTCCAAGGGCCTGAAGAACATCCCCAAGTATTCCAACTTTACCAACGTATTTCTGTGCGTGGTCATCACCTGTTTCCTCATCCACGCCATGATGAAGAGCCGCCACGGCCGCGCCGTGCTGGCCATCCGCGACAACGAGATCGCCGCCGAGAGCTGCGGCATCCAGACCACCTATTATAAGGTGATGGCCTTTGCCTTCTCCGCTGCCTTTGCAGGCTTGGCGGGCGGCCTGTACGCCTGCTACATCGGCGTGCTGAACCCCTCCACCTTCGGCTTTATGAAGTCCATTGAGATCCTTGTCATGGTGGTTCTGGGCGGCATGGGCTCCATGCTGGGCTCCATTCTGTCCGCTACCGTGCTGACCATCCTGCCCGAGGCTACCCGCAGCTTTGAGAGCTACCGCATGGTGGTCTATTCGCTGGTGCTGGTGCTGATGATGATCTTCCGCCCGGGCGGACTGCTGGGCAGCTACGATTTCTCCCTGAGCCGCATCGTGGAAAAGGCCATGAATGGCGAACTGTTCCGCAAACATACCAAAAAGGAGGCCGCTGACCATGAGTGAGTTCAAGACCAGACTGCACAGTGTGCCCTCCGGCGGTTTTCTGACCGACCGCGACAAGGACAAAAAGCCCATTCTGGACGTGCGTGAGCTGGGTATCGACTTCGGCGGTCTGACCGCTGTGGACAACTTTAACCTGATGATCGGCCGCAACGAGATCGCCGGTCTGATCGGCCCCAACGGCGCAGGCAAGACCACCGTGTTCAACCTGCTCACCAACGTCTACCAGCCCACCCGCGGCTCCATCCTGATCGACGGGATGCCCACCGCCGGAAAAAAGACCTATCAGGTCAACCGCATGGGCGTGGCGCGTACCTTCCAGAACATCCGCTTGTTCAAGGAGCTGAGCGTCATCGACAACATCAAGGTGGGTCTGCACGAGTCCATGAAGTATAATCTGGCGTCCTCCCTGCTGCGGATGCCGAACTACTGGAAAGAGGAAAAGCAGTGCACCGAGCGTGCGCTGGAACTGCTGGACATCTTCCACATGGCAGACCTTGCCAACGCGCAGGCCGGCAGCCTGCCCTACGGCGCACAGCGCCGTTTGGAGATCATGCGTGCACTGGCTACCGGCCCGAAGCTTCTGCTGCTGGACGAGCCTGCCGCCGGTATGAACCCCTCCGAGACTGCGGAGCTGACCGAGACCATCCGCCGCATCCGCGACGAGTTCAACATTGCCGTGCTGCTCATCGAGCACGACATGAGCCTTGTCATGGGCATCTGCGAGGGTATTGCGGTGCTGAACTTCGGCCGCATCATCGCCAAGGGCACCCCGGACGAGATCCGCGATAACCCGCAGGTCATCGAGGCCTATCTGGGCAAAAAGGAGGGCTGAGCCATGGCTGATACATTACTGAAGGTGGACGGCATCAACGTCTACTACGGCAACATCCACGCCGTAAAGGATATCTCTTTCACCGTCAACGCAGGCGAGATCGTCACCCTGATCGGTGCCAACGGCGCGGGCAAATCCACCACCCTGAAAACCATTTCCGGTCTGCTGAAGCCCCGCACCGGCGATGTGCTGTACAAGGGCAAGAGCATCAAGGGCGTACGCGCCCACAAGATCGTGGAAAGCGGTCTTGCACAGGTGCCGGAGGGACGCCATGTGTTTTTGCACATGACAGTGGACGAGAACCTTGATATGGGCGCTTACACCCAGCCCGCTTCCACCATTGCCGCCAACAAGGAAAAGGTGTTCACCCTGTTCCCCCGCCTGAAGGAGCGTCGCAAGCAGCTGGCGGGCACCATGTCCGGCGGCGAACAGCAGATGCTGGCCATGGGCCGGGCGCTGATGAGCCGTCCCAAGCTGCTGATGCTGGATGAGCCCTCCATGGGCCTGGCACCCATTCTGGTTGAGCAGATCTTCAAGATCATCCAAACCCTCCATGAGGCGGGCACCACCATTCTGCTGGTGGAGCAGAATGCCCAGGCAGCCCTGAGTATCGCCGACCGTGGCTATGTGCTGGAGACCGGAAAAATCGTCACCTCCGGCACCGGAACGGAGCTGTTGGCCTCCCCGGAAATCAAAAAAGCCTATCTGGGCGGCTGAAGTCTCAGAAAAAGGAGAGCGTGTGCTCTCCTTTTTTCTTTGCAATCTGCCAGGCATGTGGTATACTGCTGTCATGACGGAAAGGAGGGATCCCATGCGCGCGGAAGAACGGCGGCAGGCCATTCGGGAGCTTCTGCAGCGGGCAAAGCAGCCTGTCAGCGCAACGGCCCTGGCGGCTCAATTCTCCGTCAGCCGACAGATCATCGTGGGGGATATTGCCCTGCTGCGGGCGGCTGGAGCAGACATCTCCGCTACGCCCCGGGGCTACGTGATCCTGCGAGAGACGGGAGGTCTGGTGCGGCAGGTGGCCGTCCAGCACGATGCCGCTGGGATGGGAGAGGAGCTGAACGCTATGGTGGACCAGGGCTGCACGGTACTGGATGTCATTGTGGACCACCCCATTTACGGGCAGCTGACCGGCCCTCTGCAGCTCTCCAACCGCTATGATGTGGGGCAGTTCCTCTCCCGCTGTGCGCAGTCCGACGCCCGCCCGCTGTCGGAACTGACGGAGGGGATCCATCTCCACACTCTCTCCTGTCCGGATGAGGCGGCATTCGGCCGGGTGTGCCGGGAGCTGCGGCGGCTGGGCGTCTTGCTGGAAGGTTGAACATGTAAAAAAGCAGTTGACAGGAACCGGGATTTTGTGTATGATACGGTTTACAGGTGTCAAGACACCTGTAAACCGTATTTTTTGATTCTACATAAAGCAGGTGTCTCCCATGGAACAGGTCAAAGGCTTTCTGAAGCGCAAAAACATTGTGATCTCCGCCAAGCGGTACGGCATTGACGCCCTGGGCGCCATGGCTCAGGGACTCTTCTGTTCCCTGCTGATCGGCACGATCCTCAACACCATCGGCACCCAGTTCCACATTGGCTTTCTCACCGCCCAGGTCATCACCATCAATGGCGTGGGGTATACCATCGGTGGACTGGCGTCGTTCATGAGCGGGTCCGCTATGGCGGTGGCCATCGGCTACGCTCTCCAGGCGCCGCCTATGGTGCTGTTCTCCCTGGTGACGGTGGGCTATGCCTGCAACACCCTGGGCGGGGCGGGCGGACCGCTGGCCGTGCTGTTCGTGGCTATCATCGCCGCTGAGGTGGGCAAGGCCATCAGCAAGGAGACGAAGGTGGACATCCTGGTGACGCCCATCGTCACCATCCTTGTGGGCGTGGGAGCGGCCTGGATCATTGCGCCCCCCATCGGCGGAGCAGCCAGCGCCTTTGGCCAGCTGATTATGCGGACCACGGAGCTGCAGCCCTTCTTCATGGGCGTTCTGGTGTCCGTGCTGGTGGGCATCGCCCTGACGCTGCCCATCTCCTCCGCCGCCATCTGCTCCGTGCTGGGACTGACCGGACTGGCAGGCGGCGCCGCCGTAGCGGGCTGCTGCGCCAACATGGTGGGGTTCGCCGTCCTCTCCTTCCGGGAAAACCGCTGGGGCGGACTGGTGAGCCAGGGCATCGGCACCTCCATGCTGCAGATGCCCAACATCGTGAAGAACCCCCGCATCTGGCTCCCTGCCATCCTCACCTCCGCTGTCACCGGACCCCTGGCCACCTGCTTTTTCAAGCTGGAGATGAACGGAGACCCCATCAACTCCGGCATGGGCACCTGCGGCCTGTGCGGCC
>ERZ772880.3550-NODE-3550-length-10502-cov-171.187709_pt1 | contig 10502 bp, 7 predicted proteins | sample MGYA00580577_ERZ772880 | MGnify/ENA primary metagenome ERZ772880 (study PRJEB29015, sample SAMEA2737705) | human gut metagenome | biome: human gut; feature: human-associated habitat; material: faeces | place: China | collected 2012 ... | reverse complement strand
GTGACAAGTTCATCGACCTGCTGAAACGCAAACAGATTACCGAGACGCAACGGGATGCCAACATCGACCCGTTCGGCGTAAACAAGGTGGGCGTACCGAGCATGGGCGGAGTTATCATTATCTTTGCCATTCTGATTCCCTGCCTGTTGCTGGGCAAGCTGAATAATATCTATATGATTCTGATGCTTATCACCACTGTGTGGTTAGGTTCATTAGGATTTGCCGACGATTACATCAAGATATTCAAGAAAGACAAGGAAGGCCTGCACGGTAAGTTCAAGATTATCGGCCAGGTAGGCTTGGGACTCATTGTAGGGCTTACCCTGTATCTCAGTCCGCAGGTCGTTATCCGTGAAAACATCGAGGTAGAGAAACCGGGACAAGGCATCGAGGTAGTGCATGCCGCCAAAGAAATCAAGGCTACACAGACTACCATCCCTTTCTTCAAGAGCAACAACCTTGACTATGCCGACCTCGTGTCCTTCATGGGAGAACACGCACAAACGGCGGGCTGGATACTGTTCGTGCTCGTCACCATATTCGTAGTAACCGCCGTTTCCAACGGCGCCAACCTGAATGACGGCATGGACGGCATGGCAGCGGGCAACTCCGCCATTATCGGTCTGACACTGGGCATACTGGCATACGTATCCAGCCATATCGAATATGCCGGTTATCTGAACATCATGTACATACCGGGTTCGGAAGAGCTGGTAATCTTTATCTGCGCTTTCATCGGTGCACTTATCGGCTTCCTCTGGTACAATGCCTACCCGGCACAGGTATTCATGGGCGATACAGGCAGTCTGACCATCGGCGGCATCATTGCCGTATACGCCATTATCATCCATAAAGAGCTGCTGATACCTATCCTATGCGGTATATTCCTTGTAGAGAACCTGTCGGTAATTCTGCAACGGGTATACTACAAAGCCGGCAAACGGAAAGGGGTAAAACAGCGTCTCTTCAAACGGACGCCGATACACGACCACTTCCGTACCGGCATGAATCTGATAGAGCCCGGTTGCAAAGTGGTATTTACCCAACCGGCACAATTGTTCCATGAATCGAAGATTACCGTCCGCTTCTGGATTGTAACCATTGTACTGGCAGCAATAACAATTATAACGTTAAAGATAAGATAACAACCCAATGAAGAATTATGAATGAAAAATGAAGAGTTACCGATACAGCGCATCACAATATGCAGCCGGATTCTTTATTCATCATTCTCCATTCTTAATTATAATAGTATATGAGTAGAATTGTAGTTTTAGGAGCAGGCGAAAGCGGCGCGGGAGCTGCCGTACTTGCCAAGGTGAAAGGTTTCGACACGTTCGTATCCGACATGTCTGCCATTAAAGACAAATACAAGGAACTGCTGAACAAGCATGGCATTGCCTGGGAGGAAGGACAGCACACGGAAGAGCTGATACTGAATGCCGATGAAGTGGTAAAAAGTCCCGGCATCCCCAACGACGCTCCGCTGATTCTGAAATTGAAAGAAAAAGGCATCTCCATCATCTCCGAGATAGAGTTCGCCGGACGTTATACAAACGCCAAAATGATTTGCATCACCGGTTCTAACGGCAAGACTACCACCACCTCGCTCATTTACCACATCTTCAAGAGTGCGGGACTGAATGTAGGGCTGGCAGGCAACATCGGCAATAGCCTTGCCTTGCAGGTGGCCATGGAGAAGCACGACTATTATGTTATCGAACTCAGCTCCTTCCAACTGGACAATATGTATAAGTTCCGCGCCAATATCGCCGTCCTGATGAACATTACCCCTGACCATCTGGACAGATACGATCACTGCATGCAGAAATATGTGGATGCCAAATTCCGCATCACGCAAAACCAGACTCCGGAAGATGCTTTCATCTACTGGAACGACGACCCCATCATCCGCAGAGAGCTGGAAAAGCACGGTTTAAAAGCCCATCCCTATCCTTTCGCCGCCGTAAAGGAAGACGGCGCCATCGCTTATGTGGAAGACGGTGAAGTGGAAATCAACGAACCGATTGCTTTCAATATGGAGCAGGAAGAACTTGCCCTGCGAGGAACCCACAACCTGTATAACTCATTGGCTGCCGGCATTTCCGCTAACCTTGCAGGTATTCGCAAAGAAGACATCCGCAAAGCCTTGTCCGACTTCAAAGGTGTAGAACACCGTCTGGAAAAGGTAGCGACCGTACGCGGCGTCCAATTCATAAACGATTCCAAAGCAACCAATGTCAATTCCTGCTGGTACGCCCTGCAAAGCATGACAACCAAAACCGTGCTTATCCTCGGCGGCAAAGACAAGGGGAATGACTATACCGAAATAGAGGATTTGGTACGTAGCAAATGCTCCGCACTGGTCTACCTGGGACTGCACAATGAAAAGCTGCACGGCTTTTTCGACCGCCTCGGTCTGCCGGTGGCCGATGTGCAGACCGGCATGAAAGACGCGGTAGACGCCGCTTTCAAATTAGCCCGGAAAGGCGAAACAGTATTATTGAGTCCCTGTTGCGCTTCCTTCGACCTCTTCAAAAGCTATGAAGACCGGGGCGACCAATTCAAGAAATACGTAAGAGAGTTATAAATGGATTTATTAAAAAGCATATTCAAAGGAGACAAAGTAATCTGGATTATTTTCCTCTTCCTCTGCCTCATCTCCATTACAGAGGTGTTCAGTGCTGCCAGTACGCTTACCTATAAGAGCGGCGACCATTGGGGGCCCATCACCCAGCACAGCATTATCCTGATGGTAGGCGCTGTGATTGTGGTCCTCATGCACAACATCCCCTACAAATGGTTTCAGGTATTCCCTGTCTTCCTGTTGCCGGCTTCCGCAATACTGCTGATACTGGTCATGATGATGGAACGTATCAACGGGGCAGCGCGCTGGATGACGTTCATGGGCATACAGTTCCAGCCCTCGGAGATAGCCAAAATGGCGGTTATCATAGTCACGGCTTTCATCCTGTCCAAAGGGCAGGATGAGGACGGCGCCAACCCGAAGGCTTTCAAGCGGATTATGATAATAACCGGAGTTATCTGCCTGCTCATTGCTCCGGAGAACTTGTCCACGGCGGCATTGCTGTTCGGGGTAGTCTTTCTGATGATGTTCATAGGGCGTGTCTCTGCAAAACGACTGTTGATGCTGACCGGCAGCCTGGCATCGGTAGGCATTGTTGCCGTAACTTTCCTGCTGATGACAAAGAACAGCGACATACCTTTCCTGCACCGGTTCGACACGTGGCGTGCCCGTATCGAGAAGTTTACGAGTGACGAGGTAGTGCCTGCCGCAAAATTCGATATAGACAAAGACGCCCAGATAGCCCATGCACGTATCGCCGTCGCCACCAGCAATGTCATCGGCAAGGGACCGGGCAACTCCGTACAGCGTGACTTCCTGAGCCAGGCATTCTCCGACTTCATCTTTGCCATCATCATCGAGGAACTCGGACTGGTAGGAGGAGTCATAGTCGTATTCCTCTACATCTGTCTGTTGATACGTGTAGGACGTATCGCAAAGAAATGCGACCGCACCTTCCCCGCCTTCCTCATCATCGGCATAGCCCTGCTGCTGGTGTCGCAGGCCATCTTCAACATGATGGTGGCCGTGGGACTGGCTCCCGTAACCGGGCAACCGCTGCCGCTTATCAGCAAAGGAGGTACTTCGACGTTGATAAACTGTGCCTATATCGGCATGATACTGAGTGTGAGCCGGTACACCGCCAAGCTGGAAGAACAGAGAGCGCACGATGCCCAAATCACCATGCAGGTGGAAACCGGCAACGGAAACGAAAGCACCTACAGCGAAGCGCAAAGCGCTGCCGAACCGACAGCCAAGATGCTGAACAGCGATGCCGAATTTGAATAAGATTAATTATCAGTAGTAGCAAGTAGATAAACTCATATATGGAAAAAAAGAACAACAAGCCGCGCATTATCATCAGCGGTGGCGGCACGGGCGGACACATTTTCCCGGCCGTATCCATTGCCAACGCGATTAAGGAATTGCGTCCTGATGCGGAAATCCTGTTCGTAGGTGCAGAAGGCCGCATGGAAATGCAGCGTGTACCCGATGCCGGCTACAAGATTATCGGCCTGCCCGTGGCGGGCTTCGACCGCAAGCACTTGTGGAAGAACTTTGCCGTATTGGTGAAACTGGCACGCAGCCAATGGAAAGCGCGCAGCATCATCAAGCAATTCCGTCCGCAGGTGGCAGTAGGCGTGGGCGGCTATGCCAGCGGCCCTACCCTGAAAACGGCGGGAATGATGGGAGTGCCTACCCTGATACAAGAGCAGAACTCCTATGCAGGTGTCACCAACAAGCTGCTTGCCAAGAAAGCCTGCAAGATATGCGTTGCCTACGAAGGCATGGAAAAGTTCTTCCCCGCAGAGAAGATTATCATGACCGGCAACCCCGTCCGCCAGAACTTGTTCGGACATGCCGTTGCGCACGAAGAAGCCGTAAGCTACTTCAGCCTGAACCCGTCCAAAAAGACTATCCTGATACTGGGCGGCAGCCTCGGGGCACGCACCATTAACCGCACCCTGACCGCCGGCCTTGACGTCATCCGGCAGAATCCCGACATACAGTTCATCTGGCAGACCGGCAAAATATACATCGACCAGGTAAGGGACGCCATCACCGCGGCAACCGGTGAAGCCGTACACCACCCGCATATCAATGCCATACCCAACCTGTATGTAACGGATTTCATCAAAGACATGGCGAAGGCCTATGCGGCTGCCGATTTGGTAATCTCCCGTGCCGGCGCCGGCTCCATTTCGGAATTCTGCCTGCTTCACAAGCCTGTAATCCTTGTCCCCTCGCCCAATGTGGCAGAAGACCACCAGACCAAGAACGCACTGGCGCTCGTCGATAAAGACGCCGCCATCTACGTAAAGGACGCGGAAGCCGAAGAGAAACTCCTGCCCGCAGCACTGGATACGGTAAAAGACAGTGATAAACTGAAAGAATTGAGCAACAACATCGCCCGATTGGCATTGCCCGACTCGGCAACCGTCATTGCCAAAGAGGTGCTGAAACTTATTAAATGACAAGTACATGAATATAGAAACCATAAAATCCGTTTATTTCGTCGGTGCCGGCGGCATCGGCATGAGCGCACTGATACGCTATTTTCTATCCAAAGGCAAGTTCGTGGCGGGATATGACCGTACGCCGAGCGAACTGACCGGGCATCTCATTGCAGAAGGTGCACAAATACATTATGAGGAAAACACCGGTCTCATCCCTGAAAATTGCAAGGACAAGGAAAGCACACTGGTGGTGTACACCCCTGCCATTCCTCAGGAGCATGCCGAACTGGTCTATTTCCGGGAGAATGGTTTCGAGATATATAAACGTTCCCAGGTATTGGGCACAATTACCCGCAGCAGCAAAGGACTCTGCGTTGCCGGTACGCATGGCAAGACCACCACAAGTACAATGGCGGCGCATCTCTTCCACCAGTCGCATGTGGGCTGCACGGCTTTTCTCGGAGGCATCTCCAAGAACTACGGGACAAACCTGCTCTTATCTCCGACCAGTCCGTACACCGTAATCGAAGCCGACGAGTTCGACCGTTCGTTCCACTGGCTTTCTCCCTATATGAGCGTTATCACCTCTACCGACCCCGACCATTTGGACATATACGGCACGCGCGAGGCTTATCTTGAAAGCTTCCGCCACTACACCACCCTTATCCAACCGGGAGGGGCACTGATTATCCGGAAGGGGCTTGCCTTGCAGCCGGATGTACAGCCGGGCGTAAAAACTTATACCTACTCCCGCGACGAAGGAGACTTCCACGCCGAGAACATCCGCATCGGAAACGGTGAAATCGTCATCGACTTCATTGCTCCGGACACCCGCATCAACGATATCCGGCTCGGTGTACCTATCGGCATCAACATAGAGAACGGCGTGGCAGCCATGGCGCTTGCACACCTGAACGGGGTCACCGATGAGGAAATCAGACAGGGAATGGCCAGTTTCCGCGGCGTAGACCGCCGTTTCGACTTCAAGATAAAGACGGACAGCCTCGTATTCCTCAGCGACTACGCCCATCATCCCGCCGAAATCGCGCAAAGCGTGAAGTCTATCCGCGAACTTTACCGGGACAAGAAAATAACGGCTATCTTCCAACCCCATCTCTATACCCGTACCAGAGACTTCTACAAAGACTTTGCAGACAGCCTCTCGCTACTGGACGAAGTAATTCTGACAGAGATATACCCTGCCCGCGAACAACCCATTCCCGGTGTCAGCAGCCAACTCATATACGACAACCTGCGCCCTGGCATCGAAAAGTGCATATGCAGGAAGGAAGACATTCCCGACCTGCTCTCGAAGAAACCGGTTGAAGTGCTGATAGTGCTGGGAGCCGGAGACCTGGACAACTATGTACCTTCCATAGCCCGGCTGCTCGAACAGCGCAGCAAAGCGTAAACCGTAAAACAGTAAACAGCAAATAAGCCTATGATTAAAAGGATTCTACTTTCTATCGTCCTGTTGCTCGTCCTTGCCTACCTGATAGTGGCCGTTACCGCTTTCAACCGGAAGCCAGCGGGTCAAGTGTGCCGTGATGTGGATCTGGTTATCAAAGACACGGTATATGCCGGCTTCATCACGAAAAAGGAAGTAGCCGCCATGCTGGAAAAGAAAGGCGTCAGTCCCATAGGCAAGCACTTGGACTGTATCCGCACCAAAACGTTGGAGCAGGCGCTCTCCAAGCATCCGCTCATCGACGAAGTGGAATGTTACAAGACGCCGAGCGGCAAACTCTGTATCGAAGTAACCCAGCGCATCCCTATCCTGAGGATAATGAGCGCCAACGGCGAGAACTACTATCTGGACAATAAGGGCACGGTAATGCCACCCGATGCAAAGTGCGTTGCGCACCGTGCCATTGTGACCGGAAACGTAGAAAAGTCGTTTGCCATGAGGGATTTATATAAGTTTGGTGTATTTTTGCAAAAGAATTCGTTCTGGAACGCTCAAATCGAGCAGATTCATGTATTGCCCGACAAAAACATAGAGCTGGTACCGCGCGTAGGCGACCATGTCATCTACCTCGGTAAGCTGGACGACTTCGAACGGAAGCTGAAACGGGTAAAGGTATTCTACGAAAAAGGATTGAACAAGGTAGGCTGGAACAAATATTCCCGTATCAGTGTTGAGTTTGGTAACCAGATTATCTGCACGAAAAGAGAATAGTTACCGCGCAGCAAATAGTAGACAGTAAATAGTAAAATAGTAAATAAAACAGTTATGGCAACAACAGATTTCATCGCCGCTATTGAGTTGAGTTCTTCCAAGATTTCCGGTATCGCAGGAAAGAAGAACAGTGACGGAAGCATTCAGGTGTTGGCCTATGCACGCGAAGATGCGTCCTCGTTTATCCACAAGGGGGTCATCTACAACATCGACAAGACAGCACAGGCATTGGCTTCCATCACCAACAAGCTGGAAAACCAGCTCAACAACTCCATTGCCAAAGTATATGTAGGCATCGGCGGACAGTCATTGCGCACAGTAAAAAACGCGGTGAGTCGTACACTGGACGAAGAAGGCATCATCTCGCAAGAGCTGGTAGACTCTATCTGTGACGAGAACCTTGAAGTGCCGTTGGCAGACATGAGTGTACTGGATGTGGCCCCCCAAGAATACAAGATAGACAATACCCTGCAAGCCGACCCGGTGGGCGTGGCAGGCCAGCACATCACAGGACAGTTCCTCAACATCGTGGCACGCGCCTCACTCAAGAAGAACCTGGAACACAGCTTCGAGCAGGCAAAGGTGGAGATAGCCGACCTGCTTATCGCTCCGATAGCGTTGGCAAATGCCGTTTTAACGGAAAACGAGATGCGTTCGGGCTGTGCACTGGTAGACTTCGGCGCCGATACCACCACCATTTCGGTCTACAAGAACAATATTCTCCGCTACCTGAGCGTATTGCCGCTGGGTGGCAACACCATTACCCGTGACATCACGTCCCTGCAAATGGAAGAGCAGGATGCCGAAAAGCTGAAACTGCAATACGGCAACGCCCTCTACGAAGAAGAGGAAGAGAGCGAGACACCCGCCGTATGTGCACTGGAAGACGGACGCGCCATTGAGCTGGCCACGCTGAACAACATCATCGGAGCACGCTCCGAAGAAATCCTTGCCAACGTATGGAACCAGTTGCAGCTCTCCGGTTATGAGGATAAGCTGTTCTCCGGAGTCGTATTCACCGGAGGCGGAGCAAACCTAAAGAATATCGAGGAAGCTTTCCGCAAGCAAAGCAAAATAGAGAAAGTAAAGACGATGCGCTTCGTGCATGATACCGTTCACGGATTCAGTGACGTACTGGCCAAGGACGGTATGCAGAATACCTTGCTCGGCCTTCTTGCCGCAGGCAACGAAAACTGCTGCCTGCAGGAGGTGAAACCGGCACAACCAGCCGGCAACCCTGCGTCCACCCCCGCTGACATGTTCGGTAACGACGAAGCCCTGAAAGAACAGGAAGCCGCAGCCCGTGCCGCCAAAGCGCAACGCGAGAAAGAGGAAAAGGAGCGCAGGGAGAAAGAACGCAAAGAGCGGGAGAAGAAAGAAAAGGAGAAGAAAAAGAAAGGTCCCAGCTGGTTTGAAAAGACCTTCAACAAAATCTCCAATGAGATATTCTCGGACGATGATATGAAATAATTAAAAACTCTATAATCATGGATGATATAGCACAATTCGATTTTCCGACCGATTCACCGAAAATCATCAAAGTTATCGGTGTGGGTGGCGGTGGCGGCAATGCCGTAAACCACATGTACCGGGAAGGCATACATGATGTAACGTTCGTGCTGTGCAACACAGACAACCAGGCGTTGAAAGACTCCCCCGTTCCTGTGAAGCTGCAACTTGGCAAAGAGGGTCTGGGAGCCGGAAACCGTCCTGCCCGTGCCCGCAAGGCAGCCGAAGAGAGCATCGAAGACATCAAGGCCATGCTGAACGACGGTACTAAAATGGTATTCATCACTGCCGGAATGGGCGGTGGCACAGGTACAGGTGCAGCGCCTATCATTGCACAGACCGCCAAAGAAATGGACATCCTGACTATCGGCATCGTCACTATCCCGTTCCGCTGGGAGGGCGACAAGAAGATAGACCAAGCACTGGACGGCGTGGAGGAAATCAGCAAGCATGTAGATGCCCTGCTGGTTATCAACAACGAAAAACTGAGCGAAATATATAGCGAACTCTCCGTAGACGATGCTTTCGACAAAGCCGACGACACCCTCTCGGTAGCCGCCAAGAGCATTGCCGAAATCATTACCCTGCACGGAAAGGTCAACCTCGACTTCAACGATGTGAAAACCGTACTGAAAGACGGCGGCGTGGCCATCATGAGTACCGGCTACGGCGAGGGAGACAACCGCGTGAGCATGGCCATCCAGAATGCCCAGCACTCTCCGTTGCTCAACAACAACGATATCTTCAACTCCAAGAAAGTGCTGCTCAACATTTCGTACAGCTCGCAATACAAATTGATGATGAGCGAAATGGACGAAGTGAAAGAGTTCATGAACCGCTTCAGCCGCGACTTTGAAACCAAGTTCGGTATGGCCGTAGACGACAAACTGGAGCAAAAGGTCAAGATTACCCTGCTTGCCACCGGCTTCGGCATCCAGGACATCCACATGAAAGAGATGGACGACCGCATCACCCAGCGTACCGCAGAAGAGCAGAAGCGCCTTGCCGAACTGGAGGAAGAGGAAGAGCAAAGACGCTCACGCCGCGAAACCTACTACGGAAAGGATGCCAATACCAAGTATCAGCGTCTGCGCCGCCGGCATATCTATATCTTCAACCCCGAAGACCTGGACAACGCCGACATCATCAGCATGGTGGAGAACTCCCCTACCTACCAGCGCGACAAGAGTACCCTGGCGGCAATCAAGGTCAAGGCGGAAGAAGCCGGCATACTCGCCACCGAAGAAGCGCAGGAAGCGGAAAGCGGCGGCAACGGCATAATCACTTTCTAAACCGACTGCCGTTCCGGACTTCAGCCGGAAACAGTACATTATAAACAGTAAAACAATAAAGAACAATATGGATTTATTTGAAAGAGTCAGCGAAGACATTAAAAACGCAATGAGAGCCAAAGATAAAGTAGCTTTGGAAACCCTGAGAAATATCAAGAAAGTATTCCTCGAAGCCAAGACCGCTCCGGGAGCCAATGATACCCTGACCGATGCCGATGCCCTGAAAATCATTCAGAAGCTGACAAAGCAAGGCAAGGACGCCGCCGAAATCTACGTGCAGCAAGGCCGTCAGGACCTTGCCGATGCAGAACTGGCGCAAGTAAAGGTTATGGAAGCATACCTGCCCAAGCAGATGTCTCCCGAAGAACTGGAAGCTGCCTTGAAGGAAATCATCGCCGAAACAGGCGCTACCAGTGGTAAGGATATGGGCAAGGTAATGGGCGTAGCCAGCAAGAAACTTGCCGGGCTTGCCGAAGGAC